>Ga0315280_10004900_pt1 | contig 19442 bp, 16 predicted proteins | sample YL17G06_40_MG_FD_203697 | JGI IMG/M metagenome (GOLD analysis project Ga0315280, IMG submission 203697) | Sediment microbial communities from Yellowstone Lake, YNP, Wyoming, USA - YL17G06_40 | ecosystem: Environmental > Aquatic > Freshwater > Lake > Sediment | place: USA: Wyoming | collected... | reverse complement strand
CATCCTGACCAAATAGGCATTCCTGCATCATCCCTGAGTTTGAGGATCGAATCACCCCTTCTTATCTCACCAGCAATGATGGTTGGTTTGCCAGAGATGGTCACCCTTGATCCCTTTACCTCCACTTTATCACCCTTCTCGATTTTCACATCGAGTCTTTCAATGAAATAAGCAGGGCCTAAATGGACCGGGATGGTTTCCTTATCGGTCTTGACCATTAACTCGATCCCGGGAGACATTCCTTTCAGTGGTGTAATCTGATTCACACTTTCCACTAAACCTGAAATTGTTTCAACTGTCGCTGGATTATAGTCTCTCTGATAAGGATTACCCATACCCCAGCCACCGCTTCCTCGCCAGCCCTTCCACGGTTGGGCAAGGGCGGCAGAAGCAACTAAAACCATAAACACCGCTACCATCACACTTATGATTTGCTTTGTTCTCATAAACACCTCCTTGAGCCGGGTTTAAAAAAGTGTTACCAACACTTTCCCATAAAAGATTGATTCTTTAAATGAGAAATGCACTGTATTTACTTGACAATTTTATTGTATTTTTGAGAAACTTTTCCCTACCTATTAATTCTATCTATTTGCTCAAATATCGTTCCAAGGTACTATCGGAAGTTAAACCCACAATCATATCTCCGTTCACGATCTTCGTAGGAGTTGAGGTTAATCGCAATCTATTTGCCAGAGCCATATCTTCAAGGACTCTATTTCTTGCCCTGCCTGTCTCAAGGGCAGACTGAAAGATTCTAACATCGTATCCTTTTCCTTTTAGGAGTTGCTCAACCTTCTGCTTCACAGCCCCTTTGTCAAGATTGCCAATATCCTGACCCTCCTTAGTAAAAAAGAAATCATGAACAATCCAGAAAGCCTCATTGCTCACTTCCTGGGCTGCGGCTGCCATTTCAGATAGTTCAAAGGTCTTTCCCTGCGGCTGAAATGGGAAATGTTTAAATATGTATTTAAAATCTTGCGGGTATCGCTTCAAAAGTCCCACGAACTTTGACCACGAATCCAAACAGTAAGGACATTGGAAGTTTGAAAATTCGACAATAGTGACCCTTGCCCCTTTCGGACCGATGGAGGGAGACTTGTCAACGTCTAAAATGGCCATATCGATCTTTTTGGGTATCGAGGGCCCTGCCTCTTTCGTGGTTACGTTCTCCCCCTTAATGAAAAGGTTGCCGATGATCACTTTTTCGCCTGCCTTATCCACATAAATGATTGCAGGCACTTCTTTGTCCGGAAAAATTAGAAGCAATTTTACAGAGTAAAACTCGGGAATAGGGCTTTCCTTCTTTTCCAAGAGTCTAATTTCCGTTCCCTGGGGGAGCCGTATCTGACTCCTGAATGTTTGGATCGCCAGATCTGAAACTCTGTCTTCCTGAGCAGACACCAGAGCGGTCAACAATAAAACAAGAACCATAACCCCAAGTCCTTTTATACTCGTTTTCCTATCCATCTCTCCCTCCTATCTGAATGTCGTTATAGTCATTTTCATAGCGTTGCATTTCCTTTTTTTGCCTGGATGCAAAGACATAAAGGCATGGCACGAAAAAGAGGGTGACGAAGATTGTGAGCAGGAGGCCGCCGATGGCGCCTGCTGCCATGGGCTGGAGCATTTCGCCTCCCGCCTCAAGATTGAGCGCAAGCGGAAAAAAGCCGACCAGCACGCCCAGCGAGGTCATCACGCGAGGACGAAAGCGAATGCGCGCAGCCTTAATGATGGCTTCTAAAGGCGGTTTGTGCTCATCGCGCCGAATCTCCTCAGCGTAGTTGATCAGTAGCACGCCTTCCATAACGTTGGCGGCGACAACCACTAACACACCGATGATCACGGTCGCCCCGAGTGGAATGCCGGTCAGATACAACAGGATCACCAGCCCTGAGAGCGAGATGGGAACGCCCGCCAGAATATAAAGCGGTAGTTTGGGGCTGTTGAATTGCACCACAAGGATCATGAAAGCAAAGAAGAGGGCAAACGCGAGGATCAGGAGAAGACTGCGGCGCGTCTCATCCATCATTTGGGCCTGGCCGCCGAAACCAAACTCATAGCCCGCCGGACGTTCCAGGTTCGCCAACGCCGCTTTAAGGGATGTAAGCGCGGTCCCCACGCTGACTCCCTCGGCGTCCCCCCTGACGACTACCTCCTTGACCTGATCCTCCCGAACGATTTCCACAGGACCAACGGCCTCCGCCACGTCAGCGACATCGCGGACACGCAGATAGCCACCCTGGGCGCAGGGCAGCGCCAGATTTTCAATGGCCTGTTTGGAGGTGATCTTGCTTTCGGGAACCATGAGCCGGATGTTGTAGTATTCATCTCCCTCTCGGTAACGAGTAGCGACTTCGCCGCTCACGAGGGTACGTAACGTTGTGGCTACATCGGCCACTGAGACGCCAAGTTCTGCCGCCCGGACGCGGTCAATACGAACCTGGTATTCCGGTTTGGTCATATCCATGGAGACATAAACATTCTTGAACTGCTTGAGGCTCTGCATGGTCTGCGTGACCTGGCTGGCCAGGGCGTATAGCCGGGCGACGTCCTGCCCCTTGACCTTGACCTCGATATCGGCTTCGCCGATCCTACGGATTCCTCTCATCATTGGCTTCATGACCATCGCCTTGCCAGCAGGTAGTTTCACATCTGCAAGCTTTTTTTGGAGCCGGGCAATGTATTGCTCTGTTGAAAGTTTTCTTGCGTGCCGGGGAACCAGTTGGATGTCAATTTCCCCCTCATTGGCGATTTCAAGCGTAGCGAGGCCCATGACTTTGCCTCCGACCAGGGTGAAGGTATTGTCGATCAGAGGGTCTTTGCCAATGGCCTTTTCCAGTTGGCCGAGGGTCTGGTCTGTCTGGGCCACGGATGCGCCTGTCGGAAGCCGCAGCTTCACCATGATGCGTCCATCGTCCATTTTGGGAAGAAACTCGGTTCCCAGCCTGGGAAGGAGTAACACGCCGATCACGAGAAAGACTGCGAAAAACGCAATCGTGATCCATCGCAAGCGAATCGTTTTTTCGAGCAGCTTTCCATAAGCCTCCGTGATCCGGTCGATCACCCGCTCGAAGAAGGTGAGATGCTCCGCCTGCGGGGAACGCTTGCCCAGAACGATCGCCATGACAATCGGTGTCACGGAGATGGCCATCACCAGGCTGATGACCATGATGCCAGCGATCACCAGGATAAGTTCGTGAAAGAGCAGACTGGCCATGCCGGGCACGAGCAAAAACGGCAGGAAGAGGGCGAGGAAGGAAACCGAGGCGGCAATAACGGCGGGCCCGACCTGATGCGTGGCGCCGATTACCAGTTCGCTGACGGACAATTCGGGCCGCTCACGGCGCAGGCGGGTGATGTTTTCGATCACGATAATGGAATTATCCAGGTCTACCGCGATGGCCACCACCAACCCCCCAAGGGAAAATATGTTAAGGGAGAATCCGGCCATTTTCATCAGGCCGAAATTGAGCAGGAGCGTCGCCGGCAATGCCCAGATCATGGCGACAACCTGTCGCCAGCTCCCTAAGAAGAGCGCCAGGATGATGACAACCAGGACAGCCGCTTCAAAAGCCGCGTTGCGCACACCGGTCAAAGCCGCCCCGACGTAATCGGCCTGATTGTCCACCACCCCGAAGCGGATGCCCTTGGGAATGATCGGTTTGAGCTCTTCAATGCGCCGGGCGACGGCCTTCGACACCTCGACTGTATTGGCGTTGGGCTGTTTGAGAACGCTGAGTTTGACGGCTGGCTTGCGATTGAAGCGCGTGATGACGCGAACTTCCTCATGGGCGTCCTCGACCTGGGCGATGTCGCGAAGCTGAATTTTCGCCATGCTTTCGCGCGTAATCAGGACGTTGCGGATGTCCTCCATCGAGCGGTATTCACCTGTAGTCCGGGCGATGAACTCGCGTGTTCCCTGCGTCACGCGGCCGCCGAATTGTTCGATATTCTCCTGCTGCAATCGTTTCACAATGCCCGCCAGAGTCAACCTGTGTTTCTCCAATGCTTCAGGATCCAGATGCACGCGGATTTCGCGCTTGAGCCCGCCAACGATTTCCGTTCCCGCCACCCCCGGCACCGCGATCATCTGGTCTTGGAGCCACACGTCCACCCAGGTGCGCAGCCGTGTCAGATCCCATTCCTCCGAGGCGATGGTGAGTTGCAGCACGGGGAGCTGAGACGGATCGGCTTTGAAGATAAACGGCGGGTCCATGTCTTTGGGAAGCTCCCGGGCCGCCCGCGCCATGGCCGCCAGTGTGTCCTGATAGGCCACGTCAACGTTCACACCGTATCGAAAGTTTGCTTCCAGCGTGTACATGCCTTCGATCGAGGACGAATACAGATAATCGATCCCATTGACCGTGGCCATCTGGCGCTCAATCGGATCGGCGATATTCTTGTTCATGTCTTCCGGCGTCGCGCCACGCCACCAGATATGTATTCTAATTAAAGAGTAGGTGATGTCCGGTAGCAGATCGACAGGCAATTGAACAAGGCCGTATATGCCCAAGACCAGCAAGGTGAGGACGATGGCGCTTGTGGCCCAGCGATGATGGACGGTATATTGAGTCAGTTTCATTTTTCACCTCCTCCTTCCCTTTTCTTCCCATCCTGACCCGTTGGGCTCGAACCGGCAGGATTGGACTTTCCCTCCTGTTTTGCCGACTCGATCACGCGAACATCCATGCCGTCCTTCAGTTCTTTATGTCCCGAAACGATCAACTTATCGCCTGGATTGATCCCCTCGAGAAGCTGAATCCGATCGGATGCTTCGATCCCCGTCTTTACTTTTCTCCGGAAGGCCTGACCGTCCTTCACCACAAAGACCACCTTACCTCCCTCTGGAGTGGTGACCAGCGCCGCAAGCGGCACGACAATCGCATCGTCAACCTGTCTCAATTTCAAAGTCAAACGGGCAAACATCCCGGGCATGACATCCGGAATTCCGGCGATCTTGGCTTCAACCGTGCGGGTCCGAACCCGCCGATCTATATCGGGATACACACGTATGACGCGACCGTTGAACACCTTATCCGGATATGCATCCAGCCTCGCTTCCAAAGCCATTCCCGTGTGGACTTGCGCGGTAAATGCTTCAGGCACGGCAAACCTCATCACGCCACTGGAAAGGTCCGCCATTTCGATCAATCTTAATTTTGCGGCCGCCATGTCGCCAGGACGGACGTACACTTTCATGACCGTACCGGAAAAGGGGGCTTCGATCACACACTCGGCAAGTTTTGCTTTCTCCAGGGCAAGACGTGCCTCGGCCTCATCCAGCGCCGCCTGTTGTACGGCCAGGGCTGTCCTGGTCGGTCCGGCCTTAAGCATTTGGAGCTGTTCCTTGGCTGCAGCCAACTGTGCCGTTTGCGACACAAATTCCACACGGACCTTGTCCAATACCTCGCCCGGCAGTCCTCCGCTTTCAACCAGCTTGGCTGTCCGTTCGTGATCGACCTTGGCAAAAGCGGCCTTTTCCTCGAGTTGCCTGACCGATTCCTCCGCCTTTGCGATTTCCTCCGGGCGTGTACCGGATTCCATGTCATCCAGTTTTGCACGCGCTACTTTAACGGCCGCCTCAGCGGACCGAACATTTTCGCGATACACACGACGGTCGATCTCCACGAGTTTTTGACCTGCCTTGACGCGGTCTCCTTCGCGCCAGGGGCAGTAAACGATAGGCCCATCAACCATCGCCGCGATAACGACATCCTCGATCGCCACGAATTCCCCGGTCAGATCCAGCGTCCGCGAAATCGCCGATTTTGCCGCAGAAACCACACGGACCTCCTGAGGAGGCTTCTGTGCTTTCTGGGGACCGGTTTCTTGCTTTGCCGAAGAAGCGGATAAAAAACTCAGATGAGAAAAAAGGAAAATGGACAACAGCAAACAGATTCCGCCAATAAAACCTTTTTTAAACATCTGTTCCTCCTCTGAAATATTCTATTTTTTGTCAAGTGTTGCTTTCATACCTTGGATTCCCTTCTTCACTATCGGAACTCTTTCATCATCAGTGAAGTTTCCTTTTTCGATAAACAGTCTTTCCAGAAGATTTTCTCCCCTTCTCTGAAGAAAATGGGTATGGAAGACACTGAATATCTTCTTAGACCACCGGTGAAACTTATTTGAAGATGTAAAAGAAATCATTGTCATTATTCTATCCTATACATGACGACATAAGTCCTATGTAGTTTGTCATTCCGGGCTTGACTATAAGCCTGCCCCGTACTTGATACGAGGAAATCCAGTGTTTTCCTGGATTCCCGTTTTCACGGGAATGACGCCCTTTACCGCAGTTAATGTTGGTGTGTATATTTACCATTGAATATCCAAGAATAAGGAAGAAGTAGGTTGAAAATGCTTTTCAATGACCTGGAAAACACGGCCCAATTCATCCAGATATCCACGGCATTTCCCACACTGAAAGAGGTGCTTTTGAAGCGTGACAACTTTTTCCCTCCCTAATTCCTGATGTAAAAAAAGGATTATTGATTCTTCGTATCTTCGACACGGATTCATTTTTCCCTCGGATCATCTGGAAATTATACACAACCACTTAAGTCAGAGCCTCCACATCAAGGCTAAAGCCTTGAGTTACAAAGCGATAAGGGTGCGTAACTCAGGCCTTCAGGCCTGATCCAAGGGAATGGTCAAGGATTGAAATGCGATAATACTTATGTCGTCGTGTATAAATTCCTTTTTAGTTTTAGTCCCCCCTTAAGCTCTTTCATAACAGTTTCTCAGCCTGAATCTCCGAAATTGTCCTGTCCTGTTTTAGGTCTTTGCCACAATAGGGACAAAAGACTAACTCATTTTTTTTGGATACTGATGAATCTCTCAAGGCCTGAAAAAAGTATTTAGCGATTAAGATTCCAGCGACAGCCAGGATCAACAGCCCGGAAAAAGGAAAGATGGGCCATATCCGTGGACCGAAAGAGTGGTATTTCCAGCCCCAAAACGGGTGGAGAGACCATGTGTGAAAAAAGATATTGTAAATGATCCCAACGAGCACCGCGATCCCTGCAATAATTAATGCCCAGCGAAAAAAGGTCTTCATATCTCTAATCCTCCTTTGAAGAATTTGTTATTTTACTAATGGAGTTCCATTCCTTCCCTTCGTAAAGATCACATACAGACAGGGCACCAAGAAAAGAACCACAAGGATCTCTACAAAGATTCCGCCGATAGCAGCCACGGCCATGGGCTGGAGCATATCACCCCCTTCTTCAAGATTCAGCGCCAAGGGGATCATACTCGTAATAATAAGCAGTGAAACCATCAGACAGGGCCGAAGCCGGATTTTCGCCGCATTGAGAATAGCTTGGCCAGGGGACCATTGACCCGATTTCCGGAATTCTTCGGCAAAGGTCAAGAGCAAGACACCGCCATTTACAGTGGCGGCCACAACCAGCATGACGCCGATGATCACCGTAGCGCCCATGGGTAATCCGGTCACGAGCAGAAGGAAGATCGCTCCAGAGAGGCAGGCGGGCAGAACCCCGATGATCAAACCCGGAAGTTTCAGACTATTGAATTGAATTCCGAGAAGCGCGAAAGTGAAAAAAACGGAAAACGCAAATACGGCGAGAAGCTCTTTCTGCATATCGGACATCATTTGGGCCTGTCCGCCAAAGGAGATCTCATATCCTGCAGGAATATCTACCTTTCTCAGCCCGTCTTTTAATTCCTGAAGCGCTCGCCCCACGCTCACTCCTGAGGCATCGCTGATTACGCTTACTGTTTTGACCTGGTCCTTTCGGACAATCTCCACCGGCCCTGTAGCGGGAACGACTTTAGCCACATCCCGAAGCCTGAGGAATCCCGCGGGGGTATACATGACCGGAAGATCCTGCACGTTTTGCAGGGATTTCAACTCTTTTTCGCGGACCATCACCCGGATATTGTAGTATTCATCCCCTTCCTTGAATCGGGTTGCGACGGCTCCCGTGATGAGAGAACGCAGGGTCGTGGCCACATCAGAGACCGACACGCCCATCTCGCCAGCTTTCCCCCGGTCGATTCTTACCTGATACTCGGGTTTGCTTAAATCGATCCCCATATAAACATTGGTGAAGTGCTCCATCTCATTCATGACGCCCGAAGTGCGACGAGCCAAATCAAAGAGTTGATCGATCTCAGGTCCTTTAATCTCAACCTCCACATCGCCAGTTCCAAGTTTGCGAAAGCCTCTCGTTTTCATTTGTAGAACCATCACTTTGCCGCCGGGAATCTGAACCTGCGAAACGAGCGGACGAATCCTTTTTATGAAATCACCAGTGGTCAGTTTCCGTTCGTGACGGGGAACAAGCTGGAGGTCGACCTCCCCCTCATTGGCGATTTCAAACGTATTTGTTCCTACAACCTTTCCTCCTACGAGGGTAAACATGCTCTCGATGAGCGGATCACCGGAAAGCTTGGCTTCGACCTGACGTAAGGCCAGATTGGTCTGTTCGACGGATGTGCCGGTGGGCAGTTTTACCTTAACCATGACACGACCATCATCCATGCGTGGTAGGAATTCACTACCGACCCGACTGAAAAGCAGACCTGCAGCGATCAAAATCATTACGAATGCCCCCACCACCATCCACTTGCGCTCAAGGGTCCAGCCCAGGGATCTTCCATAGAGGTCTCTGACCCGATCAAAGACCGACTCAAAACGGGTCTTTCGTCGGTCTTTGGCGATTTTACCCAGCAAAAGGCTCGTCAGCATGGGGGTCATAGTAATCGCCACCAATAGACTGATGAGGATGATGCTGGCTACGATAAGGATCAGTTCCTTGAAGAGCAAGCTCGTCAATCCGGGAACGAGAAGGAACGGGAGAAAGAGAGCAAAGAATGAGAGCGTGGCGGCAGCTATTGCCGGGCCAACCTGATGAGTTCCATTGACAGCCAGGGTCTCAATGGGTTCGTCCTGATTCTCGTGCCTTAAACGGGTGATATTTTCCAGAACCACAATCGAATTGTCCAGGATAACGCCGATGGCCACCACCAGACCACTCAGCGAAAAAATATTAATCGAGAAACCCAGGAGTTTCATGAGACCGAAATTGATGATGAGGGTCACAGGCATAGCCAATACCATCACTAAAACCTGTCTCCAGTTTCCTAAAAAGAGATAAATTACCAGGATAACCAGTGCCATTGCTTCCAGGGCCACATTTCTGACGCCCGTCAACGCTGCCCCAATATAATCAGCCATATTCTCGACCATTTCCACTTTAATGTCGCCGGGGAGGGAAGGGCGCAGAGTTTGAATCTTTTGTCCAATGGCTTTGGCCACCTCCACGGTGTTTGCATCAGCCTGTTTGAAGACGCTGAGCTTCACACAGGGTTTTCCATTGAAACGCGTGATGACACGGACCTCTTCGAAATGGTCCTCGACATTACTGATATCACGGACCAAGACGTTCCCCTTCTCATTCTTGGTCAATATGACGCCTTTGATCTCATCGAGGTTCTTATATTCACCCATAGTTCGTGCGATAATCTCTTCAGGACCTGCGGTGATACGGCCTGCGAACTGCTCGATATTCTCCTGATTCAGACGATTGGCCACCTTCGATAGCGAGAGACCATATTTTTCCAGAGATTCAGGATCGAGATGGATGCGAATCTCGCGTTTGAGACCCCCCATAACCTCGGTTCCTGCCACACCAGAAACCGCCTTGAGCTCGTCATTTAACCAGGTATCCGCCCAGGTGCGGAGCTTCACCAGATTCCATGAATCGGAGCTGATCACCAGATCCGCCATCGATATCTGGGTTGGATCGGCCTTAAAAACAATTGGAGGATCAATATCTTTGGGTAATTTCCGGACGGCTCGCGCCATGGCTGCCAAGACATCCTGGTAGGCCACATTGATGTCCATACTATATTGAAAATTTACCTGCAGGTAATACATGCCTTCGATGGAAGAAGATTCCAGATAGTCTAAACCGTCCACCGTGGCCATTTGACGCTCAATCGGGTCGGCGATGCTCGTGTTGATCTCCTCAGGTGTGGCCCCTCGCCAGTAGATGATTACTTTGACATAAGGGTATGTGATATCGGGCAGGAAATCGACAGGAAGCCGGTAAATTCCATAGAGGCCCATGACAACGAGTGGAATGATGATCAGGCTCAGGGCCAGCTTTTTTTTGACGGAGACAGCGGTAATCTTCATGATTGACTCCCCCCCTTCTGGGTGGGAGCCCTCTCCTCAGAACTCGTCCCGCCTTCTTGTTTTTCCGCACCCGGAGCAGATTTTCCTCCATCGACAATTTTTACGGGAGCCCCATCTTTCACCGATTTCTGTCCAAGCACGACCACCTGGTCACCGGGTTGGATGCCGCTCAGGATTTGGGTGCGATCTCCCTGGACAATTCCGGTCGATACTTTCACTCTTACGGCCTTACCTTCCTTGACGATCACGACGGCTTGATCACCACTTAGGGTGGTAATCACCGCTTCTGTGGGAACGCTAAGGGCGTCCGGAACATTTTGCACCGAAACCTTAATCCTGGCAAACATTCCCGAAGCAAGATTCACCTTTTCAAGAATTTTGGCTTCTACCACCCGATGCCGGGTCTGGCGGTCAATCTCGGGATAAACCCTTGCAACCTTGGCCCGGTAAGTTTTGCCGGGGTAGGCATCGAGGGTTACAAGGATCGGGCAGGAATCGCATGAGCTTTTAGGATCGAGGGCATGGGCTCCGGCGATGGTCTCGGGCATAGTAAACCGTAGCAAAAAAGAAGAGGCATCCAGAAGCTCTATGAGAGGGGATTTGGTGCCGGCCAAGTCTCCGGGGGCAACATACACCTTTGAAACGATACCCGTGACAGGAGCAATGATGGTGCCTTCGGCGACCTTCACCTGCGACCATTTGAGTTTTGCCTCGGCCTCCTGGACAAGGGCCTCCTGAATGGCGATTGCCGTCTTCGTCGGCCCGGATTCGAGCATGTCCCGTCGCTCCTCCGCTGAAGCGAGCTGGCTTTTCAAATCCACAAAGGTAACTTTGGCTTTCTCCATGGCTTCGCCGGCAAGGCCTCCCCGTTCCACCAGTTGCCCGATCCTCTCCTGGTCTCTTGCCGCGAAAGCCACGGCTTCCTGAAGCTTCTTGACGGTCTCTTTGGCCTGGGCAATCTCTTCCGGTCGAGTTCCGGCCTTGAGGTCTTCAAGTTTCGCCCGGGCCACCGCCAGAGTAGCCCTTGCGTTGGCTACGTCCTCTCGGTACAGAGGACGATCGATTTCAACCACCTTCTGGCCCGCTTGGACCCAATCGCCTTCACGCCAGGGACAAAAGACAATTGGCCCATCGATGGTCGCTCCCAGGGTGACTTTTTTCGTCGCGACCACGTCGCCGGTCGTCTCATAGACTTTCGAAATGGGTTGGGGCCTCACCTGCTCCACCTTCACCGCCACGGGCTGGACCTTATCCGCAGGGGATGGGGGCTTTGAGGCAGGGTCTTTACTGCATCCGACCATGACAGATACAAACAGAATCATCGTGAGCGTGGAAATGGGTAGGATTCGTTTCATAATTTTTCTCCTGTCGCCAAACGTAATTGGGCTTTCGCAGTTTCATGATCGGCCAGGGCCCGGTAATAGATGCTCTGTGCTTCGAGCAAGGCTCCTTGTATGTCCAGTACATCGGTGATCGTGCTCTTGCCCAACATATACTTATCTTTTTCGATATCGAAACTTTCTTTTGCCTGTTCGATGGATTTTTCGGTGGTGATAATCCTCTGCCGAATAGAATTAACGTTGGCGGCGGCCGTCTCCACCTCCAGGCGAACCTGAAGCTCCAGTTTTCTTAGCCGCTCGCGCTGAGCTTCCAGTTTTGCCATCTCGTCCCGGATTCGGGCGTCAATCTGCCCCCCTTCAAAGAGAGGGATATCAATGAATAAGCCAACAGATCCGACCGCATGAGGATTATCCAATCCCCTGGCATCCGGTTTGATACTCTTACTTCTTATAGGATCAGGAGAGGGGGCATACCGTTCTCCATACGAACCCTTTAGGGAGAGAGTTGGCCAGCGACTTCCCCGGGCGACCTCCACTCTTCGCACCTGAGCTTCCATTTCCGATTTCGCGGCCAAATAATCCTCCCGCCTGCTCAAGGAAAGGGGGAGTATCTCCTCTGTGTTGACATCGAGAGGGATCAAGTTCAGTTGGCCTTCAATGAGGATCGGCCCTTCCCTCTCCTTAACTCCCATTAAGTTATTAAGGACTCTCCGCTGGATCAGCAGGGTGTTTTTCTCCTGTAACAGGCGTTGCTCCAGGTTTGCCAGCCGAACCTCCGTCCTGAGCAAATCCACTTTGGTCCCTTTCTGAACGCTGATGAGGTCTTTGATTCTGGCTACTTGTTGTTTGAGAACGTCTATCGAGAATTGGAGGGAGTCGATCACCTTCTCCTGGCCGAGGATGGCATCGAAGACACTGGTGACATTGAAAACCAACTCCTCCCGTGTCCTCACCAAACGGTGTTCAGCAGCAATGCGAAACAACTCCGAGGCTTCGATCCGGTTGGTAATCTGCCCTCCTGTGAAAAGGGGCATGGATAATACCAAGTCAGCGGAAGTAATGCGTTGGCCAAAAACCCCTGGCTCTCCATTTTCCCTTGCAGGGATGAGACGCTGGGCATCAAGATAATAATAATTATAGCTTCCTGTGGCTCGGATACTGGGCCAGCGAGCGCCTTGAGAACCATCCTTTTGGGCCTCGGCCTGGGTCACCTCCCATCTTCGCGCAGCGATATCGGGGTTGTTTATAAGCGCTATTTCAATAGCGGTTGGAAGGTCTAACGGGCCTTCCGACTGCTTGGCCGGGGCCGGAGCTGCCGGGTGTTCTGAAGTGACAAGTGTCTGTATTCCCGTGGCTGAGTAAGGATGGGTGATCTGCATGGGTTGTATCCACGCACAACCACTAAAAGCAAACACAGTCAACAGAACAAGCATCGTTTTCAGAATATTCCCGTTCATAACAGACAACAACAAACAGATTCCTCCAATCAAACCTCTCTTAAGCATCTCTTCCTCCTCTGTAAATTGTTTTAATTCACCTTCAAAAGCTATGTTTGTCACGAGCTCGGTTCTGCGAAGTTTTGGATCGCCCAGGCGGCTCGCTTTTCCGGGGAAAGAAAAATCTCCTTCGGAGCCCTGTCGATCATTTCAAGACGCTCCAGCAAGCCCTTTCGATTGGCAATCTGGATCTGGAGCCCAGGCCGGGCGTTCAATTCGAGAAGAAGGGGACCGTCATTTTTGTCGATCACCAAATCGACACCCAAATAGCCCAGGCCCGTCATATCCGTGGACCGGGCTGCTATCAGAAGCATCCTTTCCCAGAAGGGGACCTCAATGTCTCTCAATAACTCTCCTGTATCGGGATGATGCGTGATGCCCCCCGAACGTCTCACTCCATCCAGGGTCTTCCCCCTTCCTATGTCGATCCCCACCCCCACCGCACCACGGTGAAGATTGGCTTTACCATCAGATTGCCTCGTGGGTAGCCGAACCATGGCCATGGCTGGGATGCCGCGATAAACAATGATTCGGACATCAGGCACGCCCTCGTAAGTTACCTTGCCAAACACTTGGTCCGGATGAATCAGGCCCTCTATGACAGCTTTGTCTTCGAGCCCTTCGAGAGAGTAAATCCCCGAGAGGATGTCTGAAATGTGGTAGCGTATTTCATCCCTTGAAATCATCTTCCCGCTCTGTGTCACGAACTTTCCGTCTCTGCGATCTGTAATAAGAATGATCCCACTTCCACCACCCCCTCTTGCCGGTTTTAAAACGAATTCCTGCCGGTCAACGAGAGCCCTTTCAAACCCGGCGATATCCCCGTGATGGGAAACTACATGATAAAGCGGAGGCGTCGGAATACCGAATTTTAAAGATAGTTGTTTGGTCAACAGTTTGTCATCCACAAGGGGGAAGCTGCTCCGCCGATTAAACCGCATGATATATTCTGCGTTTCTGCGATTCATTCCGAGGACTCCGGCCTTCCGGAGAGACAGGAATTGTCTGAGAATCATGATTTTCCCCCCAATACTTTGAATCGCAAAATTTCCGAGAGTCGATAACCACTGTAATTTCCCAAGAGGAGCAATAAACCCATGATGGCAAACAGAAGCTCAGGATAAACGAAGAAGGTGAGCTGAAGGGGATCGATTTGAATGATTTTATAAGTAATAGCGGCTACAGCGGCGCTTCCCGCCGCCGTTCGGAGCGCCACAGAAGCTCCTGATTCCTCGACAAGGATGAAGAATCGCTCGATCGTCATGGAGAGAATCACAAAGGGAAGGAGTCCAACAGCCATGAATTCCCTCATCCCGAACTTGCTTCCAATTAAGGCGAAAACGGTAAAGGCCAGGATGACGAAGGTGATCAGGAAGGAGAGACGAGGAACCAGCAGGAGACGGAGCCGATCAATTCCACGACGGAGCAGATACCCTATTAATACAACCCCTGCAAAGATCCCCAACCCGTAGGAGAGTCCTGTGCTCCGAAAAGCCAGGGCCATGAGAACCGGCATGAAAATCCCGAAGGTAGGAAACCCAACGATATTTCGGAGCACAGAAATCATCAGGACGCCAATCGGAACCAACAGGAGGATGCGGAAAATCTCCTGAAATTGATTGGGTATGGTAAAAAGGGACCATCGATCGAGGAACCGGGTGGATCGCTGGATGCGTTCGAAGTGGGAGCGCCACTGGCTAAGCGTCTGTTTACTCAGGCTCCACCGTACCTCCTGAAGTTTGCCGCCTGAAACAGTCACAAGAGGGGTATCACCCATCATCAATGGAAGAAGGCAGACCGATTCGGGGTAAAGATCGCCTGTCTCAGCCTGGAAGTGCTCCCATTTCTGACCTGTCCATGCGGCGATCCACCGGTCGGGCTGGGTTGCGACACTTTCCACGAGAACAAAACCTTGAACCTTACGAACCGGGAAATCCGCGGCACGGAGAAGAATCACAAGCGCCTTTTCGGCACCGTACTTCTTTTGAATGGCTGACCACTGTTTCAAATCGTTATCATCGGGCGGCGGTTCTCTCCAGATCCCCTTTACCGTTGCTGCAATGGCCTTTAATTTTTCGGGGGCCTCAAGAGAGGCCCATCTCTCGACCAACCGTCTTGCCACAATTTGCTCGGATTTATCTCCAATAATGGCCGGGAAGGATTCTGGTCCCGGCGGCTTGGGTTTTGCAAGGCGCTTTGGATTCAGGAGAACCGTTGCCCGGTAGCTTAGGACTCCTCCGTCTTCAGGATCCCCTGACCAGACACCGATCTGATTCAACCCCTCTGGCAGAAGATTGAACTGGAGTGAACCGGATAGATCCCTCTGCTCAACCACGGTCTGTCCGGAGCGGCTCTGTGGAAGCCCTGCTCTAACTTCTATTTCTTTTCCGTTTTTGCCCGTTGGTTCCCAAAAAATCTCCATGGTAAGTCCCCATACTTTCGCACGGGAAGTGGGAAGTAAGGGATAGCCAAGCCGATAGACCCGGTAGCCAATCAGAGAAAAGGCAACGAGAAAAAAGGCAACTGCAAGCCACAAAGCGGGGCGTTTCATTGTGAGACTCCCTCCAGGCAATTCGGTGGTAACATCTTCTCCTGAGCAGAATCAACAATAAACCCCTGGCTCAGGACATTACGCCCTAAGATTAACGGGTATTCGAGGTGGGAACGGTCGTTGAGATTGGCATGTACGCGCATGCGCTTTGACCCCACACACAATTCGATTTCCACGACTGGCCGGCGTCCTCGGGAATCCGCAGATCGAACTTTACAGTGCCGGATGACAGGGAGGCTGATCAGGGTATTTCCGTATTTCTCCGGGAGTCTAAATTGAGCAACCTTATTTTTGACGGTCAGATCACGGACATCCAAAGAGGTCATGCCTGCCCCCGTGTCGATGCGCGCTGGAAGTTTCGCCCCCCATGGGAAAAGAACGACCTCTTCCACCGCGCCAATGACAGTCTTGGTCTTATCTTCGGCATAAAGTGGTGTGGATGATAAAATGGCGATAATCAATGGCAGTATCAGAAAAATGACATTACTGATATGTCGTCCTTTCAGATATGCAAAGCGCCTTCTGATTGAACTCATGATTTATTTCCTCTCTTCTTCTGGGTGAATTTTATCCTTTTCTATTTTTTCGAAAGCGAGGCCTTCATAGACTCGATTTCCCGCCTCACCATGATGGGTCTCTCATCACCAGGATCCAAAAGTGGTTCGAGTTTTAAAAACTCTTCCCAGGCTTGCATCGCTCCCTGAAAATCTTTTTTGTCATGCTTTAAAACAACTCCCAAATTGAACCGGCTGTTGATGTGTTTGGGGTTATCCTGAACAGCCCGACGAAGTGCCTCAAGGGCTTTATCAAATTGTCCCAATTTCCGATACATGATCCCCATATCGGTTCTCACATCAGGATTTTTGGGATCGATGGTCAATGCCTTTGAGTAAGCCTCAATCGCCTCCTGATATCGGTCTGTATCAAAGTAGGCATCGCCCAGTTCGATCAGAGTCTGAAGGTCGTTCGGGTCCTTCTCCAGGGCCGCTTTGAGCAGTTTAATTTCTTTTTCCCGGTCAACGGATGCCTCTTTCTGGGATCCTTCTGACGGCCCTGCAATCTTGTTTCCCTTCGTTGTTTTGAGAATTGCTACTGTGGCTCCCAGAATGAATCCAACGAGAAGGCAAACGAAAGCAATCAAGATGACCTTGTTTTTGCTCACCGCTCCATGGATGGTTTGGAGATCACCTTTCACTGGCATTCCGGGTTGGGAAAAAGCCTTCTTCTTCATCAGTAAGATTTCCTTTCTTATTTAAGAGTCTATGGAGAAGGGTTTCTCCCCTTTTCTGAAGAAAATGGGTGTGGAAGACACTGAAGACAGCGAAGGGTGGATAAAGAATCACAACGATCTTAAAGAGATAGACGATAGCTTCCGTCCTCTGAAATTCGCTAAAAAGACTGAATACTCCGTAAAATCCAAAGAGAATCGGCATGAGTGTTCCCGCATATTTCCCGATCATCCTCACTTCGTGATTCTTCCGGTTGAAATACCGGATGCCCATATCATCCAAAGTCCAGAGGGTGGACAGAAGGAGAGAGACAAGGATCGTAATCCCTGAGACGATCAGGAATCGTCCGAATTGGAACTGCCCTGTGGGAATCAATAGGGAGGCTGTGGCCGCTTCGCCTGTCATCACCTGAAGGACCGAGAGGAGTTTCATCCCGAAGAGAAGGCCGATGCCGATCCCCTGAAAGGGACGAAGGAGCCAATGCTTCACAGGATGAATTTCGAGGTCCTGCTTCTCCTTCATTTGAAGAAAGGAGCTGTTTTTTCTCTGGACTACCTTCCGCAGCCTTCCAAATACGGGCAATAACAAATAAAGGGGAAGGCAAAGGAGAAGCGTAATCCGAAAGAACCTTAAGAGCCCCTTGTAGATCGCCTCGGAGCCTCTCAGAAAGGTGAAGTCTCCTAAAAATATGGAAAGGGAAATTGTAAGAACCAAAATCGCAACAGCGTGGCCTATCTCCTTAGACCACCGGCGAAACTTATTTGAAGGTGTTAAAGAAATCATTGTCATTATTCTATCCCTTCACCATTGAATATCTAAGAACAAATCGGAAGAAGATCTGTGATGGTTTTCAATGACCTGGAAAACATGGCCCAATTCACCTAAATATCCACGGCATCTCTCACATTGAGAGAGGTGTTTTTGAAGCGTAACGACTTTTTTCCTTCCTAATTCCTGATAGGAAAAAAGGATCAAAGATTCCTCATATCTTGGGCATGGGTTCACTTTTCTCTCCAATCAACCCTTCACCTTCTCCCCCTCCCCGCTGGGGAGAGGGGAAGGGTGAGGGGAAATTAGCCTGCCTTACTGAGTTGGTATTCTGTCGGACTTTCTCTTTACAGTTTCTCAGCCTTAATCTCAGAAATAGCCTTCTCCTTCCTCAGGTCTTTACCACAATAGGGACAGAAGGCTAATTCATCCCTCCTGAGCATCGATGAGTCTCTCAAGGCCTGGAAAAAGCATTTAGCGATCAAGATTCCAGCCATAAATAGGATCAACAGCCCGACAAAAGGGAAGGCAGGCCATATCCTTGGGCCGAAGTAGTGGTGTCTCCAGCCCCAAATCGGGTAGAGAGACCAAAAGTGAAAGAAGAGGCGATCAACGATAAAAGCGACTGCCGCGATCCCTGCAACAATCAATCCCCAACGTATCGTATTTTTCATCGATGTTTCCTCCTTTATAAGCGTATTATTCTATCTACCATCGTGATCCTCTTCGAGGGCCTCTGCCTATTCCAACTCCTGCCCCATATCCTATTCCCATTTCGAGGAAACAATCCTGAGGAAGCCTGTCCAGTTGCTCTTTTGTCAATACGGAACGGGCCTTCATCTGGTATGAAAAAGAGAGACTTTCGAGTTCCGTTTGAAGCGAAAGCAATTTCTTATGCCGTTCCATGATATCCTGGGGTTTGGTACTTTTGTCGAAGACGTAACATTGCAACTCAATTCTTAGTGTAATAAGTTCCCTATATTTTGGCGTTGCCTCTGCCTGGTAGGCACGCTGAAGGCTTTCGAGCGCTTTTATCTGGTCTTCCGTAAGGCCAAAGGATGGTGATTTCCAGCATCGTCCCTGACTGTCCATCCTCAAGCTTGGTCTGTTCTGTTTAGGAAACGCCTCTTGGGCCTCTGATATTCGGATAACGAATAATGTTAATAAAAATAGCATGAGCGCAAAGAAGATTCCTCGTTGAAGATAAGAATATTTTCCTTTTCCGTCATTCCTATTCGTATTCTGGCTCTTATCCTTCTTATCTTTTGTCAAGAATTCGACCAAAGCAATGAGTTCATCCCATTCAATAGGCTTAGGAAAGAATCCATCCACTCCTTCCTTCTTTGCCTTGAGTTTGATGTCTTCCGTTGAAAGCCCGGTCATTAAGATGGCTGAGATTTCCGGATGGATTTTCCTGGCTTCCTTGATCAGCTCAAGCCCATCCATCTCTTGCATCCGGAGGTCGGTGATCAGGATTCCGAAAGATTCCTCCTGCAACTTGATCACCGCCTCTTCTGCCGTTGCGCACGAAGAGGTCTCGTAATTATGACTTTCAAGAACCTTCTCCATGGCTCCCCTGGAGCAACCATCGTCCTCTACAATAAGAATTTTTTTGGCCTTCATTTTTCTCCCCCTTTCTGAATGGAGAGGAACAGGGCGGAGAAATCTCCCCGCCCTGTGTTTAAGATTACCAGCGGCCTCCACGGCCCATCTTCCCCGCCCTGGGGCCAAAGCCTGGACCATAGGTGGCTAACTGGGCTTGCTGTTCCGGAGTGAGCAGCTTCCTGATTTCGAGCCTAAAATTGGTTCCCTTTTCCTGGAGGTTGGTCTGGAGATTCAGAATCTCCTTCTGCTTGGCTGTGATAGCCGCCTGGTCAGGATTAGGAG
>Ga0315280_10004899_pt1 | contig 19443 bp, 21 predicted proteins | sample YL17G06_40_MG_FD_203697 | JGI IMG/M metagenome (GOLD analysis project Ga0315280, IMG submission 203697) | Sediment microbial communities from Yellowstone Lake, YNP, Wyoming, USA - YL17G06_40 | ecosystem: Environmental > Aquatic > Freshwater > Lake > Sediment | place: USA: Wyoming | collected... | reverse complement strand
ACTATTGCACCCGAGGGCATTACTTTGACTCCTTTTCCGTGAGGGCCACGAAGGCGTCTTCGAGGGTGGGGCCTAGTATGTTGAGAGATACTATCTTCAAGTTGTTGACACCCGAAAAACTCACCACAGATGCCACCAGCTCTCCGGGGTCAGCAGTGTAAAGCCTGTACTTGTCACCCAGTTTCTTTACGGAGTTTACGCCGGAGAGCTTTGCCAGAGTCTCGATGCTGGCCTCACCGTTGAAACTGACTTCAACGGAATGGACGCCTCCCGTGGCCAGCCTGATCTTTTCAGGGGCATCAATGGCTACTATCCTTCCCTGGTTGATAATGGCCACTCTGTGACACAACTGATTCGCTTCATCCATGTCGTGAGTGGTAAGGAATATGGTCTTGCCCCTGGCATTGAGCTCCTGGAGCAGACCCTTGATCAGACGAGCACTCTGCACATCCAAGCCAGAGGTCGGCTCATCGAGAAACAGTATCTGGGGATCACTGATGAGGGCCATGCACAGGATCAGGCGCTGCTTCATTCCCTTGGAGTATCCTTTGACCAGGTCGTCCTTTCGCTGCTGAAGTCCCAACTTCTGCCGCAGGCTTTCGCCTCTTTCCCGTGCCTCCTTGGTAGGAACCTCATAGAGCCGTGCCACCAGCATCAGGTTATTCCAACCTGACAGGTCAGTGTAGGCATTGGCAGTTTCAGGAAGCACCCCTGTCATCTGCTTGGCTCCCAGGCTACCGGCTTTGTGACCGAGAATTGAAGCACTTCCCTCATCAGCTCGTATGATGCCAGTTAGCATCCTAACGGTAGTAGTCTTGCCAGCACCGTTGGGTCCTAGGAACCCAAAAAGTTCCCCTTGCTTCACTTTGAAGCTGACATGATCGACAGCCACCAACTTCCCATAATGCTTGGTGAGGTTATCAACTTGTATGGCAAGGGCGTGGTCTGATTCCGTGCCAGTCACAAGCTAGGCCGCTTTCCTGAGTTCAGCCAGGCGTTCTTCTGCGCCCTTGACCTCTGCACGGAGTTCAGTCAGATACTCCTCCAGTTCGGCAATGATCTCCTCGCTGGTAAAAAATCGACGTACTCCATGGCCAGGGGTACAGCAGCCCCGGACATTGTGCCCCGGTTTCTGTGTCATGTGATTCCCTGAATGCCCACAGCCACAATCAATCTGATCACACATCTTGTTTCCTCCTATCTGGACAATCGTCTTGACATCGTTGGGCCTTGCCCGACTCGGGCATACTCAGTATTGCTGACACGAGCTCCCGGCAACTCTCCAAGCGCTCTCGGTTGATGAAGTAGTGGATGTGATAACCTCGCCTCTCACTCCTCACCAAACCGATGGTCTTTAGCACCCGCAGGTGCTGGGAAATAGCAGGCTGGCTCACCCCCAAGAGAGAGGCCATGGCGTTGACACAAAGGGCGTGGGGAGAACGTTGGCGACAGAGCAACTTCACCAGCTTGAGGCGAGTGGGATCGGCCAGCGCGCTGAACACGGCGGCCTGTTCATCCGTCCCCTGCTGCAATTCTTCCTTTATGTCCATAAGTATCTACTAATATACTTATAATAATCCGTCAAGAAGACGGCTGTCAAGAGAACGGAATGACAATTCAGTTTCCTCCAAATTGCTTATCGTACTTGCGCCTGGAACAATCGTGACATCTGAACTCTGGTCTCTTATCGTTCATCTTGTCGTAGTTGGAGGCCTTCGCCAGCCTGTATCCACGGTCCGCCGGATGTCCACAATCAGCACAGACGATGTCCTGCTGGACTTCCCACACCTCTCCCTTCAAGATGTTCGTCTTCTGGAATATCCACCTGTCGATCCAGAAGAAGATAAGGCCGCCAATGAGATTGGCCAGGACTGTGGCCACGGTTGTTCCCAGCGTGGCAAACCACACAACGCACAGAGCCAGGATCGGCGTTGATAGCTGCCAGCGCGTGAGATAGAGAAGATACTTCTTGAGCAGGGACTTCATAGTCTCCCTCCTAGCTTGTGGGCGATGGACTACAACTCTGACGAATGTAGCAGGACCGGGTGATCTAGAAATACAGCCGGAAGCAGTGCGCCTGGGCCTCGAAGCCCATGGAATCGTACAGAATGTGAGCCTCCTTGCGTCTGACGTCGCTGCACAACTCCACCATGTGGCAACTCGATTGCTTGGCATGTGCGACAGCATGTTCCAGAAGCATCCGGCCCAGGCCCCTCCTTCGATGTTTCTCAGTCACTATCAGGTTCTCCAGGAAGGCCCACGGGGTTGCGTTATGCGAGAGGTTGGGTATCACTAACAGTACGATGGTGCCCACAACCTCGCCTTGCTCCTCCACGACCAGCAACTCCTGTCTGGGGTCGGCGTATATCTCAGCGAATACCTGCTCATAGTCGGCGAGAGAAGGGCTGTGGCTATGCTCGACTTCGGAGGTGGTTATGGTGAGCTCGCGGTACAGCTCCACTATGCGTGGGACGTCTCTCTCTTCAGCCAGTCTGATGTGTGGCGCTTCGTTCATGTCAACTCCCCTTCAAGCCCCAGAGTCTTTGATGTGCCTTTTGCCGAGTTGCCCAATTCAAACGCAGTGTGCGTTCGACTGGCGCTAGTCTTTCACTATCATTTGCACAGACAACTCGCCACGACCGGCCGATCCAGGAAGGACGAACTCCACCTTCCGGCCTTGTGTCAGGTGCTCCTCTGATTCTCGCCGCAACCGACTGAAGTCAGCCTTCTCTAGAAATGTTCTCAGCAGCTCCAGCCGCTCATCAAGGCCCGACGACTGATCGCCCGACAGGATTTTGCTCATGGTCGCGCCATACTCCTGCCTGGCGCGGGTCTGAACGCAATGGGACAAGTCCGGGAGCAGTTCAATTCGCATTGGCTGATGCTGAGGCTCGTCCATCACTACCGCACCTACATCCACCCTTCGCCCTGCGACTTACCCCCACGTTGGAAGCGGTTCTTGTCTACACCCCAATCACGCTGCCGCTGTTGTTGAAGAAGAAGCCGAGGCCGAATTCCTGAGCCAATCGCATAGCCGCTGGCATGCCGGTGCAATGCGACACCCCCAGCCTCTGGACGCCGAACTCCTTCAGCGTAGCAATGGTCATCTCCACCTGTACCTCGGACGCCCGGATAAGATGTGTTCCTCCAGCAACGGTGTGTATCGTCTCTACCCCGGTCACATTCCGGGCGTGGCGCAGGGTATTGATGGTCCCACGGTGCGCACAGCCTAGGACAACCACGAGTCCCAGGCTTGTCTTGATGAACAGGGCCTGATCATCCTTCAGTAGGTCCGGTATCATCTCACCGTTCTTCCGAACGCACAGCCCGGGGTCGATGGTCTCGAAGTCAGTGATCATGGGGATCTCGCCGCTGGTCACTACATTCTCAGAAAGCCACACCGGTTCGCTGGTCAGTTGGAAATCGGCGCCCAGGCTTTCCAGTTCCGCCCTTTGAAAGGGAATGCCAATATACAAAGGTGACTGGTCCTGGCTCATCTGGATGAACTTGGCATCAAAGACATCGGGGTGGGCGATCACCTTGACCCGCTTCCTGATTCTGGTTAGGACTTCCCGCAAGCCACCCGTGTGGTCGTAATGGCCATGACTCAGGACTATGGCATCGATTCGATCCCAGTTTATGCCCAGGAGGCCGCCGTTGCGAGTGGCTGAGATACCGGCCCCGGCATCCAGCAGTACTTTCCGATCATCTCTCTCCACTAGCACGCTCAACCCCCACTCGCCCAGCAACCCCCGCGGCATGACAAACGCGGTGTTCTCACTCAACGTTGTAGCCCGAGCTTCCATGTTGCTATCCCTCCTATCAGGATTTCTTCTGCGTCTGTCTTCCTCTCTTGGAGGTGGCTTCGACAAAGGCTTTGCCGAAGCCAGCGATCAATGGCGAGTCGTAACGTTCGAGTTCACCGTCGTCGCAGAGCTTAGCCAGTTCGGGGTCAATGGGCAGTTGTGCCAGCAGGGGTGCCTGTGCTGCCTTGGCCATGTCTTCCGCTCTGCTCTTACCGAAGACCTCCAGCCTCTTCCCGGTGTCAGGTAGCACCAGGTAACTCATGTTCTCCACAACACCTATGATGGGTATTTTCATCTCCTGACACATCTGAACAGCTTTGCGCACAACCATCGCGGCCAGTTCCTGTGGGCTGAAAACGATGACTACACCCGAGACTGGCAGCGACTGCAGAACGGTCAGGGGTGCGTCAGCAGTGCCCGGCGGCAGGTCCACTATCAGGTAGTCGAGTTTGCCCCAGAGGACTTCTTCCCAGAACTGCGTGATGGTTTTCCCGATTAGGGGACCCCGCCAGATGACGGCGTCATCCTCATGAGGCAAGAAGAGGTTGATGGACATGATTTCGATGCCCGTCTTGGTGGACACTGGCATGAGGCCGCTGTCACTGCCCGTTGGCCTCACTGTCACGCCAAACATCCGGGGTATGCTCGACCCCGTGATGTCACCATCCAGAATACCCGCATCTAGGCCTTGCCGGGCTAGAGAGAGCGCTAGAAGGCTGCTCACCAACGATTTGCCCACTCCTCCCTTCCCACTCATTACGGCGACTACATGTTTGACTTCGTTCACTTCCAATGGTTTGGCTTCGACAAACTCCGTCTCCACCTCCTTTACATCAGGTAGCTTCTTTATCACCTCCTCCACCTTGCTCTCGACCCGTTCAAGGGCACCCATATAAAGCGCTGTTGAGGCCAGGCTCACCTTGACCTTCTGATCGGACACAGCGACCTCCCTGAGCAAGTTCATCCTGGCTAGACTGCGCATGGATCCGGGCACGAGAACTCCCTCAAGGCTTTCTCTCACTTGCTCTTCAGTCGGCACTGTCTTCCCTCCCGTTGGACCGTTTCCGACAAGCAGGCAGCGGTTTCTCTCTGCTTAGCATTGCCTAGTGCAGTCTCTCCATCAGATTGGGCAGCTTGCCAGCAAGGAAGAGCTGGACTGCTTCATCGATGTTCTCGACATCGGTGACAATAGACTGTATGTTGTAGCTTCTGAGGCTTTCGTAAGCGCCCATGCCCATACCCCCGGCCAGGAGCACTTGGCAGTCGGCTATGGTGTCGGCCATGCTGCGGTGCTTGGCCTGTGAGGCTACATCAAAACCGTGGGGCTCTCCCGCTGGATGTTGTTCTTGGGCGGCAAAGGTGTGGTGTCCTGCTTTGGGTCTCTTCTCCTTGCTGACAACCTTTCCCGCCTCTACTGTGGACACCACGTAAAACATGGCCCTGCCGAAGTGCTGGCTGATAGTGGTTCCATCATCTGACACAACCGCGATCTTCATTTCTTTCTCCTTCTAGTCTTGGCTGACTGGGGTACTTTCTCTACCGCAACCGATGTTTCCGTTTTCGAGTCTGTTTCCCTTTCAACAGATGCAGGCAAAACCTTTGACGTGTTACATACTGGGCATGCCCTTGGATATTGGCCGAGTGCATCGCCTGTCTCCCATTCATGTCCCGCGCTGCATCTAAAACGACTGGCAACAAGCTCATAGTTGCCACCCTCTATCCTCAGTGCCTTGCCAGCAAGCAGGCTATCAGCGATCTTCTTCCTGGCGGAGGCCAGTACTCGCTGAAAAGTCGGCCTTGAGATGCTCATTCTCTCGGCACATTGCTGTTGTTCCAGGTGTTCCAGGTCTCGAAGCCGTATCGCCTCCATCTCTTCCAAAGAGAGGCAATTCTCCTCCAGCATTCTTAGAGGGATGCCCGCGGGTTTGAAATAGGTCACTCCTGGGACGAAGCAGATTTTGCGGCATTTGAACGGTCTTGACATATGTGTATCTCCAAACTATAATGAGCATTTGCTCATAATCCATCGTAGCAGGCTGTCCCGTGCCTGTCAAATCACCGGGCTAACGCCACTCTGCGTGACAATTAAAGGAGAGCCAGTGGTGACCATGGAATAGCGATGGCAGATAGCCGCCGGTTTTTCTTGATGTGACAAGAATAGATGGGAGGTGCAGGCGAATGGAACGTGCTGATGTAGTTATCATTGGGGGTAGTGCTGCTGGTGCCACCGCAGCCATAAGCTGCCGGCGAAGGAATCCGGACAAGACCGTCGTCCTTCTGCGGCAGGAAAAGCAGGTGCTGGTTCCGTGTGGGATACCGTATATCTTTGGAACCCTTGGCAGTCCGGAGAAGAATCTCATTCCGGACACGTTGTTGACCGGCAATGGCGTGCGCCTTGTAGTCGGCACTGCCGAAAGGATAGACAGGGAGAAGAAGACTATCCACACCAATGGTGGACAACAGATAGGCTATGACAAACTTGTTCTGGCCACTGGGTCGCTACCTGCAGTTCTGCCAATCCCTGGCATAGACAAGGAGAATGTGTTCGTCGTAAGGAAGGACGTTAGCTACCTGCAACGGATGCTCGAGGCGGTCAATAAAGCCAGCGACATAATCGTGATCGGTGGCGGCTTCATTGGGGCGGAGTTTGCGGATGAATGCCGCAAAGGCCGCCAGAATAGCGTCACTATCATAGAGAAGCTTCCCCATTGCCTGCAGTTGGCCTTCGATGACGAGTTCTGTATCGAGGCTGAGAAATCACTCGCCGATCGAGGAATCGAGATTATGTCCACGGACAGCGTCGAGGCTATAGTCGGTGACAAGAAGGTGAAGGGGGTGAGTCTAGCCAGCGGAGCCGAGTTGAAGGCTGATGTCATTATCGTCAGCATAGGAGTCCGGCCAAATACTCAGCTGGCAGAGAAGGCTGGCCTACAAGTGAGCCCATCGACAGGCGGAATCGCTGTCGACCGCTATCAGCGGGTGAGGGAGGATCCTGACGTATTCGCCTGCGGTGACTGCGCGACAAAGGTGTCATTCTTTAGCGGAAGGCCGGTGAGGACATGGCTCGCTTCTGTAGCTACGACGGAGGCGCGCCTTGCAGCCGCCAACCTGTTCGCGGTACAGCAGGCCGGTCTAGGCACACTGGGGGTCTTCTCCACGCAGATTGGCGAAAACGCTATTGCTGCCGCCGGTCTAACCGAAAGGCAGGCGTTGGCAGAAGGGTACAACATAGTGGTTGGTCAGGCCAAGGCACCGAGCAAGCATCCGGGGGGGATGCCGGGGGCAGTGCCCACCTCTGTGAAACTTGTCTTCTCCAAGAACGATGGGGTAATTCTTGGTGGAGAAGCGTCAGGTGGTACCTGTGTCGGTGAGCAGATCAATGTCATCAGTGCCTGCATACAGCATAGGATGACTGCCCATCAGGTTTCGCTGTTTCAGATGGGTACCCATCCGACGCTCTGTGCGTCACCAATTTCCTATCAGACAGTGAACGCAGCAGAAGAAGCCGTTATGAAGCTGAGGTAAGTACCCGCCGATAGGGGCACCGCTTCGCAAGTCACACTTTCCCGAATTGTGACTTAACAATCCTGACGATTGTTCAGTGCGCTGTTAGAGGGCAGCGAGAATCGGGATGGACCGGAGACATCAACCTGCGCCACGAGACTGCTGCCGGTGAGCTGCAGGGTGCAATATATAGAACCGCTGGCTTCAGTTCCAAAGCGGTGTTTGTCTTCGGACAGGCAGGACTCAGATCAATGTCTATGGATTTGTGGTCCTGTCGATGCGCTCGGTTATGTCGATCACCATCTGGAGGGATACCGAGAGCGACTGGGGATGTATGTGCTCATAGACATCATTGCGGTTGTGGTAGTTTGGCAGCAACTGGAGTCTGGAACTGTCGGCACAGAGCAAGCATGTGGCCGGGATGCCCTTCAAGGAGAATGTCGAGGCATCGGTGAAACCCACCCGAAGCTGCTTGGCTCTTATGGGCCACCCGTGTTGAGCGGCTGCGTCCTGAGCCATCTGCACGAGTTCAGGGTCATGCCTGGTTGCCGTGAATAGCTCGTAATTGATGACAGTGAGAAGCTTCTCATCGTAGATGCAGTCCAGGAATAGCCCGTATGTTGGAGTCTCTTTCAATTCCCTCAGGTGTCTCTTTACATACCTTTTGGCGCCGCGCAAGCCCGCCTCCTCGGACGATGTCGCCAAGAGTACCACTTCAGTCGTCTGGGGGAAGAAGTCCTCGCTCTTCTTTTTCGCATCACCCAGGTACCTGCCCAACCCGGCAACAACGGCCAGCCCGGCCATGTCATCCATTGCTCCAGGAACAAATCTATTGGTGTAGAAGAACAGAGACAGGCCGACCACGGGTGAGAGGGCAATTGCCACTGTCCCGATCACCATGTAAACTGTAGTATCAGCAGAGCCAGTGAAGTAGGCAATAGTTCTGGCAATGCTGCCTCCCAGGATCAGAAGGAGGCCTAGAACAGCGGCCGCCATCAGCAAAACAGCAGTACTCCCCAGCCGATACAACAGATAGAACTCGTTTGCCGAATCCAGGTGGGCGCTGACAATGACCCGCCGTTTAGCTTCGTACTGAGGATGGATCACTCCTACCACGTTCTCACCTCTCTCCGGTGCGAACAGAAAGTCGAGAACTTCGCGGTATCCTCTCAGCTCAAAAAGGCCCAAGCCCAAGATCAAAGCAGACAAGGCAACTGATGCCGGGGGGTAGAACCAGTAGAGGATGACGCCAGTAAAGTAGAACAGCACCAGTAGGCGCACGTGACCCAGATAGGCACGGGGGCTGCAGGTGAATGATTCCACAGAGACTACGTCACAGGCCGGTGTCCATTCCTCGACCAAAAGACGGCCCAGCCTCTTCTCCTGCTCACTGCAAGGCGGTCGGGGGCCAATCTCGTCGATCGCCCGTTTGACGAGGCTGTACATGTAGTCCTGGTATTTGTCAGCTAGCATACTCGCTCACCAAACATAGCTTTTCTACATCGAAAAGTCTACGCCTTCATAAGGATTACCATGGCGCACACTCCAGATAGGGCGATGGGATGCCGCTGCAGACGAGCCAGTGGATAGAAACTGAGCTCAGGGCTTCAAAATGGTGAATGTGATGCGGAAGCTTGGTCACCGCCCATTGAGTGACAAGGGTATCCAGAGTTGCCTTTGTTGGCTCAATGCCAACGACCTGATGCCCATCTCAACTCTTGTTGTAGGGGATCCAGGCGGGTTTCAACAGGCCGGTTTCAAGATGATGGGGTAGGGTTCTAGTCAGAATCAGTGGCAAGTGGCGTCAAATCTGATCCCGTGATCAGGCGCCATGCGTCTCTAGCGCTTTTACTGATCTGAAGCGGGCCTGATTGGCAACCGTATCTTCACTCTTGTGCCAATGCCCTCTTGACTGTGTATCTCGATCTGTCCATCGTGTAGCTCAACAACCTGCTTGACTATGGCTAGTCCCAGTCCTGCTCCTGCTTCCGCTTCTGTAGATCTCCCCGAGGCATTGCCTCTATAGAAAGGCTCCATAACGTGTGGCAAATGCTCTTGCGAGATGCCTCTCCCAGAGTCAGATACCTCCACAACTGCCCAGCCGTCTTCGTAGCTCACTGCCAGTTCAACCTGCCCGCCTTTCGGTGTGTACTTTAGAGCATTATCTACCACGTTCAGCACCATCTGCTTGAGCAGGTCATGGTCCCCAGAGACCACCACGTCATCTGAGGCCAATAGGGCGAGGTCCAATCCTTGGGCTAATGCAGCAAGTTCTCCAACAATCTCCTCCAACAACTCTCTGAGGTTGACTTGCCTATGGATGAACGCGGGTTGGGATTCCAATTGTGCATTCAGCAATAGGTTGTTGGCCATGCGGATCAGCCTCCGCACTTCTTTCTGCATCCTTTTCAGGCTTTCCTTGGTGTTGGAGTCCGCTGATGGCTGTGCCAGGAGGACATCTATCTGTCCCTGGAGTGCACTGAGAGGAGTTCTGAGATCATGAGACACGCTGGCGACAAATCCTTCACGCTTCTTCATAGCTTGGGCCAGTCGAAGCCACATGCCGTTCAGTCTGTCAGCCAGTCGCTGCAGTTCCGGCGGACGAGGTTCTTCTGGGAGGCCAGCCTCCAGGTTGCTGGGCTCGATCTTAGCCACTCGGTCCAGTATTCTGTCCAACGGACGCAAACCCTGCCGTACAATGACCAAGCCTATGAAGACGATGATTATGCTGCCACAAATTGCCTCGGTCAGGGTGTAGACCCAGAAGCGGTCCTCTGCAGCACCTATCTGATCGAGGCTATCACCGATTTCCACCAGGGCAAGAGGATTCTGGTTCGATGGGTCGCGTACTTCAATCGTGTATATCCGAAGAGAGTGTCCGTAGCTGACCTTGATGGTATCGAAACGTCCATTGCCATCATCGAGCGAGCGCCACAGATTATCCAGCTTTGGAACCACTGACTCGGGGACAGGGCCAAACGTCGCCAGAACGTTGCCGTTGGGGTCGGCCACACGAGTGACAAGTGGGGCACCAGCTAGGTTCTCTTGAATGAGACTATTGACAGCATCGGCATAGCTTTGGCCAGTATCCTTCGAATCTACAATCGCGTCACCAACCATGCTTGCATAGTCCCGAAGGCTCCCATTGACGCTTGTGCGCAGGCTTCCTACCATGACGCGATACCCGGTAAACACCAGAACGAATACGATGACTGTCATGGCCACGGCCAGCCATAAGGCAAGTCGCCTACGGAGGCTTAACCTCATGTACTCTCCTTAAGAACATACCCGAAACCTCGCAGTGTGTGTATCAGGTCGGTCTCTCCGCCTGCATTCAGTTTGCCCCTAAGGTAGTTGATGTATACCTTGAGCTGGTCGCTTTCCGTATCGAATTCATATCCCCATACACGCTGGATGATGAACTCGCGACGCAGGGGTCTTCCGGAGTTTTCTGCCAGCAATCTGAGCAGTTCGAATTCACGTGTCGTCAAATCTATCTGGCGATCAGCCCGGCGCACCTCTCGACATTCAGTGTCAATCTCAAGGTCACCTACCCTGATGACGTTCTCTGTCCACCGAGAGCGTCGACGGAGCACCGCGCGAATCCGAGCCAGCAGTTCTTCAAAGGCAAAGGGCTTGGGAAGATAGTCATCAGCACCTGCTTCAAGGCCTCGGACGCGCTCACCTATTGCCTGGCGAGCCGTCAAGATCATGATGCATGCATCAGACTCGGCGCGTAGTTGGCGACAGACATCGATGCCGTCCATGTCCGGAAGCATCAAGTCAAGAACTACGAGGTCAGGCTTACTCAGGTGGGCAGCCTCCAACCCCTCGCTGCCTGTAGAGGCCACCTCCACCTCAAAACCGTTTTGAAGTAGCCCGCGCCTCACGAAATCGGCGATATCTGGTTCGTCTTCGACCACTAGAATCTTCAGCATCTTCTCTTTCACGATGATTGTCGTACAGGACGGACAGACTCCCATTATACCGCTACAGCATCGGCAATGGTAATTTGGCAGAAGGCCCCTGCGGAGGCTAGCTTAACCATATCTTAACCTTCATTTAACCTTGCTCAGACACCTGTCTGCTAGTCTATATAAGACATAAGTGATGCCAACAGGTACGGTTCTTTACTGAGATACCTCAATCTTGATGACTCAGATCTTCGCGGGTGCAGCAGAACCAATGTCCGGAAGGCTGGCAATCTCAACTGAAGGGTATCTTGATCCGGTGTCGAGAGACAACTGGTAACTCCAAGCCTGGATAGTGAAGGAGGTCCAAGAACTAATGGGGTCTGTGAGTGAGCGACTTACTGTTCCGAGTTTGAGGCTGAGCATCAAGCCTCCTGAACTTGATGAGGTCCTGAGCAACATGAAAGAGGTGCTATTGTCCGGGCAGCTCACACTTGGTGCACACGGCAGAAGCCTGGAGAAGGACTTTGCCTCCTTTCTGGGAGTGCCGTTCGCCTGCGCAGTTAACAGTGGTACCTCTGCCCTCGAGATCGCTTTGCGCGCCTTCGGGGTCGCAGGCAAGCAGGTTCTTGTTCCTTCGAACACATTTTTCGCCACGCCTGCTGCTGTGGTCCATGCAGGGGGTATTCCCCGCTTTGTTGATTGTGATCCCTACTCTCTTGCCATGGACTACGAATCGTTGGTTCGACGTTGTACGCCGCAATGTGCGGGGGTTATTGTGGTGCACGTCGGCGGACCGATCACGCCGTGCACTGAGGCTGTTGGCCAGTTCTGCCGGGAAAGAGGGCTCTTTCTTCTGGAAGACGCTGCCCACGCTCACGGAAGCTCGCTTCATGGCAAGCAGGCCGGAACCTTTGGCGATGCGGCGGCGTTCTCTTTTTACCCCACCAAGGTGATGACCAGCGGCGAAGGGGGGATGATCGTTACAGCCAAAGAGAAGATCTACCAAGAAGCCGTGCTCTATCGCGATCAGGGGAAGGAGAGTTTCTCGAGCAACTTTCATGTCCGTTTGGGGCATAACTGGCGAATGAGCGAGCTTCATGCTGTCTTGGGACGTTCTCAGCTTAAGGCCCTTCCAACCAACATCTTGCGTCGACGTGAGATCGCCCAATGGTATGATGCAGCTCTCAGCGGGGTTCCTGGAGTGACGCCGCAGCCGCTTCCAGCAGGATCGGAGAGCAATTACTACAAGTATCCGGTAACGCTGATGAAAGGTATTGATCGCATTGAGTTGAAGCGGATGCTCAAAGAGGAGTGGGGGGTCTCGCTGAGCGGTGAGGTATACACTCTGCCCTGCCACAAACAACCTGTATTCGAAAAGTATGCCGATGTCGAGTTGCCAGGCTCAGATGCTGCCTGCGCGCAGCATGTCTGCTTGCCACTCTACCCAGAACTGACCCGCACTGAAGCGGAATACGCAGTGAAGGCATTCAAGACTTCCGCTAGTTCTCTAATGAAGGAGGTGTCGCATTAATACCGTTGTTATTGGAGGATCTGGATTTATCGGTACAAATGTCGTCCAGCAATTGAAAGAGGCTGGTCACGAAGTCACTGTGCTGGACTTACGTCCACCGACAGTCGCCGGGGTTCCCTGGAAGTCTGTGGATATGGCACAGGTGGATCAGCTTGTCGAGGCTACCAGGGGGGCCAACGCAGTATACCACCTGGCAGCCGTATCCGACGTCAATATCGCTTACCAGGATCCTCTTGGGTGCGTCGATGCCAATATCCGAGGGACGGCTAATGTACTTGAGGCAGCCCGAGTGAACAAGGGCCTGAGGGTTATCTTCGCCAGCACAGTGTGGGTCTATCAGGCTAGTCCTGACTCTGCACCAAATGAGGCCAGCCCTTTAGCTCCTGACCGTAGTGGCCACCTTTATACGGCCTCCAAGATTGCGGGAGAGATGCTATGCCATAGCTATCACCAGCTCTACGGCGTCCCATTCACCATACTGCGATATGGCATACCTTATGGCGCGTTCATGCGCCAAAGTCTTCTGATTCCTGTTCTGGTAAAGAAGGCCATGGCTGGTGAGCCTCTCTCAATCAACGGCGATGGAAGTCAGTATCGGAGATTCATATATGTGGAGGACCTAGCACGAGGCAATGTCGCCGCTCTAGTCCCCCAAGCAGAGAACCAAACCTACAACCTGGAAGGCACGCAAAAGATAACGGTCCTGGACCTAGCCAAGGCACTGGATCGGATACTAGGAGGAGTCAAACTCAAGTTCGAACCTGCCAGACCTGGTGACCTGAAAGGAGTAGAAGTTGACTCCCGGAAGGCGATGGCAGAATTGGGGTGGCAACCACTGGTACCTTTTGAGGAGGGGCTACGTCGCACTGTTGCTTGGCTGATGACGCTTCGACAGAGTCAAACTGTCCCAATGCAGCCAGCCTCGCGGTGAGACCTTGACGTGTGGTACCATGGCTGACGATATCGTTAAGTTGGTCGCTAGATGGCATATAGCAGGTGAGGGGAATCTAGTTTATAGACAGCACGCCGATCCATCTGAGTAAGGGGCTATTTGCACGCTGGAGAGGTTGAAGAAGCCACGCTTGAAGAACGGGATCCGGCGCAATCAGGACTGGTAAGTAGAAGCCTGCGTTTCTTGTTCAGGATTCTCGGTGGGTGGGTCGGGGTTGCCCTCTTCGTTGGCACCATTGCGGCTGGCGTCGTACTCTTCCTGGTGCGAGATCATCTCAGTAGCTTGGGAAGCCTAGGCTACGTTGGGGCAGGGCTCATTGCATTCTTGGGCAATGTGCCTATTGTGCCGGCTTTCCCGTGGCTCCTTCTCATTGCGCCTATGGGGGGCATCTATGCTACCTGGGGCTTGGTCACCGTTTGTGCCATAGGAGCTGGGTTGGGGGAGACAGTCCCGTACTTTCTTGGAAGCAGCCTGTACAATGCTCACAAAGAGAATCAATGGATCACTCGACTGGCTTCGCTGCCCAAGTGGCTTCGTGTCTTGGTAGTCTTCCTGATATCTCTGTCACCTGTATTCAGTTTCCCCGGACTGGCATCAGCCGTGCTGCGGATTCCATTATGGGCAATGATTATCATGAAGGTGACCACAGAGGCTTTGAAACTCTGGCTGGTTCTGGAAGCGGTTACCCTTGCGGAGCGGCTACTCCTGGGCTAGAAGGCGCGGGAACAGAACATCGAGAGCGTGCTGGATCGGGCAGCTACACTGATATGCATTGCGATGGCCCCCTCTCGGGCAGGCGATCCGGGGAAGATTCAGAGACTCTGATCACTTTATGGGCAAGAGCATGAAAACGGTTGTAGTTGTCCCGGTCTACAACGAGAGGCGCACAGTAATATCCGTGCTGGATAGCCTTCGTGCGCTCAGTGACTTGGTGAGCGAGATAGTGGTGGTAGAGGATGGCTCTAGTGATGGAAGTGGCGAGATCATTGCTGAATGGGCCAGAGGAAAAGATGGAGTCACCCTGATCAGACACTCGACAAACCGCGGCTACTCGGAGGCCCTGCTCACTGGCTTTCGCTATGCGATAAACAAGGTCCGCTCAGGTCAGCTTTCACCCAGCGACGCTGTTGCTACCGTGGATGCCGATGGCCAGCATGACCCCTCGGAGTTGCCTGGCTTTCTCAAACTAATGGAGGAGCAGAGCTTTGACGTAGTATGGGCACGACGGGACTTCTCTCTGTACCCATGGCTCAAGCGCACTGGCAACCGTATGATGTCGATCATCGGCTCGTTATTTGCAGGTTTTCCCTTCAAAGACGTCGAGAGTGGCTACTGCGTTTTTCGGATTGGCGCTTTGGAGGATGCACTGCGCTATCAGACCCGGGACTCACGCTATAGTCTGAGCCTTACCATAGCTGTGGCATTAGCTAGGCTAGGCTACAAGATCTCTAATGAGCCGATAGCCACGATAAAACTCTACCGCTCACGTACACGGGTGGTTGATGCCGTTTGGGATACGCTTGCTGCCGCCAGTGCGTGGGCCAAGGTGATGACAGCCCGTGCCAAGGCCAGCCCGTCTTTGATGCTTCGGTTAGGGATGGGCATCTTCGTCTTTGTAGGCCTGCTGGCAGTGATGATATTGATTGCCCTGAAGTCTATCTACCTGGGGTCTGACTCCATAAACAATTACGCCCACGTATGGTACATCTCGGAGCACCTCTACAAAGGGTCGCTTCCATTGCACTTCGAGAACCTAGACGGCGGAATGGCTCTCACTTACCCTTACGGTTTCGTTCCCTGGACTTTGGCAGCCATTATTCGCCCAGTCCTTGGAGACTACGCGGTAACTCTGACAATGCTGCTGGGAGTGGTCTTAGTTATGGTCGTGGTGTACCGGACTCGACTGAACTCCAATCTATGGCTATTGACCCTCTTCGCCGCAGTGCCCTTCCTCCTGGAGAGTCTACTGGACTTCCAGATGTCCTTCGTATGGTCTATGCTGCTTGGTTATCTGTACATTTGGGCACTGAAAAGGCGCTCCTTCGCATGGGCGTACCTCTGGCTAGTGCTGGCGGCTGGCAATCACTTGGTGGTCATGGGCCCCATTCTGGCTGCGTACACAGCCTATCAGTACTGGCGAGAGCCTAACCTTCGAAAGAATCTGCTTTGGTTGTGTGGACTGGCTCTCGTGCCACTGGTTCCCCTTGCCTGGTATACCCTGAAAACACCTACGATTGGTGAAAACAGCCCCGGTTTCATCTTGTTCGTCTGGCTAGAGACCATAATCCCCCGGGGTATCCTATTCCTCAGCCCATTTATTCTTGCCAAGCTGGCTTCCCTGCGGGGTTCATGGGCGCGCTACGCAACAGGTTGGGCCGCAGCCCTGTTCCTAGTGGCCTTGTCCATAGGATGGAACTTCGCATACAGCAGCTACTCAGGACTGGTCACCGAGGCGCACAATGACTATCAGCAATACTTGGGAAGCGAGGCGTTTGACCCCTCTGCTATCTATCGAGTTGTGGAGAGCAAAGGACGTGAACAGGGGGAGTATTACTTTATTCAGCACGGTGCCGTTCTTTCCAACGAGTTCTATGGTGAGAGCTACTTTCGCCGAAACTGGACGCAGAGTAGCTACTGCTGCTACCTATCTGTGAAGAAGGTTGACTATGTCGTCTTGAGCATGGATTACGTCCGTCGTTACCAAAGGAATGAGGGAGACGTCCTGCAAGACCTGCGAAGTCAAGGAAGGGCTGCTCTCGTCTACGAAGACCCGCACGAGCGTTTCTTGGTCTACGACGTCAGAAATGCTCGGAGCGACGTCGATGGGAACAGTGTCAGGAAGTGTTTTTGACCCGAGAATGCCAACGGAGCACACTATACATGGCCATCTCTTCCCCCTCTAAGGCGTCAGTGTAAGGAGTGGTAGTGAAGATAACTAGGCGTCGCCTACTCGCCGCAACTGCGGTGCTCCTTGCCTTGGTGCTCCTCTTGTATCTTTGCGCACCGTATCTCCCATTTGGCACGCAAGTCACCGCACGCGGATATCGTGCGGGGCAAACTGTGGCCCTGACCTTTGACGACGGGCCGAACGCTACCTACACGCCTCAAGTGCTGCAAATCCTAGACCATTACAACGTTGCAGCCACGTTCTTTGTCATTGGTGCCAACGTCGAGCGACACCCTGAAGTAGCACGATCAATCGTTGAGCATGGTCACCAGATTGCCAATCACTCTGAGTCTCACTCCAACGACCTGCCATATTGGACCCCCGACCAAATCATGAAAGACTACACAAGCGCACAGAAAGCGATCCGTGAAGCCACGGGGTTGACACCGCGGTTCTATAGGGCACCGCACGGGAAAGTCTCGCCTTGGATGCGCTTGGCTCTCCGTCGACAGGGAGTCGTGATGGTGAGATGGAACTGCTCGGTGCGGGACTGGACGAATCCTGGCATTGACAAGTTGATCAGCCGGGTGCTCAACAAAACGCATCCTGGGAGCATTATTCTACTCCACGACGGTTTTGATCTCAAAGAAGATCCCGATCGCTCTCAGCTTGTCCAAGCCTTGCCTACCATTATCGAGAAGCTCCAGGCTGAGGGTTACACGTTCGTCACCGTGGCTCAGCTCCTGAATCAGGGGCCGTATTTCACTGACACAACCGAGTAATGCACTCAACCGAGACTAGTCTGAGCGCTGAGAAACCAGAGCTCAACGTTGCACATTCGCTTGTTTCGTTCAATGGGTCACAAGACATCCTATTGTGCCTCCACAAACCGACGTTATGTGTGGGATGGGCAGAGAAATCGGCACCAGATCAACCAGGTCCGACAACCAGCAAGCGGTGCTTTACGTATGGGGTTTCCTCACACGCGTAAGGCATACGTATGGAAAATGGTGCTCGAAGAGATTGAAGCTGTGGCGGTGGCACATTTGCCACTCCAATGGCTGGAAAATCGGTGATAGTTCCCGGTCAGCCCAGGGCTTAGTTGTCGAAAACGGCCTGACAACTTGCCTCGTGGGCAGCCTAGGGGACAGAACCATACTGGCACGCTGAGTTTGTCGATATCCGAACCGTATCGTTTCAGCAGTGCCTCATGGAACACGAGCTTGTTCAGGAGAGCGTAGCAGGCGAACTTGGCAGCACGTTCGAGGTTCTCCTGCATGCCTTCTGGGTCGTCACGAATCATCCAGCCTTGTTCGTCTCTCATCCACCGATCTAGTTCAGTCTTGAATACCGGTTTGCCATACATCTCGTCGAGTCTCTCGAGATTCAGCAGTATAGGTAGGTGCAGGAACGACTCCAACGTTTCAACGAACTTCTCATCAGGGGACTTGAGCCCGATGAGAGCTGTGCCACGAACGATCTGGGCGAACTCGTTGAGGAACTGCGCCAGCCAAACTTGAATAGCGTGTACCGTCATTGGCAGCTCCAGATGTTCTTCTCGATGTACCTTTGCCACCTGCCACGACTTGTACTTCTGTTGCTGCCATGACGTCTCTGATGGTGTCGTCTCCCACAAAACGAACTCATTCACGTTCCATGTGAAGAAGAAGCGAGCTTTGGCACGTGCGGCCTTTTGCCGAGCATCGCTTATGACCGAAGAGACATACGGACTGCTGCCATCTTTTGCATAGGGCAGCTTCACCTCGCCTGAGAGGGCAGCCCGCTTATCCTTGTCCAGGAGCGTTAGATCTCTTCGTGTGAGGGAACCTTTGCCACGTTGTTCGCATTTCGCCCGCGAAAAAGGCAGGCTAGGAGAATTGACAAGGATTTCGTTGATCCAGCTTGCAGCGTCCGCCGCAAATTCCCATTCGTTCACGTCTACTCCATTCCAGATTCAATGGTCCAGCAGACTCTAGCAGATACGCCGCGTTCGATCAACTGTGGAGGGTGTAACGGCGAACAGGTACTGCAGCAGCTCGTGTTCAAGTGCCCGCGAGTGGTATAATCCGCAGATTTCGCCACCGCCTGACAGACAACCAAAATCACCATCCAGGCAAACATCACCAGCATGGTGGCCCATAACGCTGCACCGTTAAATCGTAGTTCTCCCCCTCTGATGTCCGGTCTGTCCTTGCAGATCGCCATGACTGCTTAAACAGGGAGAGCTACTGTAGGCCGGCGTTTCGCCGGGTGCCCCACAACACTTTACTGTTGTAAGCTATCTCTCCCCCTTTGATGTCCGGCCTGTCCTTGCAGGCCGTCATGATGCAGTAGAGGGAAACAGGTAGGTTGTTGGCGGTTTTCGACAGCCAGGGTCCACCAGAATCGACAACTATCACCGATTTTCGGCCACTCGAATCGACGGACCTGTTACCCCTACAGTAGGGCTACTGTAGAGCGTCCTTTACTACGTAATAGCCTACGTACCATGAGGAAATGCCTACGTAGTGGAATCAGCCCCAATCTCAACCCCCAAAATGGAACATTTGTTCAACTTGACTGAGCGCCAAGAATAGGGGACGGGCCAGCGCGGCCCGGAGGAATAGACTTCAAACCGCCGTTGCAGTACCATTGCACCAGATGACAGCCCGACTCTGGCAAATGAATACGTGACAAGGACTATCCAATGCCTTTTCCAGAAGTGAAACGCGTTGTCTACGCCTGACCTGCCCCCGGAATGGCACCACTCACAGAGTTAGAGTCACGGGCATCTTGGCTTCAGGAGCTGGTGGCTTGTAGTGCAATGAGCTATGCGGGCGGAACTGATTGTATTCCTTCCTCCAGTCGGC
>Ga0315280_10004898_pt1 | contig 19443 bp, 16 predicted proteins | sample YL17G06_40_MG_FD_203697 | JGI IMG/M metagenome (GOLD analysis project Ga0315280, IMG submission 203697) | Sediment microbial communities from Yellowstone Lake, YNP, Wyoming, USA - YL17G06_40 | ecosystem: Environmental > Aquatic > Freshwater > Lake > Sediment | place: USA: Wyoming | collected... | reverse complement strand
CCGCGGTGGAACTCTACGAGCGCGTGTTCGGCAACCAGCCCCGGGGACTGTGGCCCAGTGAGGGAAGCGTCTCGGACGAGATGCTCCGCCTGGCGATTGAAGAGGGATTTCAGTGGGCAGCCACCGACGAAGGCGTCCTCGGCCGCTCGCTGCAGATGGGCTTCTATCGGCATCCTGAGGGGACCGTCTCCGGCGGACACGAGCTGTACCGACCGCATCGTTTCGTCGTGGGCGAGCGGGCGATCTCGCTCTTCTTCCGCGACCATCAACTCTCCGACCTGATCGGCTTCGTTTATTCGCGGATGGACCCCCACGCCGCTGCCGCTGACCTCCACCACCGGATTCGCACGGCAGGCCGGAGCACGGGCGATAAGCCGGCGGTCGTCTCCGTGATTCTCGACGGCGAGAATGCCTGGGAGTTCTTCCCCGGCAACGGTCGGGAATTCCTCAAGAGCTTTTATGGTCGGGTAGCTGCGGATCCCGAGTTGCGCGCGGTTACAGCGAGCGAAGCCCTTGAAGTGGCCACGCCGGGCACCCTCACCCACATCGTGCCCGGGTCGTGGATCAACGCCAATTTCGACGTCTGGATTGGGGCGGAGGAAGACAACCGGGCCTGGGATCTGCTCACCGACGCCCGCGACTTCTTCGCCAAGGAATCCGAAGACCCGAAGCTCGACGCCGCGGACGTGAAAAAGGCCCAAGAAGAGCTCTGGATCGCCGAGGGCAGCGACTGGTGCTGGTGGTACGGGCCTGAGCACTCCAGCGCGCACGACGAGGAATTCGACCTGCTCTTCCGGAAGCACCTGAGCAACATCTACCGTCTGCTGGGTGGTTCCCCACCCGACGAGCTGGCCGTGCCCATCAAGCGGCCTCGCGTGCGGGCCGTGGTCACGCCGCCGAGGGGACCGATCGCGCCCCAGGTCGATGGCCAAGTTACCAACTACTTCGAGTGGTTGGGCGCAGGCGTTTACTCCCCGGATTACCGTTCCAGCTCGATGCACGGCGGGGCGCAGTGTGCCGAGGCGCTATACTACGGCTGCGATGAGCGGGCGCTTTACCTCCGCCTGGACCTCAGCGTAGCGTTCCTCGAGAAGTACCCGCAGTTCGAGATTCGCGTGAAGGTGAATGGAGAAAACCGCGCCAGCCTCCATGCCACGATTGGCGAGCGCCGCCTGGGCTTGGTGCAGTTCTGGAAGCAGGGCGAGCAAATTCTGGTGCCACTCGGTACCGGGGACCAGTTGCACGCCGCGTTTGACCGCATCTTTGAATTGCGGCTGGCCTACGCCCTCCTGGGTCTGGCGCTTGGCCAAAAGACCCACCTCCAGGTTTCCCTCTGGGCAGAAGAGCTGCCCCTGCAGGTCATCCCTTCCGAAGGCTGGCTGACCATGGAACTCAGCCAGGACTTCGTGAGCTGGTAGGCTGCGGTGAGGAAAGTCGAAAGCCAAGACAGATGGCAGGGCAACGCCGACCTCCAGCCCCGAGTCCCAAACCTCTGATCCCGAATCCCGGCATTGTCAGCGCGTCGACATCAAGGATAACTTCACATCTCCATCACAATGATTAGCTCCAAGTCCAAGCATCCTTTAAGGCAACCTCTCACATCTAATGTTGTACTTTAAGTTTGAGATTGAGCATCTGACGCGTCGGTTGCAGTTCGACGGCACGGATTTTCAGAACGTAGGGGAAGGTCTTCACAGCCCTCCCGTGTTACCTCCGCTGGCGGGAGCACCATAGAGGTACTCCCCTACGGTTACCTCATCCAATCGGGGATGACGACGTCCACGGGCCGGGCTGCGACGGGGATGGTGGTGACCAGTGCAGAGCGGTCGGTGCGCAGGATGGCCAGGCTGGAGGTGGCGCTATCGGCGACCACCAGGAATCGCTCGTCGGGCGTGAGTGCTAGGGCGCGGGGCTCGGTACCGGCATGCGTTGAGGCGAGCACCAAGCGGTTCTGGACGTCGAAGGTGGTGATGGAGCCGTCGCCGGCGTTGGCAAGGTAGAGCACGGTCGAGTCCCGCCGGATGACGGCCGCGGCGGGCTGGCGCCCTGTGGTGATGGTCTGCGACACGTTGTCGCGCGAGGCGTCCACGATGGCGAGGGTGGACGCCGAGACTGAAAGCACAAAGAGCTCGCCGCCGTCAGGCTTCAGCACGAGCGCGCTCGGTCGCGTGCCGAGCTCGATGTGTGACAGGACTTGGCGCGAGGCGATGTCGGCCACGGTGATTTTCTCTTCCCCGGTGTCCGCGATGAATACTTTGGAACTGTCCGCCGCAAACACCATCGGTCCGGGCTCCTTACCCACTTCGACCGACCCCAACAGCTTCCGTGCCTCCACGTTCACGAAGAAGATGCGATGGGCAGCGCTCGATGCAGCCATCAGGGTCTTCCCGTCGGGCGATAGAACCAGGCTCGCGAGCGGCACACCCGCGCGGACGTGCGTCACGACCTTCCAGGCGTCGCAGTCGAGGAAAACGATTTGGCCTTCCTCCGGGTCGAGCACAAACGCTTGGCGGCCGTCGCGAGCGAACCTGAGGTCGCGGGCGCTGCGGCCCACGCGGAGCGTCCGTAGCACGCGCAGCTCGGGGAAACCCACCACGCTCAGGCGGCCCGACCCGGCGGTGACGTAAACCTCGCGCTTGCCGGGGCGCACCGCCAACTGCTCGGAACCGGCTTCCACGGGGATCGACGCCACCGCCCGGAAACTCGCCAGGTCCACCACGGCCACGGAATTGCTCCCTGTGCTTGCCACGAAGGCTAGGTAGGGTTGGGGCACGTAAGAGCGGCGGGAGCAGGCGAGGGTAACGGCAGCAAGGATGACGAAAACGAGAGCCGCCCCCGCCGCAAGGCCGGCGGGGAAGGAATTGCCGATTGTCGATTGTCGATTGCCGATCCTCAATTTACGTCCCAGGGCAGATCTTCAAGCGCGAACCGCCAAGCCGGGTCGGCCTGCTGGGTAGGTTTCACGGCGTCTGCGTTGCGATTTCCACGGCCTTCGACTTTTTCGCTCGGTTGAAAAGTTCCTCGACGTCTTCCAGCTTCACGGTGCCATAGTACCACTCGCCCACCGAGAGGCTTTCGGCGCGCACGGCGCGGTAGATGTCCAAGATGGACCGCTGGCCATCCACGTAATTCAGCGCCTCCCACTGCATGAGGCCGTGTAGCCCCTTGGGGCCCTCAATCTCCTGGGCATGGCGGAGGTACTCGCCGAGCGTGCCGAGCCGTCGCGGCACCTTCCCGGCAAGTGCCTTTTCACGCTCGTCGAGCGTGGGAGGCGATTTCTGCCCGCCCAGGGCCGCGTACCACTCCTCGACGCGCCGGCGATGGTTGACCTCGGTGAGCCTGAAGTCGGCGATGAAGCTGTCGAGGAGTTTCCGGCTGGTAGCATCGGAAAACCGGCGCAGGGACTCGAGCCCGGAAATCTCGCGCGCCACGGCCTGGGCCAGCAGGTTCAAGGCGTCGTCGTAAGCCGCGCGCCGCTCAGCCGCGGGCGCTTGCGCCATCCGCGCGAGGCCAGTGGCGAGGTCGTGCGCGAGGCGCTCGCGCGCCGCGCCGGCCAGCACCGCCATCAGCGTCGGGACGTCGGCTTCGGCGAGGTTAGCGAGATACAGGGCGATGGCGGCCACGGCCACGGCGTTACGCTCGAGCTGCGTTGAGTCGATTTGCCAGAGATCGTCGCCCGTGGAATGAATGTAGTCGTCGGGCCAGTTGGTGAAGTCCACGCCCGGGATGCCGACGGCCGCATCGTTAAAGACCAAGTGGTCGGTGGAATCGAAGTAGGGCACCACCTGGGCGTTATACGGCTCGCGGCTGCCCAGGTGCGCGAAGATGGGCCGCGAGTAAGGCGCTGGGTTCCTGTTCTGCCAGGAAGGGAGGTAAGCGTTGTTGCCGCGCGCCAGGCTGGTGACAATGCTTTCCACCACGTCATTCAGGAAGCTCCAGCGCGAGTAGGGCGTGCGGCTGACCTGTTGGACGCGGCTGCCCAGCGACTGCCGGGCGCCCACCATGTCCTGGTTGAGGTTAGCGAGGATGCACTCGCGCTCCTCGGGGTGATCGGAGAAGTATTGGTACTCCGACGCGATTTCGTTGGTCCACCAGAAGCGGATGTCGCGCTGGGGACGGGGCAGGCGGCCGTCGGCAATCATGGCGTTCAAGGCGCGGGCAATCTCGAGCAAACTGGCGCAGCCGCTGCGGTCGTCGTTGGCCGAAGTCTTTTCTTCTTGGAGGTGCGCCGTGAGGACGATCGCCTGGTCGTGGTAAGTGGTGCCGCGGATGACCCCCGCGACGAAGCCTTGGCGGCCCGGCCGGGTGACTTGCGCTTGAATCTTCATGTGGACGCGGAAGACGGCTGGCGCGGCGGGCTTCTCCGGCTCTTCCGCGAAGATGTGGCTGGGCCCGCGGCCTCCCATCCAGCGGCTGAGCATCAAGCCCGCGCGCGGCGAAATCACAAAGACCGGCGGCGTGGGCTTCCGGTGGTCCTCGTCAGGGCGGACGCGCGTCCAGGCCACCTGGTCGGGAAAGTCCGTCCACGAGCCGACGCGCTGGGAGTAGTACGAAACGATGCCGACCGCGCCGCGCTGCCAGCAGGCGAGTTCCTTCACCTTGTCAACGCGGCCGTAGGCGAGCACCACCTTGTCCGCAACCTCTTTGCTCGCGTAGTCGCTCTCCCTGATGCCTTCGCCGACGTCAATCAGCTCGGCCGTGATGTCAGCCGTAGGACTGTTATCCGCCACCGAGAGCGGGGTCTCGCGCACGTCACCGAGCTTCATCGGCTGGGGCGCGAGCAGCCAGAGTTCGCCGCCCTTCAGAGTCCAGTTCTCGCCAATCTCCTTGGCGGAGAAGTGCCAGGCAGGTTGCGGGACGAACTTCACGTCCTCGAGACCGTAGCCCTTGGCCCGCGCCAAGACCCAGTCGGCTTCCTTCTGGAAATCTTCAGCGCCGCCACTCGTGGCGTGGTACATCACGAGCGTTCGCAAGCTGTCGTAGGCAATGTCGCCGGAAATCTCGTTGACCAGCTTAGTGTAGGTCTCCTCCGGCAAGAAAGGACTCTGCTGGGCACAGAGCAAGAAAGGGATGAGAAAGCTAACGAAGGCGCAGAGAAACCGCAGCCACCGTTGCATAACCGACCTCCGATTCAGATTGTCCCCCTGACGGAGGGATAAGACGGATTAGTATAGCAGCGATAGCGCGGAGGCGTGACTTACCTTGGCCGGCGCGGGAGGAGAGAAGGGTAGCGGTGGCCTATGACCGCTGCCCCTGGGGTTTCGATACAAGCGGCGCTCGCCCAGCACCGGTACAGCAGTTGCATCCCCTCCAGGTTGTGTTGACGCTTCTCGGAGCCGTCTGTTAGCATCGAAGGTTAGGCTGCGGGAGAGGGAGCTTTGAGAGTCGGTGCGCACACCTCGATTGCGGGGGCCTTGGAGAACGCGGCACACCGGGCCAGGAAAATCGGCTGCGACACGTTCCAGATGTTCTCCGCTAACCCGCGCGGCTGGAATACGTTAGAGCCCACGGCCGAGGATTACGAGCGCTTTCGGGCGGCACGCGCCAGGCATGGCCTGGCGCCCGTTGTGGTTCACGATAACTACTTGATTAACCTGGCAGCGGCGGATTCAATCCTGCGGGAAAAGTCGACCAACGCCTTTCGCGGGGAACTTCGGCGCGCTCTGGCGCTCGGCGCCGACTACTTGGTCACTCATCCTGGAAGCGCGAAGGGAAGCAGCGCCTCGGCGGCCATCAAGACCTGCATCGAGTCGCTGCGGCGGGCGGCGAACGGGCTGGCGCTGGATGGCCTGATGGTTTTGGTTGAGAACACGGCGGGACAAGGGTCAGCTCTTGGCCGGACATTCGAGGAGGTGGCGGAAATCATTGCCGAGGTGTCTCAGGACGTGCCCGTCGGGGCCTGCATCGACACGGCGCACTGTTTTGAGGCGGGTTATCCTATTCACACGCCGGGCGGGCTGCGCGAGACGCTGAAGCAACTGGAGTCCACCATCGGCCTTGACAAGGTGCAGGTGATTCACGCCAACGATTCGAAAACCGCCTTGGGCTCGCGCGCCGACCGCCACCAACATATTGGCAAGGGGCAAATCGGCGCGGAAGCCTTCCGGCGCATCGTGCGCCACTCGAAGCTCAGGCGGCTCCCGTTCATCTGTGAGACGCCCATCGACCGGCCGGGCGACGACCGGCGGAATTTGCGCATGATGCGTCTGCTTGCTGGAGAACTAAGAGCCGCGACGAACAAACCTGGTAGGGGAAAGCGATTAATGGTGAATAGTAAATTGTGAATTATGAACGCTGGCCCCGGAAGCGTCTTCCTTGAGGCTTGGAATTCATAATTCAGAATTCAAAATTCCTATGAACCCCAACTACGACCCGCAAGAAATCGAAGCCAAGTGGCAGAGGCGCTGGGAGGAGCAGAACCTCTTTGCTGCGGACAGGGAGCACGGGCGGAAGAAGTACTACGTGCTGGAAATGTTCCCCTATCCCTCCGGCGCGCTGCACATGGGGCACGTGCGCAACTACACGCTGGGTGACGCGCTGGCCCGCTACATGTGGATGAGAGGTTACAACGTCCTGCACCCGATCGGCTGGGACGCTTTCGGCCTGCCGGCGGAAAACGCTGCCATCAAGCACGGCCGGAATCCCGCCGACTGGACCTTCAGCAATATTGACGTGATGCGCGCGCAGCTCAAGCGCATGGGTGTGAGTTACGACTGGCGGCGGGAGTTCGCCACCTGCGTGCCCGAGTATTACCGTTGGAACCAGTGGTTTTTCCTCAAAATGTACGAGCGCGGCCTAGCCTACCGCAGGCAGAGCCGGGTGAACTGGTGTCCGCAGTGCGAGACGGTGCTCGCCAACGAGCAGGTGGTGAATGGCTGCTGCTGGCGGCACGAGGAGACGCCGGTCATCGAGCGCGAATTCGAGCAGTGGTTCCTGAAGACGACCGCGTACGCCGAGCAATTGCTGGACGACATGCAGGACCTGGTGCGCTGGCCGGAGCGCGTCCTGACGATGCAGCGGAACTGGATCGGGAAGTCCTACGGCACCGAGGTGGACTTCCTTATTCCCGAACTCGGCGAGCCGCTGCGCGTTTTCACCACGCGCGTGGACACGATTTACGGCTGCACAGCCGTGTTCGTCGCGCCCGAGCATCCAATGGTCGAGAAATTGATCCGCCGCGCGAAGTCACCGGAAAAGCTGCGGGAAGCGGCGGAGCAGATCAAGGCGTCTGCGGCGCGGGCCCGCGTGGAGGTGAACCTGGAGAAGGTCGGCGTGGATACGGGCTTCGAGGTCTGCAACCCCTACAATGGCGAACTGGTTCCGCTGTGGCTGGCCAACTTCGTGTTGATGGAGTACGGCACGGGCGCCGTGATGGCCGTGCCCGCGCACGACCAGCGCGACTTTGAATTCTGTACGGCCTATGGGCTGCCGATCCGAACCGTGATTGTGCCAAGGGATGCTGTAGGGGCGGGGCTCCCGACGCCGTCGGGCGAGGTCGTGCCGGCTGGCGAGGGCGCAGCCAGCAGCGCCGCCACGGAGGCGTTTGTTGAATACGGCACCCTGGTGAATTCCGGTCCGTACCGCGGCCTCACCTCCGAGCAGGCCATCGAGCGTATGACGCGCGACGCCGAGGCGCGGGGCTTCGGGAAACAAACAGTCCAGTACCGCCTTCGGGACTGGGGGATCTCGCGCCAGCGTTACTGGGGCACCCCGATTCCCATTGTGTATTGCGCCAAATGCGGGATGGTGCCCGTGCCCGAGAAGGATTTGCCGGTACTCCTGCCGTACGACGTCGAGATCACGGGTCTCGGGTATTCTCCGCTTGCCGACCTGAAGGAATTCCTTGAGACGACGTGCCCCGAGTGCTCCGGCCCCGCGCGGCGCGAAACGGATACCATGGACACCTTCGTGGACTCGTCCTGGTATTTCTATCGTTACACCGATCCGCAGATCTCCACGGCGGCCATCAATCCCGCCGAGGTGGAATACTGGTTTCCGGTGGACCAATACATCGGCGGCATCACGCACGCCATTCTGCACCTGATCTACATGCGGTTCTTCAGCAAGGTGATGAAAGACATCGGATTGGTGAAGTTTTCGGAGCCGGTGGCGCGCCTCTTCACCCAGGGCATGGTGCTCAAGGGCGGCACGGCGATGTCCAAGTCCAAAGGCAACGTCGTGGACCCGACCCAGATGTGCGCCCAGTACGGTGCCGACACGGTGCGGCTCTACGTGATGTTCGCAGCGCCCCCCGAAAAGGACTTCGATTGGAGCGAGACGGGCATCGAGGGTGCTTACCGTTTCCTCGGCCGCGTGTATCGGCTGGTGGTGAAGCACGCCGATGCCTTGAAGACGGCCCGGGGCAGCGCAGGAAATGCGGCGGTCAGGTTCGAGCTGGCCGGCCTTAGCCCCGAAGAGCGCCGCCTGCTCCGCAAGGCGCACCAGACCCTACGGCACGTCACCGAGGACATGGAAGGCCGCTGGCATTACAACACCGACATCGCCATGGCCATGGAACTGGCAAACGAGCTGGGCGATCTGGAGGGCGCCTTCGAGGCAGGGAAGGTCCGCCCGGAGATCCGCAAGACCGCGCTGGAGCACCTGATCCTGGTGCTGTCGCTCTTTGCGCCCCACCTTGCCGATGAGCTGTGGGAAGGCCTGGGGCATTCGGAGCCTCTGCTGCGGGTCGCCTGGCCCGCCTATGATCCCGAGTTGGCGGCCGAGGAAGAATTGGAAATCCCCGTCCAGGTGAACGGCAAGCTCCGCGGGCGCATCCGCGTGGCTGTGGACACCAGCGAAGAAGAAATCCGCCGGCGCGCGCAGGCGGAGGAGAAAGTCGCCCCGTACCTCAGCGGTCGCCAAGTGGTTAGAGTGATTATGGTGCCGCAGAAGCTGGTGAATATTGTGGTGAAGTGACGAGTGACAAGTGACCAGTGATAAGTGAAGAGTCAAACCGGGTCTGCACTAATTGCTGGACCGTGGGCGGTCCCGACTGGAGTCGCCAGGTAACATTTGGTTCCCGTTTCTCTCTTGCTCGTCACTGGTCACTTGTCACTCGTCACGGTTCTTAACATGGAACAGCCTCGTCCCATTGTCGTGCTCGATTTCGGTTCGCAGTACACGCAGCTCATCGCCCGGCGCATTCGCGAGATGCACGTGTACTCGGTCATCGTCCCGTGCCACATCCGGTTCGCGGAACTGGTGCGAATGAGCCCCCAGGCGGTGATTCTCTCGGGCGGGCCGGCGTCGGTCTACGATCCCGTTTCACCCACCTGTGATGATCGCGTATTCAAACTGAACGTGCCGATGCTGGGGATTTGCTACGGGCTGCAATTGATCTCGGCGAAACTGGGTGGCAAGGTGGAACCCGCCGCGCGCCGGGAATACGGCTTTGCCCGGCTCGAGGTCTTTCCACCCAGCGAGTTGCTGGCGGGTCTGCCCTCGCCGCTGCGCGTTTGGAACAGTCACGGTGACCACGTGGCAGAAGTTCCCCCGGGTTTCCGCATCACCGGTCGTACGGAGAACGCCGTCTCCGTCATTGAGAACTCCCAGGCGAGAATCTACGCGGTGGAATTTCACCCAGAGGTGCGCCACACCGACCGCGGCAGCGAGATACTGAAACGCTTCGTGCAGGATATTTGCGGGGCCGAGCCCAACTGGTTTCCGCGCTCGTTCATCGAGGAGACGGTCGAGCGGGTGCGCGCCGAGGTGGGTGAGGGCCGCGCTTTGTGCGCGCTCTCGGGCGGCGTGGACTCCGCCGTGGCCGCGACGCTGGTGGGGCGCGCCATCGGCGACCGTCTCACCTGCGTTTTTGTGGACAACGGCCTGCTGCGCCAGAAGGAGTTTGAGCACGTCACCGCCAAGCTGCGCGAACAGGCCCACCTGAACGTGCAGGCAGTGGACTGCTCCGCGCGCTTTCTCGACCGCCTCCGCGGGATTTCCGATCCGGAGCAGAAGCGAAAGATCATCGGGGAAGAGTTCATCCGCGTTTTCGAGGAGGAGGCGCGGAGCCTGGGGCATCTGAAGTTCCTCGTTCAGGGCACGCTCTATCCCGATGTCATCGAGTCGGTCTCCGTGAAAGGCCCCGCCGCCACCATCAAGAGCCACCACAACGTGGGCGGGCTGCCTCGGGACTTGCAGTTCAAGCTGATCGAACCGTTGCGCGAACTCTTCAAGGACGAAGTCCGCGCCGTGGGCAGGGAACTGGGCCTGGACGAGGAGATCGTCAATCGCCAGCCTTTCCCCGGTCCGGGGCTGGCAGTGCGGATCGTGGGAGAAGTCACCGAGGAGCGCTTGCGGATGGTCCGCGAGGCGGACGCCGTGGTCCTGGAGGAAGTTAGGGCGGCGGGGCTTTACACCTCTCTGTGGCAGTCATTCGCGGTGTTGTTGCCGGTTTCGAGCGTGGGGGTGATGGGAGACTCCCGCACCTATGCCTTCACGGTGGCGGTGCGCGCGGTGGAATCCGAGGACGGGATGACGGCGGACTGGGCCAAACTGCCCGCGCCACTGCTCGAGCGAATCGCCACACGGATTGTCAATGAGGTAAAAGGCGTCAACCGGGTGGTTTTCGACATTACTTCCAAGCCACCCGGGACCATCGAATGGGAATAATACTCCCTTGCGGCGAGGACGGCGGTTGGCCGCTCCCCTGCGCCGGCAGCGGGCAGAGTAGCTCTTACCGGCTTGCCAACTTCTGAGCCATGTAAAGCAGAAGCTGACGGTCTCGCTCGTTGATCCGGCCCAGGAGGCGCCTAACCTTCTCGAAGAAGCGCAGTTCTTTTTGGCCTTCCTCGTCCAGGACCAGTTCTTCCGTCGTCTTTCGCTTGCTCAGATTAGGCAACGGTGGCGGCTCGTCCCCCTCATAGAACAACTGATAGAGGGGAATCTCGAGTGCCGCGGCAAGCTTCTCCAGGGTCTCGATGGAGGGAACGGTGTGGCCGTTTTCCACCCGCGAGATATAGCAGCGCAGGAGTCCAGTGCGCTTCTCGATGTCCCCCTGGGAGAGTTCTTTTTCCTCACGCAAAGCTCGTAAACGAGTTCCGATGACCATGACTGCATTCTTCCACACTGTGACAACGCGGTCAATAAGAATTTTGAGTCTAGGTACCGACACGCTGGCAAAAGGGACGACTGTAACCTGAGCGACAGTTTTTTCGTCCTTCGAGTTAGAGAAGGCGTGTCAATGGAATCAAATGAGCAATTTGCCACCCCAGGAACCCCAGGAACTCGCCTGGATCCAGCGCGCTCAGCGCGGGGAGCGCGAGGCCTTCGGGTTTCTCGTGGAGCGCTACCAACGACGCGTTTTCTCCCAGGTGTTCCACTTGGTCCGGAAACGGGACGAGGTGGAGGACATTGTGCAGGAGGTGCTCATCAAGGCATTCCGCGCCATCCGGAGTTACAATTTCCAGTCGCCCTTCGGCGCTTGGCTTTCGCGCGTTGCCGTGAACCATTGTTACGACTACCTGCGCAAAGAGCGGGCGTCTCGGGTTAGCTACTACTGGCAGATGGGCGAGGAGAGTGTGCGCCGGATCGAGGCCCGGGCGGAGAACTTCGAGAGACATCACCTGGACCCCGAACAGCAAGCGACCTTGCGGGACTTGGTGGGGAAGCTCTTGGATCGCGCTCCGGCGGAAGACCGCGTCCTTCTCGGTATGAAAGAACTGGAAGGGTTATCGGTAGAGGAGATTGCGGAGATTCTGAAACTGAAGCAGGGTACGGTCAAGGTGCGGCTGCACCGTGCCCGGAAACGGATGTTCGAGGATTGGAAACGGTGGCGACAAGGAAGGTGAGCCATGCGTTGTGAAGAGGTCCACAGGATGCTGCTGGAAGATTGGCCGGAGGAGATTTCCGCGGCGGTCCATGAGCACCTGGCGGGTTGCCCCGGCTGTGATGCCCTAGCGCGCGAATATGGGCTGGTGCGCGCGGGGTTCCGTGCCCTGGCCGCCGAGCCGACGCCGGAACCCTCTTGGGGGTTCTCGGCGCGCCTGTTGCGGCGCCTGGAGAAGTCGCCCGATGAGGAAGGGACAGAGTTCCTGGAGCGCGTGGGAAGGCGCGTCGTCTATGCTTCCTTCCTCCTCGCGCTTACGCTCTTGCTGGCCCTGGCCTTGCCCTCCTCGGGCCCCTTGCGCGGGCCCACGACCGCGGACCTCTACTTGGCACAGTCCGAAGTAGTGACCGTAGGGACCAGCCCGATCTTTGCAGGTGAGTTACCCGAGAACCAAGGAGCCACCCCCGTGGCTCTGGAGAATGGCGGAGCGGGCAAAAAACCATGACACGGCGAGCTTACATCTATTTCGTTCTTACGTTCTTGCTGGGAGCCACCGCGGGCGGGGCCGGTGTGTTTTTCTACGGCTGGTACGGAGGCCACTGGCACCGGGGCTTCGAGAAGCAGCGGATTGTCCGGCGCCTGAGCCGGGAGTTGCATCTCACGGACGCACAGGTCAAGCAACTCGACCAGATTGTGGGGGATTCCATGAAGAGATTCATGGAACTGAGGAAGCAGGTCGACCCCCAGTTTGACGCGGCACGGGAGGAGACCAACAACCGGATTCGGCAAATTCTTTCCCCGGAACAGTTGACGAAGTTCAACGAGATGCTTCGCCGCCTCGAAGAGAGAACGAAAAGGGAAAAGCCGCACTGAAGCGGCCAGAGTCACCCCGCGTACTCGAGCGGGACTTCCTGGCGGACGGGGTCAATGCGGGAAAGGGCGACCAAAGCCATGGCGATTCGGGAATACCTCGCGCGGCACAAGAAACTTGCCACTCTCGTGGCCATCGGGCTGGTGGGTCTCTTCACGGTGGGAATGGTGGTGCGGGCCCGGTCTGCGGGGCCCCAATATATCACGGCGCCGGTCAGGCGCGGCGACGTTACCGCCGTCGTCCAGGCCACGGGGACCATCAACCCGTTGACGACGGTCCCGGTAGGGTCGTACGTCTCCGGGACGGTGAAGTATATCTTCGCCGACTTCAACAGCCGGGTGGGCGCGGGGCAGGTACTCGCCCAGCTCGACCCAGCCATCTATGAAGCGCAGGTCATCCAGGCGCGCGGTAACTTGGCGAACGCTCAGGCGAATGTGAGGAATCTGGAAGCCAGCGTGGTGGCCATGGAAGCCGCCATCCAGACGAACCAGGCCAACCTCGCCCGGCTCCAGGCTGCGGCGGCTTACGCCCGGACGAATGCGGCGCGAGTAGCGGACCTCTCGAAACAAGGCATCCTGGCGGAGGACCAGAATGACATGGTGCAATCCACCCTGGCGCAGGCCGATGCCCAGGTGCGCGCCGCGCAGGCGCAACTGAACCAGTCCCGGGCCCAATTGAACCAGATCAAGGCCCAGCTCCAGCAGGTGCGGGCCCAGGTGGAAGTGCAGACGGGTGTTCTGATGCAGGCGGAAACCAACCTTCAGTACACCACCATCGTCTCGCCCATCGACGGGACGGTCGTGGCGCGCAACATCACGGTGGGGCAGTCAGTGGCCGCGTCACTCCAGGCGCCCAATGTCTTCACCATCGCCCAGGACTTGAAGCGCATGCAGGTGTACGCCAAGACCGATGAGTCCGATACCGGCCAGATCAAGATCGGCACCGACGTGACTTTCCAGGTGGACGCTTTCCCCACCGAAGTCTTCCACGGCCGGGTGAGCGCCATCCGCTTGAATGCGTACACAGTGCAGAACGTCGTGACCTACGACACCGTCATCGATTTTGAGAATGCCGCGGAGAAACTCTTGCCCGGTGAGACGGCCTACGTCACCATCCCCACCGGGCACGCTTCCGACACCCTCAAGATTCCTAGCGCGACGCTTCGCTACACCCCGGAGCTGCCACGCCCCGAACTTCAGGCGCTCTACACGCGCTACAACATACCCACCGCCGCCACGACTTCGCACATGGGCGGCTGGCAAGTGGTCTGGAAGCTTGGGTCCGGCAAGCAGCCGGAGCCCGTGGCCGTCAAAGTCGGGATCACGGACTACAGCTTCACCCAGCTACGCGAGGGCAACCTGAAAGAGGGCGACGTGCTGGTGACGGGTCAAACCGAGACGCGCACCGCAGGCCAGACGCAGGGGCAGTCCCCCGTGGCGCCGCGCTTTGGGGGACCACGGAGGTAGCCTTAGGTGATGCCGGAAGAGCTCCTGCAATGCCAGCCAGAGACGGAAACCCCGAGCGCAGTCGCGATCCCCATAATCCAGGTCGAACATCTGCACAAGACCTACGACCTAGGTGAGGTCCAGGTCCATGCGCTGCGTGGCATCTCGCTGGTAGTCGCTTCCGGGGAATTTGTGGCGATCATGGGCGCGTCAGGTTCGGGGAAGTCCACCTTCATGAATTTGGTCGGGTGTTTGGACCGTCCCACGCGCGGCCGGTACCTGCTCGAGGGGCAGGATGTCTCCACACTTTCCAAGCGCGACCTGGCGCGGATTCGCAACCGCAAGATCGGATTTGTCTTCCAGGGGTTTAACCTGCTGGCGCGGACCTCGGCGCTGGAAAACGTGGAACTGCCCTTGGTCTATGCGGGTCTCTCTCACCCGGAGCGAGTGGAGCGCGCCCGCGAGGCGTTGCGCGCCGTGGGACTAGAGGGCCGCGAGGAACATCATCCCTCTCAGCTTTCGGGAGGGCAGCAGCAACGCGTGGCCATCGCCCGGGCGCTAGTCAACCAGCCTTCCCTCATCCTGGCGGACGAGCCGACGGGGAACCTGGACAGCCGCACGAGTGTCGAGATCATGGACATTCTTCAGCGCCTGAACAAGGAGCGGAATCTCACGATTTTCCTGGTGACCCACGAGGCGGATATCGCTCGCTTTGCGAAACGCGTCGTGCTGTTCCGCGACGGGAAGGTGCGACGTGACTCGCCGGTGCAAGAGCCGGCAGACGCGGCCCAAGTACTCCAGACTCTGCCTGTTCTTGACAACGATGCGGAGGAGGAGGAGAGCTGATGGAACTTCAGGCAGTCGTCCGCGTGGCCTTGCGGGCCCTGGCGCGTAACAAGATGCGCACCTCCCTGACCATGCTGGGCATCATCATCGGCGTCGGCGCGGTCATTTGTACGGTGGCCATCGGAGAAGGGGCTTCCAACCAGGTACAAGAGCAGATCCGCAACCTGGGCGACAACATCGTGTTCGTGGGCGCGGGCAGCGTGAGTCGGGGCGGCATCCGCATGGGCAGTTCGGCCACCAAAACCCTCACCCTGGCAGACGCCAAGGCCATCCAACAGCAAGTCCCCACGGTGGCGCGGCTGTCGCCGGGCGTAGGGGCCCGGGTTCAGGCGGTCTATGGCAATCAGAATTGGAACACCCGCGTGAGCGGCGTATCGCCTGAATTCCTTGAGATTCGCCGCTGGCCCGTCATCAATGGCGGCGCGTTTTCACAGCGTGAAGTGGACGCGGCGGCCAACGTCTGCGTGATCGGCCTGACGGTGGTCGAGAACCTGTTCGGAACCGAAGACCCCGTCAACAAGACGGTCCGCATTCAGAACATTCCTTTCCGGGTCATCGGCGTGCTCGCCTCGAAAGGGCAGTCGCCGTTCGGCCAGGATGAGGACGACTCCATCATCATGCCCTTCACTACCGTGCAGAAGAAAATCGCGGGGATTGACTGGCTCCAGTTCGTCATGTGTTCAGCCGTTTCCCCGGAGGCCATCCACACAGCGCAGCAGCAGATCGCCAGCTTGTTGCGGCAGCGGCACCGGCTGCGTCCCGACGAGGACGATGACTTCATCATCCGCAGCCCCAACGACCTCGCCAACGCTCAGGCGCAGGCGGGCCAGATCATGACGCTGCTGCTGGCCAGCATTGCCTCGGTGTCGCTGCTGGTGGGCGGCATCGGCATCATGAACATCATGCTGGTCTCGGTGACAGAACGCACGCGCGAGATCGGCGTGCGCATGGCCGTGGGCGCAAGCGAGCGGGACGTGCAACTGCAATTTCTGAGCGAAGCGCTGGTGTTGAGCTTGCTAGGTGGGACGGTAGGTGTGCTGGTCGGGATCGGGGGTTCCGTAGCGGTCGCGGGCATGCTTCAGTGGCCCACACGAGTCCCTCCGCAGGCTATTGCTATTGCCGTCCTGTTCTCAGCTGGCGTCGGGATCTTTTTCGGGTATTACCCGGCGCGCAAAGCCGCGCAGCTCGACCCGATCGAGGCGCTGCGCTACGAATGACCTTGCGACCGCTCGTGCGCTGAGGACGGCGCAGGCTCCCGCCGAAGAGGCGGGTGAGAAAAGTTGGCAATCCAGGAGCGTTATGAAAGGCCCGTTTGATCTCATGCCATCCCGACAAATCCCGTTCCGGATGTTGCTGGCGGCGTTGGTGCTCGTTTCCGTCTCGACGCTGACACCTCTCACGCGCGCGGCCGAGAAGGCGCAAGGCGAGGTGACATCGCGAGAAGACTTCTTCATCATCTCGTCCGTGGACGCAGCGAAGAAGCAGATCGTGCTGAAGCGTCCCACGGAGGTCACCGAATTAGTCCGGGTGAGCGAGAAGACAGTCTATCTGGACGAGCAAGGCAAGAGCATCGAGTTCCAGAGCCTGCGCGCGGGTGACACAGTTTACGTCACTACTAGCCCCGGAACCGACGGCGTGCGCCTCGTCGGTCGAATCCGCCGAGGCCCCATGACCCGCGAGGAACTCCACCGCCGCTATGTGCCCTTCCAGTAGCCCTGCGGGGTGGCAGGGGAGATTGGCTGTCTGATGATTTCTCTCCGCGGGGAGGTGCCCTCCTCCTGTGGCAAGAGCTGAGCGCAACAGGATGCAGTTCGCCTCGGATTAGAAGGGAATATCGCTGTCGGTGATTTCCGGTTCGGGCGGAGGCTCGGGTTCTGCCGGGCGCTCGGTCGGCACCCGCTCTGCCGCGGCGCGTTCGGCGTCCGCCTTCGACCCGAGCATCGTCATGTTGCGGGCGATGATTTCGTAGCTCGTCCGCTTGTTGCCGGCCTGGTCCTCCCACTGCCGGCTGCGGATGCTGCCCTCGACGTAAACCTGCTTGCCTTTGGTGAGGTACTCACCGCAAATCTCGGCCAGCTTGCTCCAGGCTACGATGGTATGCCATTCGGTGTGCTTCTGCTGCTCACCCGAACGGTCTTTGAAGACCTCGTCGGTGGCGAGCGTGAACTTGGCCACGGGTGTGCCGCTGGGAGTGTATTTGAGCTCCGGGTCCCTTCCCAATCGTCCGATCAGAAACACCTTATTGACCGAGTCGGCGATTTCCGGCTCGGGGCCCGGTTCTGCCGAGGAGGGGCGGTGAGCCTGATCGCGCTCCGCAGAGGCTGCGGAGGCGCGTTCGCTATCGGCTCGGGAGCCGAGCATGGTCATCTGGCGGGCGACGATTTCGTAGGAAGTCCGCTTGTTCCCGCTCTGGTCCTCCCACTGGCGGCTTCGGATACTTCCCTCAACACAGACTTGCCTGCCTTTAGTGAGGTATTCGCCGCAGATTTCGGCCAGCTTGGTCCAGGCGACGATGGTATGCTCCTCGGTGCGACGCTGCTGCTCACCGGAGCGGTCTTTGAAGACCTCGTTGGTAGCCAGTGTGAACCGGGCCATCGGAGTTCCGCCGGAGGTATGCTCGAGTTCAGGATCCTTCCCCAAGCGTCCGATCAAGATGACCTTGTTGACGGAGCCAGCCATATGAACCTCGCAGAACCGGAGGGATTTGTCGGTGCGGCCGATGGCCGGAACGGTACTAGTCGGCGCCTCGCCCAGCGACGGTGATGCCCAACTGCTTCAAACGTTGGCGAGCCAGGCTGGCCTCGGGGGATTTGGGGTAACGCTGAATCAAGGACCGAAGTTCGCGCACCCCGGCAGCCTTCTCGCCGAGCTCGATCAGAGCAAAGCCCTTCTTCAGTTGGGCGGCCATCGCCTTATTGCCCTTGGGATAGCGCTCAATGCACTTGTCGTATTCCTCGATCGCTTGCTTGAAGTTTCTCTGGAAGTAGTAGCTGTCGCCGATGAAAAACTGGGCGTTGGAGGCCCGGTCCGTGTCCCCGTAGTACTGGAGGTACTCCTGAAACGCCTGGAGGGCTAACTGGTACTGCCCGCCGTTGTAGTAGCTCCGGCCGGAATTGTAGAGCGTATCGGCATCGGGGACGCTGGCGGGAGGCAACGCCTCTCCGGGCGTCCCCGCGGCGGATGTGGCGGGGGCGTTGAGCGTCTGGATAATGTTCTGCGTTTGTGCCACCTGCTCGCTCAGCTTGGCCAGGCGGGCTTTTGCTTCCTCCAGGCTCTCGCTCAGCACCTGAATCTGCGTGGTCATGGATTCAGACCGCGCGCTGTTGTCCGCTAGGTTCTGCTGGGTTGCCTTCCGCAGCCCCTCAACCGTGCCCTTCATGGAGTTCACGTTATCGTTGGCCTGCTCGACCAGAGTTCGCAGGACCGCCGTCTGTGTATCCAGGGTTTTCTGCATGTTCAGAATCATCTGCTGCATGGTATCCAGTTGTCGCATCAGCAGGATGGTGTCCTTTTTCTGGCCGAAGGCGGGCGGCGCGCCCCACACGGAGAGGGAAATTGCCACCAGGACAAGAATCGCCAGCTTTCGCAAGGTTCGTTTATCCTCGCTCAAAGAAATAAACTCCCTTGTCAGTGTACCTTCTCGCGGGGAGCGAGGTCAACCGACAAGGGACCATGAAGCTGCGCAGGCTATCTGTGCGCCGTCACAGCGAGAGATGGTTCAGGCCTGCCGACACTACCAGGCCACCCCAGGTTTCCTCGTCAGCGACGGACGGTTCCGCGGTAGAGGGAGGTGCCGGGAGCCCCGTGGACTCCCGGCGTGGACTCCTTGAGCTTACCTGCCGAACTTGAAGTGAGCTCGACGGTTCTGCTGCCAGCAATCCTCGTTGGACTCGGTGCAGACCGGGCGGGTCTTGCCGTAGGAAATCGTCCCGATGCGGTCTTCGGCAACACCGAGGTTCACCAGGAAACTCTTGGCAGCCGTGGCGCGTCGGTCACCCAGGCCGAGGTTGTATTCCTCGCTGCCGCGCTCGTCGCAGTGGCCCTCGATGGTGAACCTGACGCCAGCGTGAGCCTTGAGGAATTCCGCGTCGGCCGTCAGAACCTGCTGGGCATCCGAGCGGATGTTGGACTTGTCGTAGTCAAAGAAGGCATCCTTCACGTTCTGCCCGAACAGGTCTTCTTCGCTCACCTCTACCGGCTTGGGTGGGGGTGGAGGCGGCGGGGGTGGCGGAATGGTGACGGTCACGCGCGCGGTGGCGGTGTTCGTCCCGCCGGGACCGGTCACGGACAGTGTGTACGTCGTCGAATCCGGCGGCGTCACGTTGGTGGACCCTGTGGCTTGGACCTTCCCGACTCCGGGCTGAAGATCCAGGTCGGTAGCATTCTCAGAAGTCCAGCTCAGGGTGACCGACCGGCCTTTCTCCACTGTGCTCGGCTCCGCCGTCAGCGTAACCGTGGGCGCCGGCGGGGGCGGCGGGGGTGGCGGCGGGGGTGGCGCTGCCACTTTCTTCGCC
>Ga0315280_10004897_pt1 | contig 19444 bp, 15 predicted proteins | sample YL17G06_40_MG_FD_203697 | JGI IMG/M metagenome (GOLD analysis project Ga0315280, IMG submission 203697) | Sediment microbial communities from Yellowstone Lake, YNP, Wyoming, USA - YL17G06_40 | ecosystem: Environmental > Aquatic > Freshwater > Lake > Sediment | place: USA: Wyoming | collected... | reverse complement strand
TGATGATCGGCTTCACCGAAACCAGATACGGATAGGCTTTCCCATCCACGGGAGACGTGGGCTGGAGGATGGACCCAATCTTGTTGTAGTAGTTGTCTTTGTTGGTGAAGAACTGGGCGCCCGGAATGGAGATGGATGGGTTGGGAGTCATTGCCACGGTCTTATTCGCGAAATTCACATTGTTGTCAGCATCGGTCCAGGTCAAGGCATCCGGCGGAACATAGCCTTCGTTGTAAATACTGGTGAAGAAAGCCAGGGTCTTTATAATGGCCTCTCGGTTCTTGGCTTCTCCCGCGATCACTTTCCCTTCGGGTGAAAGGACCTCTCCATGGAATGCCAAGAGATACTGTTCGAAGTTGTAAAAAGTATCCGTGGCCCGGCTGGAAGAAGTCATGCCAATACCGTAAAGTTTCCCATACTTGGCCGGATCCTTCTTGCGCAAGCTGTCCTGGACTTTTTTCCAGAAGGTCCAGTATTCATTCCAAGTCATGGGGATCTTTTTTGGATCGGGATCGAAGCCGGCCTCCTGCACTAAATCTTTCCAGTAGTGCGATCCCAGGGCCTGCGCTTCAATGGGGATCGAATAGTAGCTCCATTTCTTGGCGGTCTTGTTGTACATCCAGGCGGTCTTAAGGTGGGACTCCAGGTAACGTGGTTTCAATTCCTTGATGAGATCGGAGACATCCGCCAGTTGTCCTTCCCAGGCGAATTTGGGGGCAATCTGCCAGTCTGTGAAAAAGCAGAAAGCCACATCAGGCACCCGGCGGGCGATCAGGGCGCTAATGATCTTGGGGCCCAAATCGTCCTGAATGGTGAACGTAATTTCTATATCCACATTATTCTGCTTGCCGAACTCGGCAGCGATCTTCTGCATACCCGCGTCTTCTTCTTTGTAATACCCCTTGTTCCACCAGACTACCAGCTTGTCCTTGGCGGACGCTACCCCCGCTAAACCGGGTCCAGTAAGGGCCAAGGCCAGGGAGATGGCCGTAATCCAGGAAATTCGCCAAAGAACCTTTTTCCCTTTATTCATCTTTTTTCTCCTTTCTCCAATAAAATAGGGATTCGTATTGACCACACGGGTATTTTACGGGCTTCCCATAGGGGTGTCAACAGCTTTTTTAGCCCTAATGATTCCTGGGCTCAGGCGGGAAAGGAGACTTCAAATGGGATCAGGCATAATTAATTAAGTAATAACATTTAGGCTTGTTTTTGCTATCTCTTGAGCATAGCCGGAAGACCTCGAATTCATTTTGCCGGTGCCCTTTATCATGTTATTGCCCGGGGAAATCATGGTCAGAAGATTTTACTCGAGACCGGTGAAACAGCCCTTTCGAAACTGATGCAAAGTCTGCAGTTTGGCTAGGCGCGCAATTTCAATTTGAAATACAAAAACATTGGCGCGAGCCGTGGCTGCATATTTGGGAAGGAAATTGGCAGGGCCCCAATTTAAAGCGATAGCAGAACACTTCAACCGTGTCGGTAGTGATCAGCCAAGGGGTGAGGGGTAATAGTCCATCTCAAACTATGCCTTTTGGGGGCCACCCATATCGAATATCCTTTGAGACTCTTTACCCTGTGGTCTTAAGATAAAAATTTCCTTAATTTTTCTCATAAGGTAAGGCGATGAAGCTTACCTCAGAATCATCAATGGCCCGACTGCTGTCTTGCCTCCACTTTGGCTTCCAATGTCTTCTTATTAAACCACCCCTCGTACAGAATCAATTCCGGGTGTTCGCCGAGCGAAGTGAAGTTTTTTACTTTTATATTCAATGAGTTAGCCTGGGCTTGGTCAAAAACTCTTACATCGAAGAGATCTTTGTCTTTTCCCTTGTTCCTCATCACAGCCTTAAGGTTCCAAACCCAATCCGGGTTCTTCCCCAGCCCCACGACTAGAAACCTTCCCACGGCATCAGGAATATTTTTGGGGGATAATTCCTTCTCTTCATTTGATTTTTTTTTCCAAAACATGACGGGTCCTCCTTTCTTAAGCTTCTTTAAGTTTTTAGCCCTTTAATAAACTCCTTGCGAAATTCCCCTTCTTTCTTTAAAATCGCAATATAGATGGAATTTACTTGTATTTTTTCGCAGTTCCCGATAAATGAATAACAAACCATGAAATATTTATCATGAATAATTTATCCCTGTCAAGAGAATTTTTAGAGATCTCTGAAAAATGCCGAAATTATTTGTTTCAAGCAAAATAAGATTTGGCAACTAATTAATTTTATTGAACTTTGCTAACATTCGAACTTATTTCCCATGGGGAAAAACTACTTTTTCAGAGCTATCTTTTATTCCTTTCGGAGGTTTCCTTAAAATGGCGGAATGGACCTTTCTGACCAATCATGCCTTAGTTCTCAGTTTTTTGGCCAAGCAACCATTAATAACCGCTCGGGAATTGTCGATGGAGATCGAAATTACCGAGAGGGCGGTTCGGAAAATCATTGCCGACCTCGATATCCAGGGTTACATCAAGAAGACTAAGGAAGGTAGGCGGGTCCGCTACATCATCAATCCGAAGATTCCTTTACGCCATAAAACGCAACGGGACAAAGCTGTTGGCGATCTCCTGAAGGTCTTAGGCTGGAGAAGAGAAAAAGCGGATAAAAAATCTGAGGGTTGATCATGACCGTGTCAGTCTTAAGACCGAACAAGGTTGCTTCCTCTGCAAAGCGCCCGATAAATTGAGTGGCAATTGGTAAACCCTCAGCTCCCCAGAAAAGTGGGCAGATATAGACGGCCAAGTCGTATAGGCCTTTCCAGACTCCAGAACGAGCGGCGCGGACTTTCATGATATTTTTCTCCGAGCTTGTCGGGATGTCTCAAGAGTGATAAAGTGACAAAACTTGGCTTTTGGATGAGAGCAGTATAGGATAAGGGCTCTTTGGGGTTAATGCCAAAGGCATTGTTTGGTGAATGGGGGGCGGGAAGGAAAGGGAGAAGTGCAGTGGGAAGCGAGCTCATCATAGATGCCCATGTTCACACGTATCCAACTGCCGCCATTGGGGAACAGGCCATGCAGGGGACTGGCCGATCCGGGTGTTCGGGGACAGGAGAAGAGCTTCTTTCAGTCATGGCCAGGGGAGAAATCTCCTACGCGGTAATGGCAAACCTGACGCCGACTTACGATATGAAGATGGCCGCTTTAAAAAATCTCCCCGCGAGCCTTCCCGCTGAAGAAAGGAAAAAAGCTGAAAAAGAGATCAAGGAAAAAATGATCGACCGGATGAAGCGGCGGAATCTCTGGACCTGCACCATTGCCAAGGAAAATCCCACGCTTCTCCCTTTGATCAGCGTCGATGTCTTACAGAACCCCTCAGAAATGAAAGCGGAAATTGAAGATAAAGCCAAGGGCCATGGGGCCAAAGGCTTGAAGCTTCACCCTGTGGCGAATAGATTCTTTCCTTATGACCGGAGCTTATGGCCTGCATACTCAAAGGCGATGGAGATGGGCTTGCCGATCCTTTTTCACTCCGGCCAAGCCGAGCTGGCGGGATATACCGAGGCAGATTACGGCAGACCGGGGAACTTTGGGCAAGTTCTGCAAAAATTCCCCAAATTAACTGTTATCCTTGCTCACCTGGGAAAAGGGTTCCTGGAGGAATCAGTTGAAGTAGCCCAAAGATATGCCAACGTCTATTTCGATACTTCCGCTATTCTCTCTGGGACTGAAATTGAGGGCAGGTTCTCTTCCGATGCCGAGGCAGTCGAATTGATTCGAACAATAGGTGTCCACAGAGTCCTTTTCGGTTCTGATTGGCCATGGTTTGATCCCCTTCTGGCCATAGAGCAAATCAAAGGCCTGAACCTTACTGAGGAAGAAAAGCGAAGGATCTTTGGGCAAAATGCAGAAGGGATCTTTGGTCTGAAGAACTTGGGCCATAGATAAGTAAGGGGAAAGGAGGGATTTTAACCTGACCATGAAGATTACCGACATAAAAAGCCACGTTCTCCAGTATCCCCTCGAAGAAGAGTTGGGATACTCCCAAATGTATTTTGATCGCCGGACTGCCCATATTATAGAAGTTTTAACCGATGAGGGCATTCGGGGGTTCGGGGAAGCCTATGGAGGGGGGCAGGTAGCCTTTGCCAATAAAACGATCATAGAAAGGGTTATTCGTCCAATGATCCTTGGAGAGGATCCCTTGGACCGGGAGAAGATATGGCATAAGGTCTACAATTTGCTGAGGGATCACGGTCAAAAAGGGATGCCTATTCAGGCCCTCTCCGGAGTAGATATCGCCCTTTGGGACGTTGTCGGTCGTTATCTGAACCAGCCGCTTTACAAATTACTGGGCGGAGCCTTTCGTCAATCTATCCCTGTCTATGGTTATGGCATGATGTTTCAGCGAATCCCTGAGCTGGAAAAATCTTTCGCCAGAGAAAGCGCCCGGATTGTGGAGGCGGGCTATAAGGCTATCAAGATGAAGATCGGCCTGGGACCCCACAGGGACATGCAACTGGTCAGGGCGGTGCGGGAGGCCATCGGACCGGATATTCTTCTCATGGTCGATGCCAACCATGCCTACACGGCCCGGGAAGCCATTCCCCTGGGTCGCGAATTAGAGCACCTGGGCGTTTTCTGGTTCGAGGAACCCGTAGCCCCTGAAGATCACCAGGGATACAGAGATGTCTGCAATGCCCTGGACATGGCCGTCGCCGGAGGGGAAGCAGAATTTACCCGCTGGGGTTTCCGAGATCTTATTGCCAACCGATGCGTTGACGTTCTTCAGCCAGAGACCTGTAACCTGGGCGGTATTACGGAGTATTTAAAGATCTTAGCCCTGGCCCATACTTACTTCCTTCCAGTGGTGAATCATGTTTGGGGATCGGCAGTGGCCGTGGCCACGAACCTTCACCTTCTTGCCGCCATGCCCGACCTCCCGGGTGCGGCGGAGCCTGTTCAGCCAATGCTGGAATATGACACGACGCCGAACCGGTTCCGGGAGGAACTGCTGGTTAAACCCCTGGCCATTCCAGAGCAAGTCAAACGCAACGATGGGTGGGTTTCCCTTCCTCCAGGGCCCGGGCTGGGAATAGAGATTGACTTCGATTTTATGAGAAGGTTTGAGGTAGGATAAGCTTAAAATATCAAGGTAGCTATTAGCTCGCCAGAATTACCAGGATTCAGAAGGTAAAACAAAGTTTACGGTTTAATCCTCAATACCAGTATTGTTGCCAGACTAACAAAGCCGGAAAGACCAACCCAAATTAAATGATAGCTCCCCAAAGAATCAAATACCCATCCGGCCAGGGTAGGACCTATAATTCCTCCAATGGATGCGGATCCCATAACGATGCCCAGCATTTTGCCAAAAGAATCTCTCCCAAAATATTCCCTCAGAATAGCTCCTCTTAAAACCATCGTTCCCCCAAAACTTGGGGGAAAAAGGAGAAGAAAAAGAAAGATCGTCCATTTCACTTGCATATAACAAAAAGCCACCATTCCCGCACCCATAAAGAAGAACCCCAGGGCCATCACGTATCTTTTCTCAAAGACATCGCCCAACCATCCAAAACCAAGCCTGCCAGTGATGCTCACCAGAGGAATCGCCGCGGCCACCAGTCCCGCAGTTGCTCTTGATATTCCCACACTGCTGAGGTAAGGCATGACATGGGTGATGACTGCGGAAACGGTCATCATCCGTATAGCCTCCGCGAAGTTTAAATACAAGAAGGCTCTTTTCTTAAGTGCCTCCCTAAACTTAATGGCCACTTCCTCGTATTGAATTTCGTCTTGAAGAATTGGCTCCTTGGCTAACTTGCCATCGGGAAGATAGCCGTATTGTTCTGGCTTGCCGCGGATGACGAATGATAAAGGGATTCCCAGGATCCACATCCCCAACCCGAGGATGATCAGGGTTGTCCTCCAATGAAAAACCTCGATTAGCCAAACGATGACCGGGACAATCAATCCACTGGCGCCGAATCCCGAGGCCATCACGCCAAATGCTTTCCCGGCGTTTTTATCAAACCAGTTGGCCACCGCAGACATGGTTACTACGGCGGTACATCCACCGGCACCAAAAGCCAGGAGGAGAAAAGAGCCATAAAACATGGCCAGCGATTGGGTAAAACTGAGGAGGATGAGCCCGAAGCCCATGGCGATTACACCGCTGAAGATGAGCTTTCTTGAACCAAAGCGATCAACGAGGAAACCTATTAAAGGAGCGAAGATTCCCATCTCCAGGCCGCGGAGGCTGGCAGCAAAGGAAACTTGGGTATAGCTCCAGCCAAACTCCTTTATTAATGGCTCAAAAAAAGCGGTAAAACCAAAGAAGAGAATACTGCTCACATAAAGGCCGAGAAGGAAACAGGCGAGAACGATCCACCAGCCATAAAAGATCTTTTTCATCATAGGTCCTATAATCACTCTTGCTGAAAATCATAAAGGCCTGGGCCTATTTTCGCAGAACTCGCTTATCTCCGATGCGCATGGTTACCTTCTTGGCGTCGAAGTGCTCCATCAAAGGAATGGCGAACTTGCGGGAAACCTGGGAAAGCTCTTTAAACTGGGTGGGGTTAAACTCCTTATGTTCCTTAAGATAGCTAATCAATTTTCCTTCCAGCTCCTCCAATGCCTGGTGATGAAAGTAGAGACCCTCTTTCACCTTGACCAGCATGCCCTCCTTGGTCAGAAGCTGGAAGACCGGCTTTAGCTCGTTCTCAGAAACACCGAGCTCCGAGGCAACTTCTTTCACCACCGGCGGCTGGAGCTTCCCCTGGGCATAGAGGAGAACAATTCTCTTGCGCAGGTCCTTTTCCTCATCCTTGAGAGAGATGGTGTGCGAAGTAAGGCGGATGGCTTCTTTCTCGGCGATAATCTTTTTTTCCTCGATCAGGGTGGATAGAAGATGATTAAAAAGCCGGGCATCCACTTGCGGAGGGAGTTTGGTTTTGAGCTCCTCTTTCATAGCCCCGGGCTGGAGCGGATTCTTCCGATGGAACTCTTTCAGGTAATCCAGGCAGAAGCTCTTCAGTTCGGCCAGGACCTGGGAATGGATGTACCGGGGCCGTTCGCCATCGTAGCGCCGGATCCCCCCTTTGGCGACCAGGCCTTCGACAAGGAGCTTCAGCTTCCCAGGCAGAATATTCGAACGCATGATCAACTCGGGCCAGGAAATCCCGGCCGGACCGGCTTTGAGGAGGCGGAGCCTGAGCTTCTCTTCTTCAGAACCTTTCTTTAGGATTTCCATCTCCCCTTTCACCTGCGGCGAGAAGCGTTTATGTCGCGATGGGAAAGCATCTAAGACTTCCCCCCCGCCGATGGTCATGAGGGGTGAGTAGCTGCGGATGACGAAGCGGTCGCCGGGAAGGGCAACGACAGGCTCCTCCAGACGGACCTGAAGAAAGGCTTCTTCTCCTGGCTTGACCTCCTCCCGATCTAAGACAATGACCCGGCCCAGAGCCTCGGCTGTTCCCACATGCAAGCGGACCCGGGTTCGATTGGCCAGCGGTTTGGGTGAACTGGGAAGCAGGTTAAAGATCACGTCCAGAACCGCAGAAGGCTTCAGGCTCTGAGAAAGAGCCAAAACATTCCCTCGATCGACGGCTGCCTTTTCCACGCCCTGAAGATTGATGCCCGCACGCAGGCCAGCCGTGGCTGATTCTGCAGGCTTTCCATGGACCTGAATCCCCCGCACCTTCGCTTGCAAATTTTTAGGGAGCACTTCTATGGCATCGCTTACAGAGACCCTTCCCGAGATGAGCGTCCCCGTGACCACCGTGCCGAATCCCTTTATGGTAAAGACCCGGTCGATGGGCAGGCGAAAGAGCCCTTCGGGGGAGCGTTCTTCGATCTCCTGGGCTAGGCGGGCCAGTTCGGCGACGAACTGCGGCAGGCCTTCTCCGGTGACCGAAGAAAGAGGAACGGTGGCCGCTCCTTCCAGGAAGGTTCCTTTGACAAACTCCCGGATGTCTTCCTTGACCAACTCCTGCCAGTCTTTCTCCACCAGGTCGATTTTGGACAGGGCGATCAATCCCTTCTTCACCCCCAACAATTTGCAAATGTCCAGGTGTTCCCGGGTCTGGGGCATAATCCCTTCGTCCGCGGCGATGATCAGAGCAACTAAGTCAATTCCCGTGGCCCCGGCAACCATGTGGCGCACGAACTTCTCATGCCCCGGCACATCCACGATGCTGATCGTAAGCCCACTGGGCAGAGCCATGGAAGTGAAGCCCAGCTCAATGGTGATCCCCCGCTCTTTCTCCTCTTTGAGACGGTCGCAGTCCACGCCCGTGAGGGCTTTGATGAGAGAGGTCTTGCCGTGGTCGATGTGCCCGGCCGTTCCTAAGACGACGCTCTTCATCCTATCCCGCTCTTCCTTCTACTTTGTTTTCTCCAGGACCTTTAGAGTGTCTTCCATCTTCTTCAACTCCTCCCCATACCCTCCCCAGTTCCCCTGGCGCAGGAGCTCCTGCGCCCTGCGGTAATGAACCAGGGCTTCCCCGGCCAATTGTCGATCGGGCTTCTCCTTTTCCCGAACCGCAGCCACTGCCATTTTGGGAGTTTCTTTTTCTTTGATCAGCTCTCCTCCGAAGACACGTTGCAGAGAGAGCTCTAAATTTTCCTCCATGGCCAGGGAGTTTCCAAAGGCTATGATCACCCGTTTCAACTCCGGCAGCTGGCTTTTTTCGGCGGCTAAATAGAGGGGTTCGACGTAGAGGATCGATTTCTCGATGGGGATGGCCAGCAGGTTGCCGCGGATCACCTGGGAGCCCCGCTGGTTCCAGAGAGAGAGTTGCTTGGAAATCTCGGCATCCTGGTCGATCCGGGCTTCGACCTGCCGCGGGCCATAGACTAACTTCTGTTTGGGGAAGTTGTAAACAACCACTTCTCCGTAATGCGGGGCGTCGCAGCGGCCGGCCATCCAGGCCGACATGTTATCCTTTTTGCTGGGAGTGAAAGGGAGGAGGAGAACGAACTCCTCTTTCTTTCCATCGGGCAGTCTCATGATCGTGTAATAAGGCTCCATCTCCCGCTCCCCGCCCTGCCCGGATTTCCTGGGAATGGCCCAGAGGTCTTCTTTGTTGTAGAAGACCTGGGCATCCTGCATGTGGTAGGTGCTGTACATCCTGGCCTGGATGGAGAAAAACCCCGGGGGATAGCGAATGTGGCTGCGTAAGTCCGCGGGCATTTCCTCCAAGGGTTTGAGAACGCCGGGAAAAATTTTGCCGTAGGTTTGAATGATGGGATCCTGGGAATCGCTGATGTAAAGCTTCACCGTCCCATCATAGGCATCCACCACGGCCTTGACCGAGTTGCGGATGTAATTGCCCAGGTTGCGGATGGGTTCGGAATAAGGGAAGCGGTCGGTCGCCGTATAGCCATCCAAAAACCAGATCAGGCGTCCTGCGGAAGAGATGACCAAGTAAGAATCGGGGTCCAAGTGCACAAAGGGAGCAACCCGGGAGACCCGCTCATTGATCTTGCGATAATACATCACCCGGCTTTCGCCAGTGATGTCATCCGAGAGAAGGATGGTGAAAGAACCAAAGCGGACGGCGAAAAGTAGCTTTCTCCAGAATGAGAGGGGCACGCCGCCTTTCCCCTCGTAACGGGAGTAGACGTTCTTGTCGCCCACCGGGTAGTCGAACTCCGGGCGCTTAGTCCGGACGAAGACGTATTCGTTGGAAGTCTCGCCGTAGTAAATCTCCGGCCGGGTGACCTTGATATTCGCCGAGGAGACCGGCGGGATGTCTTTAATGAAGAACTCCGGCAGCCCTTCGCGGGAAATTCGATTCACTGGGCCGAGGACAGCTCCATAGCCGTGGGTATAATTCAAGTGTTCGTTGACCCAAGTTCGGGCGGGCAATGCCCGGTAGGAAAGCTCCCGGGGCGAGAGCATGACCTGGCGATACTCTCCGTTGATGGTGTAGCGGTCATTGTCCACGTCCACAAACTTGTAGTAGGTGCGAATCTCCTGCAACTGGCTGTAGGTGGAAAGAAGGGGGGCGTGATCCCAGAGGCGAATGTTTTTGATGGTCAGGTCGTTCCGCCGCAGGTCTTCGCGAGTCAGGCTTTCCTCGGCTGGAAATTCCCGATCCTCCACGGTATTCAATCGGTAGGCCATCCGGGTATACTTAATGTTCTGTTCCAGAAAGGGCTTCTCTAAGACAATCTCGTTGGGAACCACTTTGAATTTTTGCACCAGGGAGGGATAAATCCCGGTGCCTACGATCATCACGACCAGAAATGCCGCTACCCCCAGGGCCGGGAGTCTCCAGTCCTTGCGAAAGACCAGGGAGAGAATGGCCAGGCCGCAGAAAACCGTGACCCCCATCAATACCTTCAGCATCCACAATTGGGTGGTGACATCGGTGTACCCAGGCCCGTAGACCACCCCCCGCTTGCTAAAGAGGATTTCGTTCAGCTCCAGCCAAGCTCCCCATGTGCCCACAAAGAATAAGACGGCGATTAAAACCGCCAGATGCGTCCGGGCTGCCGGGGCCACCTGCACGGTCCGCGGAGGAATGAATTGCAAAGACCGGCGAAAGAAATAGAGCAAAGCTGCGGCGATGGTCGTCAAGATCAGGACGGTCATCAGCCAGCCATAGAGATGCTTCAGGAAAGGGAATTGAAAGACGTAGAAACCAATGTCCCTTTTAAAGAGCGGGTCGGTGATGCCAAAGGAAGTAGCATTAAAAAATCGTAAATAATTCTCCCACTGGGCTGACCCGCGAAGGGCCGCGAATACGCTGAAAAGAACGGAACCCAGGAGGATGAGAGTTCCGATGGGTTGATTCTCGGCCTCCCAAGGCGGAATGTGGATCAGCTCGTCTTTGTCCACCCAGTAGCCCCGGGAGGAAAAACGGCTGGCCAAAAAAAGGTTCAGATAGAACAGGACGAAGAAAGCGATGCCGAAGAGAGCAGCCACTTTAATCTGGGTCAAAAAAGAGATCAAAAAAACGCTCTCGTAGCCCACTTCCTGGAACCAGAACCAATCCGTGACCATCTCGATCACCCTCCAGAAGAGGATGAGGAAGACCAGTCCTGCGATAAAAAGGAGCCCTCCCTTGATGCCCTTCAACGGTGGCCCGGGGGATCCGGGCACTCTCTTGGCACTCATCTCTTTTCCTCCTTTAGTTTTCGTCTTAGCTATGCGTCGCCCTGGCGATGCTTCTGGTAAGCTTCCGCCAAAAGGGCCATTGGATGAACCACCTTCAGTCCCGTTCCTTGGGAGATCTGCAGAGCACATGAGCCGCAGCTCGTGACCACCCGATCCACGCCGCTTTCCCGGATTTCTTGGAATAGATGCTCCCCGATCTCCATGGAGAGGTCGTAGTTCTCTTTCTTCAACCCAAAGGTGCCGGCCAAACCGCAGCAGCGGTCCTGGAAAACGCGAACCTGCAGGCCGGGAATGAGCTTCAGAAGCTCGACGGGTTCCCGGGAGATACCCAGGGCTTTGAGGTGGCAGGGGTTATGGTAGCCGACCCGAAGGGGAACTTCTCCGAAATTCGTGTTGAACTTTCCCTTCTGTTTTAACTGGAACAAGAATTGGTGGACTTCGTAGCATCCGGCAGCAGCTTTCCATTCTTTTCCCGAGCCCACAATCCGGGGGTATTCCTGTTTTACGGCCAGGGCACAACTGGGCTCGCTGAAGATTACCGGAGTGCCCTTTTCCCCGAGAGAGGAGATTTTCCTTAGATTATTTTCAATCCCTTCGGCAGCGGAAGCCAAAGCCCCCGAGGAAACCCGGGCGATCCCGCAGCATTCGAAGTCCGGGAGTTCTACCTCAAAGCCATTCCGCCGCAGGACCTCCCAGGTCGTCCAGCCTTCCCCTTCCGGCTCATTGTAATTGGCAAAGCAGCTTATGAAATAGGCCACCTTCCCGTTCTTCCCCGCTCCTGCCTGAAAGCGATCCCTGAATGTCTTCCGGTAAAATAGGGGTAGCTTTCTCCGGCGGTCTATTCCCAGGGCAGATTCCATCACTACCCGGGCTGGCCTCCAGGAAAAGGCCAGGTTGACCAGCGGAGCGAAAGCATTTCCCACCCGGCAGGCCAGGCGGGTGTCGCAGATGAACCGATCTCTGAAGGGCTGGCCTTTCCTGTTTACATGGTGGGCCCGGGCCTGAAGGGTTACCCAAGGGATGTCCACCCCCGTGGGGCATTCCGTGAGGCACCTTTTGCAGTTTACACATCCATCCATCAACTTCTTCAATTCATCAGAATCCATGAACGATTGGGGGTTTAGCGTCCCGGAAATCAACTCCCTGAGCAAATTAGCTTTGGCCCGGCCGAGGGATGACTCCTCATGTGTCTCCATGGCGATGGGGCAGTAGGCGCGACATTTTCCGCATCCATGGCAGCTCTCCACTTCCGCGCGCAAAGTCTCCTCATCGAAGGGGCTCCCCGTGGGCTCGATGTGATAATCCCCGCCATATTTCAAATGCTGGCTGAGGAGTTCGGAACCATTCCCCACCACCCGGCCTGGATTCAAAACCCCCTGCGGATCGAAGAGGCTTTTCAATTCCCCAAAGGCGGGGTAAAGCCTGGGGTACTGCTTCGGCACATAAGCGGTTCGCAAAAGGCCATCCCCGTGCTCTCCGCTGATCGTTCCCTTTAGCCGCAGCACCAGATCGTAACTCTCTTCGGTGATCCTGGCCATCTTGGCCACTTCCTCGTGCTTTTTTAAATCCAGGAAGACCATGACATGCAGGTTTCCGTCCCCGGCGTGCCCGTATATACTCGCCTCCGCCTGGTTGCGCTTGAGAATTTCCCGCAGGCCGGCGATGTATTCCCCCAGTCGGCTGGGATGGACCGCGGCATCCTCGATGAAAGCGATCGGCTTCTTTGGCCCTTTGACCTTGTTGAGGATGGGGCCGGACACGCTCCGCACCTTGGTGAGCATCTCCTGATCCCGGGCGTCCTTGGCGGCTTTGAGGGAAATGGCCAGTCTCTCCTCTTCCACAAGCCGGCGCTCAAGCCGCTTCATCCGCTCCCGGAGCTCTTCTTCAGTTTCCCCCTCAAACTCAACAAATAAAGTCGCTTCAATCCCTTCGGGAAGATAGGGGTTCATCTCCGGAAACTTGGCTCTGGCCAGATCGATGATCTGCTTTTCCATGATCTCCAGCATGGTAGGCGAGAATTTCAGGATCTCCTCCGTGGCCTTGGCCACCGCTTTTAGGGTGTTGAAATAGACCAGGGCCGAATGGGTCCGGCCGGGGAGGTCTACAATTCGCAGGCGGGCCTCCGTAAAAATACCCAAAGTCCCTTCCGATCCCACGAAGAGGGGCGTCAGGTCAAAAGAGTGATTCTTCACCACCTGCCAGAGATCATAGCCGCAAGAATTTTTAGTGGATTCCGGCCGCTCATCTCGCAAGGGGGTCTGGTAGCGTTTCAGGATGTCCAGCACGCCCGGGTAGATTCTTTTTTCCAGGCCATCGCCGCCGGGCAGAGTCTCGCCGTTCGCCAGGGAGCGCGCTCCGGTAATCATCACCTCCCCGCTGGAAAGAACGACTTCCAGGGACTCGACATAATCCCGGGTGGCCCCGTACTTAACGGCATGGGGGCCACTGGAGTTGTTGGCGATCATCCCGCCGATGGCGCAGTAATCCGCGGTGGAAGGGTCAATGGGAAAGAATTTCCCCAGGGGCTTCAAGGCAGCGTTCAACCTTTCTAGGATGAGGCCGGGCTGCACCCGAACCAATTTCTTCTGCGGGTCGATCTCCAATATTTTGTCCATATACCTGATGAAATCTAAGATGATCCCTTCTCCAATCCCCTGACCGGCGCGGCCCGTCCCTCCGCCGCGGGCAGTGATCGGAATGCCGTGAGAGGCTGCATAGCGCAGGCATTGAATGACATCTTCCCGATGCCGGGGTTGCACGATGAGCAGCGGACGAAGGCGATAGATGCAGGCCGCGCTGCTGTAAATGGCCCGGCTCAAATCATCTGAGAGGACATTCCCTTCGAGGCGGTTCTTTAAATCCCGGGCAATGACTTGAACATCATGATGCCCATTCATCTTCAGCTCCTCAATTCTCTAACTTCGTTCCATACTTTCTCAATTCCTTCCCCGAAGGCAGGCTCCGAAGTGCGGATGAAAGATGAGATCGAAAGAAACCTGCCCAGAGCAGCGGCCGCAACTGCAGCCACTGTGGCCAGGGAAACCTTATAGGCTTCTGACCGCCCGTCCAAGTCGAGCGAAAGCCAGTTGGTGGGTCTGGCGCTACGGGGGCTCGCTTCATTGATGAGCACCAGACCCCCGTTTTTGAGCCCGGCATCTGCCTTTAAAAGGCCGAGGACCGCCGGGTCCAGAAACAATGTTAGGTCAAACCGATAATCCTGCGAATATGTAAGGATCTCTTGCTCATCGATTCGCACCACTGCCGCTTCCGGGCTTCCGGGCCTCCTCGGGTTCCAGGGAGGACGGAACTGGACGGGTTTATTCTCAAACATGGCGGCGAGGCTGAAGAGTCTGGCTGCCTCCGGATGGACATCCAATCCACATCTTCCGATGAACCTCAGTTCCTTCATGGTTTTTCCGTCCAAAAGGCATCCACTTCTTTTTGCATCTGTTCCACCTCTTCTTCTTTCATCCCCTTGAACCTTCCCTGGAGGGCAAAATAATCTTTCAGGGGAATGCGGGGCTGTGGCTGATGGGTTACTTTAAGCTTCCCGTTTTCCCACTCGAACAATTGCCAGAGGCCCGCTTCCACAGCCAGTCTGGCGACCTCCAGGGTCTGGTCCGGGGGATGATCCCAGAAAGTGGGGCAGGGTGAAAAGACATGGATGTACCGCGGCCCCGTAATTCCGGCTGCTTTATTTAATTTCCCCGTCAGGTCGCCCCGGTGAGAGATCGAAGCCGTGGCCACGTAGGGGATCTGGTGGGCGATCATCAATCTCGGGCCATCTTTTTTTCGTCCCGGGTAGCCAGCGGGAGTTGTGGGCGTGAGGGCAAAGCGGGGCGAGGCGGCGTTGGCCTGCCCGCTGGTGTTCATGGCTGCTTCGTTGTCGTAGCAAATGTAGAGGATGTTCTCACCCCGCGTGGCCATGCCGGACAGGGCCTGGAAACCAATGTCTAAGGTGGCGCTGTCTCCGGCCAGAACCACCACCTGGGTATCAAACTGGCCGCGAATGTCCAGGGCATGGCGGATTCCAGTGGCCACGGCCGGGGCACTTGCAAACAGGGAGTGCACAAAAGGGACTGGCCAGGCGGATTTCAATCCGCTGGCTCCCACTGTGGCCAGGCACCCGGCAGGGATGACGACTACGATATTCGAGTCCAAGGTCTCCAAAACCCACCTGGCCGCGATCATCGCCCCGCATCCGACGCACCCGGTCGCCCCCGTCAATAATTGCTCTTTCGGTTCAATCATCTGAGAACCCCATCCAGTGAAGCCCTTCTTTTCCGGGCACCGAGGCCTTGACAGAGCGTTTGACATCTTCCACAGTCACATCTCTTCCTCCGAGCCCGGCAATGAACCCAAAGACTTTCGGGGAGCCTTTAGGCTGCCAGTTACCGTCATAAAGAGCGCCCCGAAGCTCGTCATACACCGCTCCGCCCGCTCCCGGAGAACTGTTCTTGTCCAGCACGACCACCCGCCCGGCGCTTCTTAGGCATCCCCTCAATTGCCCGGCAGGGAAGGGGCGGAAGGACCGCAACCTCACCAACCCGGCCCGCACGCCTTCCTCCCTCAATTCCAGGATTGCCCGGCGCGACGTCCGGGCCAGGGAACCCATCGTAGCGATGGCTACCTCCGCATCTTCCATCTGATAGGTGTCTATGGCTCCCCCATGATCCCTTCCAAAGGCCCGCTGAAAAGACTGTCTCACCTCTTCGATTACTTTTAAACTTTCTTCCATGGCCTTCCACTGTTGATGTTTGAAGTCTATGTACAGGGCTGGAGGGGTTGCCGGATTGATGGAGATCGGATGATCCGGGTCCAGCACGTTGCCCAAGGCCCTCCTTTCCCCGAGGTAGGCATCCACGGCTTCTTCTGCCGGAATATCCAACGGCTCAAAGGTGTGGGATTGAATGTAAGCCTCATAACAGAACATGGCCGGCGTCTGCACCCTCGGGTCCTCGCAGACCTTGTAGAGCTGAATGCAGGTGTCTACGATCTCCTGATGGGTCTCGCAGAAAAAGAGCATCCAGCCCGATGTCTTCTGGGCCAGGGCGTCTCCGTGGTCGGCAAATCGACAATGCGGAGAGGATAGAGCCCGGCTCACAACCGCCATGACGATGGGCAGGCGAAGGCCGGAGGCGTAAAAGAGATGTTCGCTCATGTAGGCCAGCCCCTGAGAGTTCGTCGCCGTGAAAGCCCTGAGTCCACAGAGGGAGGCGCCGACAGCGGCGGCCATGGCGCTCTGGTCGGATTCCATGTTGATGAAATGGGCTTGAAGCTTTCCCTCCATCACGTCCCGGGCCAGTTGATGATGGACAGGGAAAGAAGGGGTGATGGGATAATTGGGAATCACCTGAACCTTGCACAGCCGCGCCCCCATGGCGGCCGCTTCATTGCCGTTGAGCAATTTTTTCATGCTTCCCTCTTGACTAAATCGTGAAACGTCAAAAACATTCCCTCTCCCTTGATGGGAGAGGGTCAGGGTGAGGGTGAATCTATCACGCCCTTTTAAAGAGTTTTTTGAAGCTTCTCTTTCCGTGCCCTTCATTTAGCGGAACCATTCTCAGCCCACCCTTCGGGCAAATCTGAACGCAGATTCCGCATCCTTTACAATGTGTCTCGTCAATGGCCGGGAATGCATGCCGGTCCAGGTTAATGGCCCCCTCCGGGCAGGAATCATAGCAGATCATGCAGGGGGTGCACTTCTCTTTTGTTAGGACGATCTCCGCGATTCGGCAGTCGGCAGACCGTTCCTTCGCCAGACTCCCTGGAGCAGCGAGGATGGTAATGGGCAGTTTCTTTTTCTCCTCGCTCACAACCCCCTCCTTCCCGTTTGCTTCCTTTTTGGCTGCCGTTCACCGTAGGCCCGACCCGTGAGATGTTTAATATCTCACAGATCACGCTGAGAACATAGAAAAAATTTTCTCTGCCTCTCTCCTTTCGCCCCGCGTCTCGCGGGACCTCTCCGGTGAGCAGATATCAATTTTCGATTCTCGAAATATTAAGGAGTATACCAGAAGGCTCTAACCTTCACAATTCCCTTTTTGAGATCTCTGAAAAAGGTGGCTTTTTCGCAGCTCAAAGCCCCCTGCCACCCGGGCCTGAGAATGGCCTTAACGATTTTAAGCTTCGCTTTGTTTCAGGCGTGAAGACTATTCCCCTAACGCTGGCCAGGTTGCCCGGCGGCCGCTTGCCACCTTTCACTTTTAAAGAATCCTTATTCGTGGTCCGGGGGTTCGGGGCGATGAGCGCGGGCAGCATCGGCCGGGAGGAAGCCTTTCTCATAGGGTCCAGCCGGGCCGCCGCAGAATGAGGCGGGGGGTCTTTTCCCGCCCCCATCCAGGGAACGACCAACGCCTCATGATGCCAAGCGAAGCGCCCTGAACCCCCGGGCCCGGGAGGATCATCCGGCGCTGGCTCCGGGCGAGGAGGCGCTTCCTTTGGCCAAAAAGGCGGCTGTTCTTCCATGGCCTGGAGCTTAACTTCGACCGCTGCGGCAGGCTGGAGTTCTTTTTTGCGCTTTTCCTCTGCGGCAGGAAAGGGGAGAGGTAGGAGTAAGGCTCATCCCGCCGTTTGACCAGCACTCAGCGCCTCCCCGCCCGGTTTCGTAAATCCGTTAGATTTTTCAATAGAAAATAAAAAGTGAAGGGGGCAAGTTTTATACGGCCATATGGAGGAGATGGCCGGGCTTTTTCTCTTGACGGCAGGGGCTTAAAATTTTAATATAAATTAGATTTTCTTTGATTCTGTTGAGGAAAAGGAAAGTTTCGTGAGTATCTTGGTGGATGAGAACACAAAGGTCATCTGTCAAGGGATCACCGGGAAGCAGGGGATGTTTCACACCCGCCAGGCCGTAGCCTATGGGACAAAGATGGTCGGGGGCGTGACGCCCGGAAAGGGCGGGCAGAAGATGGATGACCTGCCGGTCTTCCATAGCGTCTCTGAGGCCGTGCGGGAGACGGGGGCAAATGCTTCGGTGATCTACGTCCCCGCCCCTTACGCCGCCGACGCCATCATGGAAGCGGCGGATGCCGGGGTAGATCTCATCGTTTGTATCACCGAGGGGGTCCCGGTTTTGGACATGGTGGCGGTGAAGGGGTCTCTCAGGGGCCAAAAGAGCCAACTGCTCGGCCCCAATTGCCCGGGGGTGATCACCCCGGGGAAGTGCAAAATCGGCATCATGCCTGGTTACGTTTTTCAACCGGGAACGGTCGGAGTGGTCTCCCGGAGCGGGACGCTGACCTATGAGATCGCTGACCAACTGACCCGCCTCGGCCTGGGCCAGTCCACCTGCGTGGGCATCGGTGGCGACCCGATCATCGGCCTGTCCTTCGTGGAGGTCCTTAAGCTCTTTGCCCAAGACTTGCAGACAGAAGCAGTCTTGATGGTCGGTGAGATCGGCGGGGCGGCCGAGGAGGAAGCCGCGGATTATATCCGCCATCATTTTCCCAAGCCCGTTGTGGCCTTCATTGCAGGCCAGAACGCTCCTCCCGGCCGACGGATGGGACATGCCGGGGCGGTCATCTCTGGAGGCAAAGGGTCGGCCCGGGGGAAGATGGATGCCCTTCATTCGGCGGGCGCCACAGTGGTGGAAAACCCGGCAGACATGGGCTTGACCATGCAGGGCGTTTTACAGGAACAAAAAAAAACCTAAAAGCCATGGCCAAGAAGGGAAATTATTCCATCGAAATTTACCAGAGCTGGTGCAAGCGCTGCGGCATCTGTGTAGCTTTCTGCCCGCAGGAGGTTTTAGCCCAGGATGACCTAGGGGTTCCTTACATAAAAGATCCAGAAGGCTGCATTGGCTGTCATTGGTGCGAGTTGCGCTGCCCGGATTTTGCCATCCACGTGTGCTCTCTCAAAAAGAAGAAAAAGCAGGAAGAAATTACTAAGAATGAACAGCATGAAGACTCAGAAAAAACCTGAGCCGAAGGCCCGGCTCATGCAAGGGAACGAAGCTTGCGCCGAGGGGGCTCTGATCGCGGGTTGCCGGTTTTTCGCCGGGTATCCGATCACGCCAGCATCGGAGATCGCCGAGCGCCTTTCCTTCCGGCTCCCCCAGGTGGATGGAACCTTCATCCAAATGGAGGATGAGATCGCCAGCATGGGCGCGGTGATCGGTGCCTCACTGGCCGGCGCCAAGTCCATGACCGCCACCTCCGGGCCGGGGTTCTCCCTGATGCAGGAGAACCTGGGTTTCGCTTGCATGGCCGAGGTGCCCTGCGTGGTGGTGAATGTAATGCGAGGCGGGCCAAGCACCGGGCTGCCCACCAATCCTTCGCAGGGCGATGTAATGCAGGCCCGTTGGGGAACCCACGGGGACCATCCCATCATCGTCCTCTGTCCGGGTTCTGTCTTGGAGTGTTTTCACC
>Ga0315280_10004895_pt1 | contig 19449 bp, 17 predicted proteins | sample YL17G06_40_MG_FD_203697 | JGI IMG/M metagenome (GOLD analysis project Ga0315280, IMG submission 203697) | Sediment microbial communities from Yellowstone Lake, YNP, Wyoming, USA - YL17G06_40 | ecosystem: Environmental > Aquatic > Freshwater > Lake > Sediment | place: USA: Wyoming | collected... | reverse complement strand
GTGAGACTGAAGAGCATATCCTGAAACCTCCTACCATGGAATCCTCGTATTCTACCAGACGCAGGATATGCTCTTGCATAGCGACCCATTACCCCTTAATGTCGCATATGTATCTTAACTTTTCCAGTACCGAGCTTACATAGTGGCAATTTCCTTTTTTAACTCTTTTAACCAGGTCAATGATTTAAGCTCTCGTTGCAAAATATATCTTATATACTCGCACAGTACTCGCTCTAACTCCCAGGATAATTCCGGTTTTACTCTGACCCGCCTTGCAGTAGCATAGTCACAGCTTTGCCACAAACGAAGAACCTTCAAAGCCCCGACCGAAAGGGGAAGAGAGGGTTTTAAGGAAATTGCTTCTATTTGCTCGTAACGGTGATTTTCTTCGGAATTACAATGAGGACACAAAAGTCCACCCTTGCCGGGGCTGAAAAAATTGACTACCGGCTTGAGAAGCGAGTCACAGCTAACACATCGGTGCAACTGGGGACGGTAACCAAGGTAGTGAAGAAGATGTAGCTCAAAATAACGTAATACAGTCTCATTGCTGTCCGGCTCGCTCAACTGATTTAAGATGTCCAGCAATAAATCAAACAAAGGACGATTCTCACCGCCCTCAACAGTAAAGGAATCAATAAGCTCTAGGATGTAAAGGCCACAAGCCATGCGCCATAAATCGCTTTTCAAAGCTAGAAAACCATTTATCGTTTGACTTTGGGTAATAATATCGAGATTACGCCCTTTAGCTAACAACATCAAGCTATGCGTCAGTGGTTCTACGTTGCCACCCAATTTGCTCTGGGGACGACAGGCTCCCTTAGCTACTGCCCGTAACTTGCCAAATTCTGGAGTATAAATAGTGATAATCTTGTCGAATTCGCCCAGCTTAGCTTGTTTTAAGATGATGCCTTGTGTTTGATAATTCCGAGGTGTACCCATCTTAAGTCCCAGACTCTAAACAGTAAATCCTAAACAAATCCAAATATCTAACTTAAAGTTCGAAATCTTTGTTTTGGGGCGTTGGGATTTTGGCAAGTGTAATAAAGTTTCTCTCCATTGCCGTTATCTTTCTCTTTGGTATTATACTCTCGCCAGCCTGGCAACTGTATAATTAAGAGCAGCTTACCAGAGTCTTCGCCTAAGACTTTTTGGGCAGCTTCTCGGTGTGGGTCAGTACTAAATTGATGGCATTGGCGGCGGCAGCAAAGGAGTAGTACACAGGCAAACCGGACGAAATACAACCACGAATAGCAGTCAGAATGGCCTCAGCCTCTTTGGGCATAATACTGGGTTCAAGCACCATTGCCACTGGCTTGGGAAGATAGCCCTGCTTTACAGAAAACCTACTCATTAGCAAATTTAGGTGGTCTTCTGAAAGCCGAGACGTTGTGAATTGACCTGTCCTGACAAATGTGACTAGGAAGTCAGCCCCATCCCACCCTGATAATATACCGAAGGTTTTGCTTACGCCCTCAAAGTTCATCATGGCTTGTGAATAGTCCACAGGATTTCGCAAGATATTGCCTGCGATGGGAGTAAACTCTCGTATCTGAGCAACGATCTCCGGGGGGAGTGGAGGGACTCTTAGCCCTCTGTTTTCAAACTCGTCAGCGATTAGGACGCTAGCTCCACCTCCAGCACCGAATAACAACGCATTCCTGCCTCTGGGAAGCGGCAAGAACAGAAGTGTGACAAGTACATCGATCATTTCTTCGATGCTACTGACACTAATGATTCCCAATTGCTTGCAGAGGGCATCCCAAGTGGCCCTGCTTCCCGCGAGGGCTGCGGTATGGCCGGCGGCTGCTCGAGCGCCTCCCTCGGTAGCCCCCCCTTTGAGCAATATCACTGTCTTTTCCTTCGTTGCCTCCTGCAGAATCCTGCGGAATCGCTTCCCATCCTTAATTCCCTCGATGTAAAGGGCTATTATTTTGGTATCTGGATCATTAGCAAAATATTCGAGCAAATCACTTTCATTGATGTCACATGCGTTGCCGTAGCTTATGACCTTGCTGAAGCGAACGCCTCGCAACGCTGCTTGCCTGACCAAATAGATGGAATTGCCACCACTTTGACTAATGACTCCTACCGGGCCGCTTTCTTTGGGGAAAGCCGGACTGAAGGATAGGCGTGATTGGGGGCAGTAAATGCCCATACAGTTAGGACCGAGAATCCTGATCCCCTTCCTGCGGGCGACTTCCACCAGTTCAGATTCCAGCTTTATTCTCTGTTCCTCACCGGTCTCACTAAAGCCCGCTGTACAGAAATGAATTGCTCGTACACCTTTTTCGGCACATTCTTCCACAAGCTTGGGAGCAACCTGGGCATTAACCAGGCCGATTACGTAGTCGATGTTGCCAGGGACATCTTTGAGACTGGTGTAAACCTTATGACCTTTGATCTCCCCGCCCTTGGGATTAACGAGATAGAGGGGGCGGTCGAATTCAATTTCGAGAAGGCCTTCCAGGAAAGTGCGCGTCCAGTGCCAAGTCTCGGCAGTTGTGATGCCAACAAGGGCGATCGAATCAGGGTGGAAGAGGAAGTCCAAGTTATGCTGATGCGTATTCTTCATACTCCTTATTCAGTAATACTTCGTTAGCTCAGGTGGATGGTGAGGCAAGTTCACGGTAAAGAAGCTGCATGGCTATAATGGCCTGTGACCGATAACTCTTAATATCAACTTTCTTGAGATTGCCCTGCTACTTGATGTTATATGAGTGAAGCTGCATGGCTACCTCCGCCGAAGTATAGCAAAGAGTTTATGGGTTGTAAATGCTGCTTTGAGATTGGAGGTTTCCTCTGAGCGAGCTACTCGGCGGCTTTTCCAAAAGTGTATTCGATAGGCTAATTTGATAGGCTAATAAATATATGGTAAATTATTTAGATTTTGGGAAAACCGAATAATTGCATAATGCTTTTGCTACAACTTAATCGTAACCTGGTCTAAAATTTCTCAATTCACATCGTAATTAGGAGGCTTGTATTGAAAGCAGAGAAACTAGGAAAATTCGAGTATATTTTCAACCCAAGAACGGTAGCTGTAATAGGAGCTTCCGACAGCGATGGCTTCTCACAGGCTTTAATGGGCACAAAACTCAGAGACAGTCTGTTCTTGGTTAATCCCAAGTATAAAGAACTCCACGGTAAAAGATGCTACGCCAGCATCTTAGATATAGAAGGCGGGATTGACTATGTTGTCATAGCAGTGCCAGCATTACTCGTCCCCAGAGTATTAGTCGAATGTATAGAAAAAGGCGTAAAAGCGGTCCATGTCTTTACAGCCGGTTTCAGTGAAACTGGAGCAGAAGAAAGGAAAATTTTAGAAGACGAGGTGCAGAAGATAGCCAGAGGCAAAGTTAGCTTAATTGGTCCTAACTGCATGGGAATATGTTGCCCTAAGTCTGGCTTAGCTTTTATTCCCGATGTCTTAACTGAAGAAGGTCCGGTTGGGGTGATTTCACAAAGCGGCACTTTTGCCGAGCAATTCTTGTCCATCGGGAAGCTAAGAAATGTAAAGTTCAGTAAGGTTATCAGCTACGGGAATGCCATAGACCTCGACTGCCCCGACTTCTTGAAATACCTGGCGCATGACTCCGAAACAGAGGTTATAGCTTTATATATAGAGGGGACAAAAAACGGTAAGCGTCTCAAAGCAGCGATGACCGAAGCTGCAAAACTAAAGCCGGTACTGGCACTCAAAGGAGGAGTAACCGAGCACGGCCGCCGGGCAGCATCTTCTCACACAGGCTCGTTAGCCGGTTCGCCAGAAATCTGGAGTTCACTTTTCAGACAGGCCGGGGTAATCCAAGTGGAGAACTTCGACGAACTACTGGATACCACTTTGGCATTGTCCTGTGTTCCACTACCTTCAGGGAAAGGGACCGCTATTATTACCAACTCCGGTGGTTTTAGTGTGCTTGAAACTGATTTATGTGTAAAAGCGGGACTGGAAGTCCCTCAATTCACGAAGGAAACAATAGCTGAATTGCGCAAAATGGTTCCGCTAGCGGGAACAAGCATAAATAATCCCCTGGACGCTTGGCCAATATTTTATAACATGCCCGGAACAACAGGGACACTTGCAGATGCTATCAAAACCTTATCTCACGATAAGAATATTGATTCAATAGTGGTGCATTTTGACGAAGTGCGTTACCTGCGGCTTGTGTTAGGAGAAGCAACTGAAAACTTCCTGAAGGAACTTGTTAAGATTATGCTACAAGGGTGTAGATATGCTCGAGATGAAATGGGCAAGACCATAATAATTTGCGTTTCACTCGATGCCTATTCGGAAGATGAGGAGGATAGAAGGTATCACTTGCTGGCTAAAAAGGCTTTTGAAAGCGAGCAATTCCCTGTATATCCCGCGCTTGGTGCCTCAATCAAGGCTCTATCCAACTTGTACAGGTACAAGACGCAGTGTCGCAACCCATAGACTCTGCCACCACCGCCAATCGCCAACCCTGTCGGATAGAGTACCCGAACCTCAGATTTCTTGAGTCGCCGGACAATATCAAACGCGGACTAGCAAAAACTCCGCTCCCCACAGATGAGGGCTAATAAACTACTTATTGTAGGACGGGATTTCAGACCAGTCCAATTTTCTGGGCTACTATCTCCCTGTGGAAGTCAGTGTTGCCAAAAGCAATATCTGCGGCCTTGCTTCTACGATAATAAAGGGGTATGTCGTGGTCAGCACTGGTAGCGATTGCCCCGTGTAGTCTCACTGCCCACTTGCTAACATCCTTGTAGACCTCGTTGACATATGCCTTTGCCATAGAGGCTTCTTTAGCGCAGGGAAGTCCCTCCGACTCCATCCAGGCTACTTCATAAACCAGATAACGGCTGGTTTCCATCGCCGTCCACATGTCAGCCATCTTGTGTTGAAGTGCTTGGAAAGAGCCTATGGGCCTCTCATACTGAACCCTTTCTTTGGAATACGCCACGGTCATTTCTACACAGGTCTCTATAGCACCTATGGATTCGGCACATTTAGCGATGGCGCCTTTGCGCAACATCATTTCCACAATGGGCCATCCCTCATCTATCTTGCCAAGTATATTTTTCTTGGGCACATTGACGTTCTTAAAACGCACTTCGCATAGCTTATCTGCGGCGGTGGTAGGCATTACCTCACAACTTATTCCCGGAGTTTTGGAGTCGACAATAAAAAGGGTGATTCCCTTCTCGGGCGAAGCGCCATCTTTTGTCCTTGTGACACAGAGGATGCCGTTGGCAACATGGGCCATTTCCACGAAGAGCTTTGTACCGTTTATTATGAAGTCATTTCCTTTTGGTGTTGCCTTAACGGCGATTCCGGAAGCATCGAAGACGCCTTCAGCTTCGAGGAGAGCCGTGGTAAGAATTAAGTTACCTTGAGCTATCTTGGGAAGTAAATCCTTCTTTTGCTCTTCAGTTCCCGCCTTGAGTATGGAGAAAGTGCTAGCTATAGTAGCTATTAATGGTCCAGGAAGAATATTTCTGCCTATCTCCTCCAAGAGAACAACAAGGTCCTGGAAGGTATAACCCATACCGCCGTATTCTTCAGGTATAATTAGGCCCATCCAACCCAGCTCAGCCATCTTCTTCCAGAGTTCGGGAGAGTATCCTTCCTTACTTTGTTCGAGTTTTCTTACCAGAGTCTTGGGACATTCTGTAGTAAGGAAATCCCGTGCCATTTTCTTCAATATTTCTTGTGTTTCAGTAAATCTAAGGTCCATGATTCCTCCTTATCGAAGCTTGGTTTATCTTATCCTGGGTAAGCCGAGGCCGTACCAGGCGATGATATTCCTTTGTATCTCATTTGTTCCCATGGATACGGTGGTTATGAAATGTTCGTGGAACATCTTCTCCCATACCCCGTCTAAAGGAGCCCATCGAGAAGTCTTGACCTGGCCATAGGGACCTAAAATGTCCGTAGCCACAAAAGCAAAACGCTCGCCCAGTTCACTGAAGAAAATTTTACCTGCTGAGGCATCCATCAGGGACATTTCGTTTCTGTTTTGTAAATCAGCGACACGGTATGCCAGAGCACGGGCTGCCTCTAATTCGCAGGCTAGCTCAGCCAGCCGATTACGGACAAGCGGGTTCTTGGCCAGTGGCTGCCCGTGTCGTTTGGTCTCGTTGCAAAATGTCACCAGTTGTTCTAGCCCGCGGATCATGCTCATGATTTCGCTTATGCCGGATCTCTCGAAACCAGCCAGAAGGTTTACAACAGCCCAGCCTTCGTGTTCTTGGCCGACAATATTTTTGGCTGGCACATGAACATCGTCAAAATAAACCTCGCAATAAGGAGCATGGCCATCCAGGTATGGAATTGGCCTTACCGTGATTCCTGGCGTCTTCATGTCGTGTAGAATGAAGGTCATGTTGTGATGTTTTCGAGCAGCCGGGTCTGTCTTGAATACGCCAAAGCCCCAATCAGCTCGGTGAGCGCCGGTGTTCCAGGTTTTCTGACCATTTATTATGTACTCGTCGCCCTTTTTTATTGCTGTTGTGCTCAGGGAGGCTAGGTCTGAGCCGGCATTGGGTTCGCTCCATAGCTCACACCACATAACCTCTCCATGGGCAATAGGTGGCAGGAATTTTCTCTTTATTTCTTCACTTGCGGCCTGCAACAAGGTTGGGGCAAGCATTTGCACTCCAAAAATATCTACTCCGGGAGTGCCATAGTATCCTCTGGCTTCAGCAAAGAGGACGCGGTCCATCATGTCGCCTTTGCCCTCATATTCGGGTGGCCAGCCCAGGGCAAGCCAACCCTTTTTGGCAAATTCTTTGGCACAATATAGGTTGTACTTCCAACACTCGTCATCTTCATAGATGGTCTCAAATCCTGTAAAGCTTGGCGTTTTCCTTTTTTCGAGTTCTTTACATGTGTCATAGAACTCCTGTTTGCGAACTTTTTGTTCGTCTGTAAGCGCAAGGTCCATATATACCTCCTTTGAGTTTGAAAATATTAGGGCAAGACCGCTCGATTTTGCGCCTTATTTTAGATTGTGCAGAAAAAATTGTCAAAAAGCTTATGGTGGTACGAACTCCAGAGCAGAAATTTAAAAGGAGGGAGGTTCTACCACCATGGGCACGGGCCAAAAAAATGGCATCACAGCCCTGCTGGGAGTTAAAGATTTACGTTTGATAAGGGCAGAAACTGCGCTCAGGGATTAAAAATCCTTTTCCTAAGGATTACCAGCTTCCTCGAAAGCTGTGACCAAGGCTGTGCACATAATTTGGGACTAGCAAACCCTGGGAGTTGGCTGTTATCAATCCTAATTACACTATTTCCAGTCTGACTCTGGTATCCGTTTTAGCTGCTTTTACTCGGAGTAGTGTTCGTAGTGCTTGAGCTACGCGACCCTGCCTGCCGATAACCCTTCCCTTGTCATCGGGAGCAACCTCTAATTTTATTAGTAAGCCTTCATCACTATTTTCCTCGGTGATCTTTACTGCGTCAGGTTCTGCCACAATGGCTTTAATAATGTATTCCAGCAGGTCTTTCATTTCGCCTCCTTAACAGTTAGTTTTGGCCTGAGGTCGGCTTAACTTTATCCATAATGCCTAGTTTGCCGAGCAAGCTGCGCACCGTATCTGTAGGCTGAGCTCCATATCTAAGCCACTTTAAAGCTTTTTCTTCATCAATGCTGATAGTTGCGGGGTCAGTCAAGGGATTGTAATGGCCGATAATATCAATAAATTTACCATCACGGGGAGAGCGAATATCGGCTACTACCACTCGGTAGAATGGTCTGTTTCTCCTCCCCATACGGCGTAATCTGATTTTAACCATTTTAATAAGGTGATTATCTCTTAAATGCCAATGTTTGTCAATGGCTGCTGGCTTAGAGGGCATACTTTAATCAACCCCAAGAAGTCTTGTGACTTTAGCAAGGCTAGTTGTGGTTTATATATCCTAATCCTTATTTCCTCGCATGTAACCGGCATATTAGGCGCTTTTGATAGGACTTTGATGATTTACAATCAAAGTGGAATGCTTTATAATCCAAAATCTGAGAGTGCATGCATTACATGGGTGGGAGGTGAGCGTTGCCCGAGCAAGGCAAATACAATTGAACCTGGCGAAAAGAGTGGTAACTAAAAACGAAGTTATTAACTCACCCAATTCCGTTGTTGGTCAAGGGATTGCTCATCCCAGGAGGTTTAACTAATGGATATAACACTGTTTGAAGTCTTTCGTACCGGCGTTGCCACTGACTTTGAAAGGTATGCTTTAATCGCTGTCCTAGTAGTGGCTGTATGTGGTTTACTTTATGCCGCTTTTCTTAACCGCCAGATCATGAGGGAGTCGGAGGGGACGGAAAAGATGAAGCACCTTTCCATGGCTATCCGCACTGGCGGCAATGCTTATCTTAGGCGGCAGTTCCGCACCATAATCGTGATCTTCTTCGTCTTAGCAGTGTTTGTATTCTTCACCGGGTGGTTTTCTCCATCAAAATACAACCCCAACTGGGTTATCGGTCTGGGTCGGGCTGGTGGCTTCTTGATGGGTGCTCTATTCTCCGCCCTTGTAGGTTATTTGGGGATGAATGTGGCGATGCGAGGTAATGTCAGGGTAGCTCAAGCTGCCCGCAGCAGTTTTGCCAAGGCTCTCAGGATAGGCTATCGCAGCGGCACTGTAACCGGCATGCTCACCGATGGTCTTGGGCTTCTCGGTGGCACTATACTCTTCATTATCTTCTTTAGGGACGCCCCCTTGGTGCTAATAGGCTTTGGCTTCGGCGGTACACTACTTGCCCTGTTTATGCGTGTTGGTGGTGGCATTTATACCAAAGCTGCTGATGTCGGGGCTGACCTGGTGGGTAAGGTGGAAAAGGGAATTCCCGAGGATGACCCCCGAAATGCCGCGGTGATTGCTGACCAAGTTGGTGATAACGTGGGTGACTGTGCCGGAATGGCAGCCGATATCTTTGAGTCTTACGAAGTTACTATTGTTTCTGCTTTAATCTTAGGAATTTTGCTCACCGTTGCCACCGGCAACCTCTACTGGATTATCTTGCCGCTTTTGATACGGGCTTGTGGCGTTATTGGTTCCATCATTAGCACCTATACGGTGGGGCGTGGGAAAGGGAATGCGATGGATGCTATACACCGTGCTTACTGGCTCGGTGCGGCCATCACTTGTATATCTGCCTTCCTTTTTGCCCATTTTTACTGCCACGACCTCCGTTTCTTCTGGGTGATAATGATAGGTGTATTCTTAGCCATAGCCACAAATTATATCGCCGATTATTACACTGGAGACAGACATGCCCCGGTAAAGGAAATCGCCAAATCCACCAAAACTGGACCAGCTACTGTCATCCTCTCCGGGTTTGGCTGGGGATTTGAGAGCACTGTTGTGGCTATAATTGTTATTGCATTAGCCATCTTAGGCTCAGCAATCGTGTGGCGGAATGGTGTGCCAGTCCCTGGAGCAACAACAATGCCTGTAGACTTATTATGTATGTTCTACGGCGTAGCTCTTTGTGGCATTGGTCTACTTACTTTGACTGGCAACAATATTGCCATGGATACCTTTGGTCCCGTGGTTGATAATGCCAATGGCATCGGGGAAATGGCAAAGCTCGAACCTGAGACTCGCCAGACTTTGAATGACCTGGATGCAGTGGGCAACACTACCAAGGCTATCACCAAGTGTATTGCTATTGCTTCGGCAGTCCTGGCGGCAGTGGCTCTATTTGCTGCCTTCTACGCCGACTATCAGCTTAAAACAATTGACTTAATTCAGTGGAAGGTTTTCGTTGCTTTCCTTATCGGTGGTGCCATACCGTTTCTGTTCAGCTCCCTCACCATCAGAGCTGTGGGTAGAGCGGCACATGAAATTATAAATGAGGTGCGTTACCAGTTTGCCAATGTTAAAGGAGTCTGGGAAGGCACAGTTGACCCGGACTATGCCAGGGTGGTTTCTATTTGCACTGGAGCGGCTCAGAGGGAGTTGATCACTCCGGCACTTTTGGCTGTCCTTTCACCCATAGCCATAGGCTTACTCCTTGGCCTGGAAGCGCTGGCAGGATTCCTGGCAGGGGTGATACTGGTGGGGCAACTCCTGGCAGTATATATGGCAAATACGGGTAATGCCTGGGACAATGCCAAGAAAACTATTGAAGACGGGTTATACGGTGGCAAAGGCTCCGAGGCGCACAAGGCAGCGGTGATAGGCGATACCGTAGGTGACCCACTTAAGGATACTGCCGGGCCAGCTTTGAACCCGCTGATTAAAGTCATTAACCTGGTTTCGGTCCTGGCTGCCGCACTGATGGTGGTAGTAGTGGACGGTCAAATTGTGCCGCGGGGACTCACACCGGTTACCGTCGGCGTAGCAGTGGCAGCGATTGTAGTTATACTTGTAGCCGTCTGGCGTTCGAGGAAAGAAGAATCCTTCGGGCGTGAATACGAAACAATGGAAGGGGTTTCTGCAACGAATTCAGGAAAACAGGGCCCGCCCAGCAAATGAAAGCTAAGGGCTGTAATGCTAGATGATGTAACACTCCCACGGGCTTGGTTTCTATCACTTACAGGAAGCGTAGAAACGTACCTGGATACTTTCCCTAGTGGGAGGTGGTTAGAGGGGGAAATTTCACAAGGTTTCACCCCTGTCATTCTTCTCCCTTGGAGGGACAGGAATTCTATATAAAGCCATGGGAAAGACTATAAATTGTTGTTTTCGAGCTTTGTCATAATGTAGCAATGCTTTATAATAGGCTGTATGGTAGTGCACAAATTACACGACTGGGAGGTGAGCGTTGCCCGAGCGAGGGAAATACAATTGAGCCTGGCGAAAAGGGTGGTAACTGAAAACGAAGTTATTAACCCACGCCTTGTTGCCGGTATTGATATATCTTCTCCTGATGCTCAGGGCGTAGCAAGAGGAGCAGTGGTAGTTCTCCGTTATCCTGAATTTAGCATAGTCGAGGTAAAGGAAGCTCAAAGTAAGATTACATTTCCCTATATTCCGGGCCTATTGTCTTTTCGAGAAAGTCCCTTGATTCTGGCTGCTTGTGAAAAACTATGTAATGTTCCCGACTTTATTCTGATTGATGGTCAAGGGATTGCTCATCCGAGGAGAATGGGGCTCGCCTCACATGTGGGACTTTTTCTTGATTTGCCTACTATAGGCTGTGCAAAATCTATCCTTTGTGGCCAGCATCAGCCTGTAGGAGAAGAGGCTGGCTCTCATGTCGAACTGCTTGATAACGGGGAGCTTATTGGAGCAGCGTTAAGGACTAAATCTGGAGTGAAGCCGATATATGTTTCCGTGGGCCATAAAATTGACCTGGCATCGGCTTTACAATGGGTGATAAAGTGCTGCCGTGGTTATAGACTTCCTGAACCTACCCGCCTGGCTCACCTTGCTGCCGGAGGAATGTTGACCTCCGAACCGAGTTGCCAAGGGAAATTATTCGATTAAGGAGTATTTCAGATGCAAGAAGAGAAAGAAAATCTAGAAGCCTTGCTTCGCCAAATCTCAGACATCATGGTGCATCTTTGACATCCCTGGCAAGGAAAAAGAAATTGCCAGGATAGAGACAAAGTCAGCCCAACCTGATTTTTGGCGTGATCCGGCTAAGGCTCAAGCTATCATGCGAGAGCTCAGAGGCAAGAAGAATCTAGTCAATGTTTGGCGCGGGCTGGAGAAGAAAGCCGCCGATCTTCTGGAAATGATTGTTCTAGCTATCGGGGAAGAGGATTACTCTCTTAAGGAAGAGATACAACTGGAGCTAAAAAAGCTGAGCTCTCGGTTTGAACAGTTGGAGAGCCAACAGCTTTTTACCGGCGATTATGATAGTCGAAATGCCATGCTCGCCCTTCATGCTGGTGCTGGTGGCACAGAGTCTCAGGATTGGGCAAACATGTTGCTCAGGATGTACTTGAGGTGGGCAGAGCGGCATGATTATGAGGCTGAAGTCTTAGATGTCTCCCCGGGAGAAGAGGCTGGTATCAAAAGCGCTATCGTGGAGATTAAGGGGGATTATGTCTATGGCTATCTCAAAGGTGAGCACGGGGTGCACAGATTGGTGCGGCTGTCCCCCTTTAATGCTGACCATGCCCGCCACACATCTTTTGTCCTGGTGGAAGTCCTCCCCGAAGCTGAAGAGACGGTGGATGTCAAAATAAACCCGGAAGACTTGAGAATAGATACTTTCAGGTCCAGTGGTCCCGGCGGGCAACATATGCAGAAAACAAGCAGCGCTGTCAGGATAACTCACTTACCTACAGGGCTGGTAGCTACTTGCCAAGGTCAGAGGTCTCAGCACCAAAACAAGGAAGCTGCTTTGAAGGTCCTTTATTCTCGCCTCCTAGAGCTTGACCGCAAGGAGAAAGAGGAGGAAAGAGCCAAGCTAAAAGGCGAGCGTATTGAGGCAGCTTGGGGAAATCAAATTCGAAGTTATGTTCTTCACCCCTACAAAATGGTGAAGGACCACCGCACCGATTATGAGGTTCATGATGCCGAAGCTGTGTTGGATGGAGAACTAGATGGATTTATCACTGACTACCTTCGGTCTAAAGTAGGGAAATGATTAAACGTATCGCCTTAATAACTTCGGTGCTTCTCTTGTTTTTAAGCCCCTCCCTCGTTGCAGCCGAGGCTGATATTGCAGTTATAGCTAGCAATGTAGATGTAAATTTCCCAAGCCAGGCTGTGTTCACTGTTGAGGCTGAAAGCAATGTTGATATCGTTGATGTCCGTCTTTATTACAAGGTGGATAAGATGAACTACGCTGAAGTTGTTAGTGAGGGGTGGGCTGATTTTACCCCGGCAAGCAAGATAGAGGCTAATTGGGTATGGGATATGAGTAATGCAAGCTTGCCTCCTGGTGCTGAGGTCACATATTGGTGGAGGATTGAGGATGCTGATGGGGATAGAGTTGAGACCTCTCCCAAGATAATGCATTTCGATGACGGCCGCTATTCTTGGCAGAGCTTGACTGGTACCGTACCTCAGAGTGGTGAGCTGACCCTTTTCTGGTATGCAGGTGGTGATTCCTTCGCCCGAGAGTTGATGGATGCTTGTCAAGAAGGACTTGCCAGATTGACCCAGGATATTGGCACCTATCCAGAGAGGCCCATCAAGATATATATTTATGCCTCCGATAGTGATTTAAAGGGGGCTATGATTTCTTCTAACGAATGGAGTGGCGGCGTTGCCTTTACTGATTTTGGCATAATCGCTATTAGTATTCCACCGAGCGAACTTGATTGGGGCAAGAAGGCGCTGGTTCACGAGCTGACGCATCTTGTTGTTCGTCAAGCAACTTTTAGCCCCTATGGGCAGCTTCCTCTCTGGCTTGACGAAGGGTTAGCCACATATAACGAAGGTGAGCTTGACCCTGTTCTTCGCTCCTACCTGGAAGAGGCTATTTTGGGGGATGAGCTTATTTCGGTGCGCAGCCTGTGCAGTCCTTTTTCCGCGTACTCTGAAAAAGCTTATCTTTCCTATGCTCAAAGCTATAGCCTTGTGGAGTACCTTCTGGATAATTATGGGCAGGACAAGATGCTCGATTTATTAGCTCTTTTGAAGCAGGGTAATACCTATGATGAAGCTTTGACCGAGGTCTATGGTTTTGATATGGATGGTCTTGATGTTCGTTGGCGAGCGACGCTGACGAGCCCGGTAGTTCCAGCTCCAAGGACATCGCTACCTCCTGCTTTGATTGCTGTGTTAGCGGCATTAGCTACAACACTGACCTTATGGGGTGCTCTGGCTCTGGAGAAGCGGACCTGGCGAAGGTCGTCTGGGAAATCAACCATGTAAGATAAGCCATGAAAGACTCTTTTACTGTTCACGATTTACCCCTCAGTGAGCGCCCCCGGGAGAGGCTACTTAAGCTGGGCAGTGAGGCTCTTTCTGCTCAGGAAATTTTAGCTTTAATCCTGGGTCGAGGAATTAAAGGTGAATCAGTCATGGTGACTAGTCAGAAGCTGTTAAGCCGGTTTGGCAATCTCAAGGGCATTGCCAATGCCTCTGTGGAAGAATTGACTCAGACGAGAGGTATTGGGCCAGCCAAGGCGGCGCAGATTAAAGCTGCCCTTGAATTGAGTAAAAGGCTGGAAGCCGATGTCGGTGGGAAACCCAAGCCGATGCTCAAGTCCCCGGAGGATGTGGCTGCCGTGGTGAGGAGCCAGTTGAAAGGCAAAAAGAAGGAGCATTTTTTGGTACTTTGCCTGGATACTAGAAACAGGTTAATAAATTGCAAGCTAGTTTCCATAGGCAGCCTGGATACCAGCATTGTTCATCCCCGTGAGGTGTTTAAGGAAGCGGTATCTTCCTGTGCCGCCTCGGTAATTTTTGCTCATAATCATCCTTCTGGTGACCCTGAGCCATCCAAAGAGGATGTTGAGCTAACCAAGCGACTGGCTAAAGCTGGTGAAATCATAGGCATTGATGTCCTTGACCACATCATTGTCTGCGATAAAAGCTACTTAAGCCTGAAAGCTAAGAATTTGTTCTAAATTTAATCGAAAATGACAAATAAATACCCTTCAAGTACGCAATTTACTGCGGCTTAATTTCTGAGATATACTATGGGGCAAGTGGGTATCATGAAGACTAGCGAAAAAAACGAGGTTTTCTTTTTCCCCTATGATAAGGGTAGAGCCTTCCTCAGAGGGTTGAGGACTCTTTTCTCTAAAGTAGCTGATGTTGTCTCTATGGGTGATTCAGTAGCGGTGAAAGTTCATATGGGAGAATATGGCGGTAGTGCTTACCTTCGCCCGCCGATAGTACGCCGGGTATGTGATTTGATTAAGGAAGCTGGGGGCAAACCGTTTGTCACGGATACCACTACTCTTTATCCTGTGGGGAGATTTACTGCCAGCCAATACCTGGCTACAGCAGCCCGCAATGGCTTTACCGAGAAATCGGTGGGAGCACCTGTAGTTATCGCTGATGGAGAGCAAGGCTGTGATGGAGAGTTGGTGGATATCCCCAAGCAGGTTTCTGATTGTTCTTTAGATAAGATAAGGATAGCCAAGAAGATTTTCAATGCCGACTCTCTGATAGTTCTTTCTCATGTGAAAGGGCATGCGCTATCCGGCTTTGGCGGCTCTATCAAGAATGTGGCTATGGGCTGTGTTATCAAGGAGTCGAAGGCTGCTCAACATAGGGTAAATCGGGCTCTCATTGACATCTCCAAATGCACAGGCTGTGGACAGTGCGTTGAAGTTTGCCCCTTTAAAGCTTTGTCGTTAGTTGAGGAAAAAATGGTGCGTGACGAGGAGAAATGCATGGATTGCAGTCATTGTCTTTATCTTTGCCCGGAGGAGGTTTATTCCTTGCCTCCCCAGGCACAGGAAAGGTTTCAAGTTTCTCTGGCTCACGCTGCCGCGGGGGTGCTAAGCCGGTTTCACTCTAAAGTGGCTTTCATTAATTTCGTCCAGGATGTCACGCGATTGTGTGACTGTGCTACACCGTCAGGTTTTCCAATAGTTCCCGATATTGGCATCCTCGCCTCCGTAGATGTGGTAGCTATTGACAAGGCATCGTTGGACTTGATTGCTCAAAGCAAGCCCATAGGCAAATTTGCTAGCATCAGCTCTCCCGATATACTAGGCAAGATAAATGGGACGGATAGCCTGATTCAAATAAGAACCGCCCAGGAGCTTGGATTGGGCAACATGGAATACCAGCTAAAAAAGCAAAAATAATCAAATAACCGAAATCCGCATGACCAGAACGATTTTGGTCTTTGAAGTTAGACATCTGGATTTGTTTAGGATTTAGAGCTTAGATATTGGAAATTGGAGGGAAGGCAAGATGTATTCTTGCTTTTTGCATTTTGATTTCTCTCAGGACTTAGTCACTGGTTAGAACGCTATGCGGAGTAACATGGAAGATATTGACCTCGCTCGCTCTTTTTTGGAGGGAGAGAAATGGAATCTCGTCATAGTGAAGGGAGAACAAGTTCTTTTCAGCTCCAGAGAGCGCGGAGTAGCCCCCTTTTTCCAGGCTGTTCAGAGTATGGGAAAGAGTTTACATAATGCTGCGGTGGCTGACCGCATTGTGGGCTTAGCCGTAGCTATGCTTTGCCTTCATGCTCGAATAGCCTCGGTGTATGCTGGCATAGCGAGCCAGGGAGCACTGGACATGCTCAAGAGGCAAGGAGTGGCTGTTAGTAGTCAGGATGCAGTGCCTTATATCTCTAACTACGATGGCACAGACTTGTGTCCTTTCGAGAAACTGGCAGGAAGTTGCCAAAAGCCTTCTCAGTTGTTGGCAGCGTTACGGTCTCTTTTCGCCGAAGGTGACCAGTGAAAAGAGTTTGGCAGCTTGCATTATTATCTCTTCTCGTCTCTGCTTTATTGTTTTTGCCTTCGACTGCTTGCCAGCCATCTTCTAGCGGTCAGAGCGTCCTTAATCTATGGGATACTGGCCCTCTAACGCTTGACCCGGCGATTTCTGCCGACATGTCTTCTCATCTCTACGTCATGCAAATCTTCTCTGGCTTGGTTCGCCTTGACCAGGAGCTGAACGTAGAGCCAGATATTGCTGAGACCTGGGAGGAAAGCCCTGATGGCAAAACATATACCTTCCACCTGCGAAATGGGGTGAAATTCCATAACGGCCGGGAGGTCAAAGCTGCCGATTTCAAATACTCCTGGGAGCGAGCTTGCGACCCTGATACTGGCTCTGGCACAGCCGCTACGTATCTGGGCGATATTGTTGGTGCCAAGGACATGCTGGCGGGAAAAGCAGGAGAAATGTCCGGAGTCGAAGTCCTTGATGACTATACTCTTCAGGTTACCATTGATGCTCCCAAGGCTTACTTCCTGGACAAGCTAGCTTATCCCACCGCCTTTGTGGTTGATAGGGCTAATGTGGAATCTGGGGAGGGCTGGTGGCGGGAGCCAAATGGGACAGGACCATTTAAGCTAAAGGAATGGAAACCAGGGCAGAGGTTGATTTTGGAGCGTAGCCAGATTTATTATGGCGAACCGGCCAAATTGGAACAGGTCGTCTATCTTCTGTCTGGTGTGCCCATGGCCCTGTACGAGACAGGGCAGATTGATGTTACCCCTGTTTCCACGAGTTACATTGACCAAGTTAGTGATGAGACTAACCCGTTTCATCAAGAGTTAGCTGTAACGCCTGAGCTCAGCCTCTATTATATTGGCTTCAACACTGCTAAACCTCCCTTTGACGATGTTAACGTCCGCCGTGCCTTCTGTCACGCCGTGGATAAGGAGCATATCGCTAGGGTGATATTGAGGGACATGATAAATGAAGCTGATGGTATTTTGCCGCCGGGCATGCCTGGCTATAATGAGACTCTGGAAGGATTGGACTACGATGTGGAAAAGGCGAAAGAGCTCATCGCCGACTCGAAATACGGAGATGTCTCGAACCTGCCTCCTATCACCCTGACTGTTGAAGGCTATGGCAATAGCATTCCCAGTTATCTAGGCGCCATCATCCAGGAATGGCAGCAAAATCTCGGCGTGGAAATCTCGGTGAGGCAACTGGAAACAGAGAAATTCCTTTATAACCTGAAACAAGAGAAGGATGAGATGTTCATACTGGGCTGGATAGCTGACTACCCCGACCCGCATAATTTCCTGGATATCCTCTTTTATACCGGAAGCGAAAATAATATCTTCGAATACAGCAATCCCACCCTGGACGCTTTACTTGACCAGGCAGCTATAGAACAGAATAGAGTTGTCCGCCTGGCTATGTACCAGCAAGCAGAGCAACTGGTAGTTGATGACGCCCCTTGCCTCCCCTTATTCCATGGCACTAACTATATCTTGGTGAAGCCTTATGTCAAAGACTATGCGCTCAGTCCCCTGGGTGTTCCTGACCTGAGCAAGGTGTATATTGATAAGGGCTAAATTTTCCAAATACCAAAATCCAAGCTCTAAACAAATCCCTTCAAAATGCAAAAATCAAAGTTCAAAATGACAGAGCAAAAATAAATAAAAGATTAAAATTCAAAAAGCAAAGATGCAAGGAAAGGTGAAGTATTTTTAAGTTTTGCATTTTGAGTTGTCATTTTGATTTTTGAATTTCTATATTGTTTAGCATCTGGGGCTTGTCCTCGCCCACAGCACTGCTAAGCAGTCTCGAAGTTATATTGGGGATGTTCGTGGTGGTATAATGATAAGGGATGGAAAGGGAGGCGATGCTCTATGAGATACTCCCTGGTGGCAGGGTAAGGTGTCATGTTTGCCAGTGGAGATGCCTTATTAATCCCGGTAAACTTGGCGTCTGCCGTATGCGCATAAATCGGGATGGCAGGCTGTATAACATGAATTATGCCGAGGTATCCTCCATGGCGGCCGACCATATTGAGAAAAAACCTCTATTTCATTTCTTTCCCGGCACCTATGCGTTTTCCTTGGGCACCTGGGGGTGCAATTTCCACTGCAAGGGATGCCAGAACTGGGAGATTTCCTGTGTGGATATCCCGCGAGGGTCACAGCGATTGCTCCCGGAAAGGGAGATAGAACTAACCAAGAAGTATAATTGCCAGGGCATTGCCTGGACTTACAATGAGCCGGCGATCTGGTTTGAATACACCCTGGACTCAGCCAAGCTGGCTAAAAAAAATAATCTATACACTGTGTATGTGACCAATGGTTATGCCACGCCTGAAGCTCTGGATACCATAGGTCCCTGGCTTGATGCCTGGAGGGTAGATGTCAAGGGCTTCACCGATGGGTTCTATCGGCAGCTAGCCAAAATCCCTCAGTGGCAGGGCATTCTGGACGTCGCCAAGCGGGCTAAAGAGAAATGGCATATGCATGTTGAGGTGGTGACTAATATAATTCCTACAATGAACGATGATGAAGAACAGCTCAGGAACATTGCTACCTGGATTCGAGATAGTCTGGGTGAGCTCACTCCCTGGCACGTAACTCGTTTCCATCCTCTGCACGAATTTACCCATCTGTCGGCTACACCGGTATCCACCTTAGAAAGGGCGTATAAGATTGGGAAAAAGGTCGGGCTGAAATTTGTCTATCTGGGCAATGTGCCGGGGCACGAGTATGAAAATACCATATGTTATTCTTGTGGTAAGACGGTTGTTCAGCGCATTGGCTATGATACTCAGGTGGTGGGGCTGGATGGCTCGAGGTGTAAATTCTGCGGAGCTGAGCTTAATTTCCGGGCATGATTTTCCTCTCCCATTTGGGGAGAGGATTTTAGGTGAGGGTTAAAAGCGGACAATGAAGGGGAATCAAACAAGCCTTGCTCGTGAGCTTCGCCAAAAGCAAACAGAAGCGGAAAAGACTCTGTGGGCAAGATTGAGGGACAGGCAATTGGAAGGCGTGAAATTTCGAAGGCAGCAGCCTATAGGTCACTATGTTGTTGATTTTGCCAGTCTTGAAAGCAGAATTATAGTTGAAATTGATGGTGGTCAGCACAACGAGCGTGAGAAGAAGGAGAAGGATGAAGAGAAGACGGCGTGGCTAAAAAGGGAAGGCTATCAT
>Ga0315280_10004894_pt1 | contig 19451 bp, 19 predicted proteins | sample YL17G06_40_MG_FD_203697 | JGI IMG/M metagenome (GOLD analysis project Ga0315280, IMG submission 203697) | Sediment microbial communities from Yellowstone Lake, YNP, Wyoming, USA - YL17G06_40 | ecosystem: Environmental > Aquatic > Freshwater > Lake > Sediment | place: USA: Wyoming | collected... | reverse complement strand
GTCACGCCTCCCGAAGAAATAAGCATCAAGGACGGCGAGGTGCGCGTTCCGGTCAGCCGGCTGGCGGACCACAAGCTGCACCACTTTGCGGTGAGGGCGGGAGGGGCCAACGTTCGCATCATCGCCATTCTGGACAACACCGACACGGTGCGCGCCGGGCTTGACGCCTGCTTGATCTGCGGCAATCAGGGTTATTACCAGGACGGGGCGAATGTCATCTGCCGCAACTGTGCCGCGGCTGTTTACGTGCTCACCATCGGTGTAGCAGGCGGGTGCAATCCCATCCACATTGACTACCACGTCGAAGGCGAGACGCTCGTGATTGCGGAGGCGGCTCTCGTCGGTGCCGCCAAGTACTTCCCATAACGCCATGCTGACCCGCATCGTAGGCCGCTCCCTGACGCGCCGCGCGCGCCGCAATCTCCTCACGCTCCTGGCCGTGACCCTCGGGGTCGCCGTCACCACGGCCGTCGGCACGATCGCCCTCGACGTCGGAGACCGCGTGGGGCGCGAACTGCGGTCGTTCGGCGCGAATATTGCGCCCAGGCCCGTCGCCGACAGTCTCCCCATTTCGCTGGGCGGAGCCGACTACCGTCCTATCGGCGCCGGAGCATTTCTTTCCGAGCCCGACCTGCTTAAGCTCAAGAGGATTTTCTGGCGGAACAACATCATGGCGTTTGCGCCCTTCTTGGACGTGCCGGCTGCGGCAAGCGGCCGCCCCATCCTGCTGGTGGGCACGTGGTTTGACCATGAGCTCCGCGTGGACAAGTCGGAGGTCTTTCGCACCGGTGTGAGGTCCCTGCATTCCGCGTGGAAGGTCGAAGGTCAATGGCCGAAAGACGATGCTGAGGCCGAATGCCTGGTGGGGCGCCGCCTGGCGCGCGCGCTGGGAGTTCAGGCCGGAGGAAGCCTCCCTCTCTGGGTCATGACGACGGCCACCTCCACGCCAGCGTCCGCCGCAGCCGTTATGCTCACCGTGCGCGGCATCCTCGAAACCGGCGGTGAAGAAGATGACGAGATCCTCGCGCCGCTCGCCCTCGTGCAGAAGCTGGCGGGCCTGGAGGGGAAGGTTCGCCGCGCGGAGGTCAGCGCGCTGACCAAGCCCGAGGACGCCTTCGCGCGCTCCGACGTCACCAAGATGAGCGCCGAGGAGTTTGATCGCTGGTACTGCACGCCCTACGTGAGCGCCATCTGCTACCAGATCCAACAGGCGATTCCCGGCGCCGAGGCGAAGCCCATCTACCGCGTCGCCGAGACGGAGGGCAACATTTTGAACCGCGTGGGCGCCCTGATGGCGCTACTCGCGGCGGCGGCCCTGGTGACTTCCGCTCTGGCCGTGACCTCGATGATGCTCGCCACGGTGCTCGAGCGCCGCGCGGAGATCGGCTTGTTCAAGTCGCTCGGTGCATCGGATGCGCGCGTGGCCACCATCTTCTTGCTCGAAGCGTTTTTCGTGGGCCTGCTCGGCGGCGTGGCGGGCTATTTTGCGGGCAGCCTGATGGCGTGGCGTCTCGCGGTCGTCGTCTTCGGCGTTCCGGCACAGATGAACTGGGTGATCCTGCCGGCGGCGCTGGCTCTGGCTCTGGTGGTCACGCTGGTGGGAAGCGCCTTGCCGCTCGCGCGTGGACTCAAACTTTCTCCCGTGGCGGTGCTGCGCAATGAGTAATCGCCCGGCGGCACAAGCCGGCAAGCGCCGCTCGCTATTCTGGCGCGTCTGGCTGCGCTCGCTGGTCGTCAAACGCCCGCAGGCAGCGCTGGCGATGGGATCGCTGCTGGTCGGTGCGGCGGTGGCAGCGGCTTTGCTCAATCTCTACGGCGACGTGCGCCACAAGATGACGCAGGAATTCCGCGCCTACGGCGCGAACGTCATCCTGTCGCCTGCGGTCACGCCCGGCGCCTCGTCCGCGTTGACGGTGATGGATGACGACATCGTGTGGCGGCTCCAGGAGATCGGGCGTCAGATGAGAGGGCTCACCTTTGCTCCGCAGTTGCACGTCGTGGCGCAACTCAAACCCGTGCCCGCCGACCCGCGCCTGCCGGAGTTTCAGAACGTGGTGGCGGTGGGGACAGACTTCGCCGCCTTGCGCGCGCTCTACCCGGGCTGGCGCATTCAGGCGGCAAAGGAAGTCGGTGCTCTCGGACCTGACGAATGCGTCCTCGGCGCGCACGTAGCGGGTCGTTTGCACCTTGCTGCCGGGGGAACCCTCGAGCTGGAAGCGGCCAGCGGAGCCCCCCACTCAACCATGGCCTCGCGTTCGGCCTTTCGCATTGCCGGCGTCCTCTCGACCGGTGGAGCGGAGGATGACCGCGTCTTCCTGGAACTCGGCTCGCTCCAGCGGCTTGCCGGGCTCGAAGGAAAAGTCAGTCTGGTCGAACTGAACCTGCCCGGCGAAAGGGCGGAGATCGAGCGCGGAGTGCAGGGCCTCGTCCGAAGTCTTCCGGGCGTAGACGTGCGGCCCGTGCATCAGATCGTGGAGTCGCAGGGCCGCGTGCTCGCGACCATCCGCTGGCTGGCGATTTCGCTGACCGCGTTGATTCTGGTGATTATCGGCCTTTGTGTGATGGCGACGATGACCGCTATTGTGCTCGAGCGGCGGAAGGACATCGCCGTGATGAAGGCGCTCGGCGCAAGCGACCGGCTCGTCATGCGCCTTTTCTTGAGCGAAGGCGCGGGGTTGGGGCTCGTGGGCGGCATGGCGGGCTTTGCGCTGGGGGCGCTCCTCGCGCGCGAGCTGGCGCGACGCCTCTTCGACGTTTCGCTGGGCTTGAGCTGGTGGACCCTACCGGTGGTCGTCTTGATGTCGGTGCTGCTGGCTGGCGCGTCCACACTCTTCCCGGTCAGGATCGTCCGCGGCGTTGAGCCTGCCGTGGTACTGAAAGGCGAGTAGTCCCAGCCGCCGTTCGGTCGCGGCGCGGAGAACACAAACTTGGCGTTCATCGAGATCGAGGGACTGACGAAGAAGTACGGGGAGGCTGTCTATGCCCTACGCTCCTTCTCCCTCGAAGTGGCGAAGGGCGAGTGGCTGGCGGTGATGGGTCCGTCGGGCTCGGGCAAGAGCACGCTGCTCAACATTCTCGGCTGCCTGGATTCCCCCACGGAAGGCCGCGTGGCCATTGACGGCGAAGATCTTGGCGGGCTCGGCCCCGCGGAGCTGGCGCGCTTCCGTGCTGAGAAGGTCGGATTCATCTTCCAGCAATTTCATCTCGTTCCTTACCTCACGGCGCTCGAGAATGTGATGCTGGCGCAATACTTCCACAGCCTGGCGGAGGAGCAGGAGGCTGCGGAAGCGCTGCGGCGCGTCGGCCTGGGTGACCGCCTGCATCACCTGCCCTCGCAGCTTTCCGGCGGCGAGCAACAACGCGTTTGCGTCGCCCGCGCGCTCATCAATCAACCCAACCTCATCCTGGCCGACGAGCCCACGGGCAACCTCGACGAGGTGAACGAAACCATCGTCATGGGCCTGTTCACGGAGTTACACCGCGAGGGCCACACCATCGTCATGGTGACGCACGATGCGGAAATCGGCCGCATGACCGAGCGGCGCATCGAGCTCCACCACGGGCGTCTGGCGGACGTTTCGGACTTCCCGGCGCGCGAGGAGGAACTCATTGACAACCTGCTCAAGGCCGTCTGGCACGCGCAGGAGGATACGGGAAAGACCGTCCTCGCTGTCGAAGCCCTTCCGGAATTCGTCCCGAACCGCGCTACTTTCTTGCTGATGGCGCAGGAAGAGCTGATTCGGTTGGACGGCGGCTCGCTGGCACTCACCGCCTACGGCGAGCCCCGCGCGCGCGAGATCATCCGCCGGCACCGCCTCGCCGAGCGGCTCTTTTTCGACACGTTCGGCCTCGAGGCTGGCCTGCTCGACGCCAACGCTTGCCGGATCGAGCACACGCTCGGCTTCGAAGTCACGGAAAAGCTCTGCAAGTTCTTGAAGCATCCCGAGACCTGCCCTCACGGCTCGCCGATTCCGCGCGGCGCCTGCTGCCTGCGCAAATAGGTGCTGCGTGACCAACCTCCATTTCGTCGAAGTCTGTGGGAGAGCTCTCCACGGCCAGACCGCTACGGACAATCCTGGCCATTGACAAAGGAATCTGAATATGCAAATATATTGTTAGACCGCTAAGGTGCTGGTCAACCAGCGGTCGCCAGCATGGAAATAAGCCAATTTAAGGCGGAATTCTTTAAGGCACTTGCCCACCCCCTGCGGATAAAGATTCTCGACGCTCTGCGGGCCGGCGAGGTCGGTGTGAACGAACTATGCACACGCCTGGCGGTGGAGCAAAGCACGCTCTCTCAGCAGTTGGCTGTGCTCAGGAATAGGAGCATCGTGGTAGCCCGGAAGAATGGGAGCAGCGTTTTCTACTCGGTGCGGGACCCTGCGATTTTTCGGCTGCTGGACGTGGCGAAGGAAATCTTTAACAACCATCTCATCGACGTGAAGGATCTCTTGGCGCAGCTTGAGGTGAGCTAGGAGGGGGCTTTTTTTTGGCTCGATTTATGATTATATTTGAATATACGAAAGCCTCTTTTTGCAGGAAGGACATGATTTTATCGTGCGAGCTATACACGGCTTGAGCAGCTTGCGCCAGGACAACTTTCTTGCCGGGTTCGTGTCACGATCGACGAATTTATGTTGCTTGCTCTCGTCTCGTGACTGTGTTGGGGCATGAAAAGAAGGAGATGAGGGGTGCGAGGTTCCATAACACAGCTTCTCAGAAAGCGCGGGTACGGATTCATCCTGGGTGAAGATGGCTGTGAGGTTTACTTTGACCGAGCCAGCTTTGGCCGACTGGACATAAGTGGTTTGTCGATCGGCCTATGGGTTGAATACGACATTCAGTACGGGTTTGAGCGAATGCGTGCGGTGAACGTCAAACCCCTCGTTGAGAGGGTGGAGAACGCTGGAGATGCCTCGGGCGGTCCTTTCCTGTGACGCAGGCCCTGGACGATTCAGGAGGTGCTAGAGCAAATGCCGGACTACTTTCTCGATGAACACCTGGCGAGCAAGCTGGGCCTCTCGTTAGAGGAGGTGGCCCGTTTTGAAAGCCGAGGAGTGATCGAAAGGGTGTCGAAGAATGGGCGCACATACTATTCCTCGCAGGATTTTTACCGGTTGAAGGGTGTGCTCTTTTTTGTGCGCCACAGAGGTCTCTCTGTGGGGGAGGCACGGGCCAAGCTTGCGGCACCGGGCGCGTCGGCGTGTGCCACAAACTCGTAGGACAAGGCAAGGGGATTGATGGGCGAGCGAGTCGAGCTGCTTAAACGAATCGCTTCTCCTGATACCAACCCTTTTCTGCTGTGCAACGTCCTCGCTCGACGCGCCCGACAACTTGCGAACCGGGATATGGGCCCGCTGTCCGCCGCGGTGATCAACGCCGCATTTGTAGAGTTACTTGGGGGCAGGCTTCAGCCCGGATTCCCGTCGACAACCCCAGCAATTGCCGGTGATCCCCCGACTGGCAAGGACAGAGATGGCGCGAAAGCAGCACGAGGGGGGAGGAAAGCTGCCGCCGCCGGGCTCCCCTGAACTCACGCCGTCCGCATTGGCACCTATAAAGCCGATCGCAGCACAGGGCAGCCCATAAGCGCTGCTGTGATGCTCGGTCCGAGAGCTAGATGGAGTAGCAGGTGTTTTTGATTGAAGAGTACTTGGTTTTAATTGTGGTAGCCATTTTCGTGGGAGCTGTGGGGTCCGCTGCCCTGCTAGTTGCTCTACTGTTAGCTGGAGAAGCTGACCTCCTCGACCGCGTACTCGGGCAGGGAAGTGTCCCTTTGCCCCATCACTGGTTGAGATCTTCGCTCATAACGAGAGCCAGCGAGAGGTGGCGCAAGTTTTTTCTCACGCCAGTTGACCGCATTAGTGTCTCCCGCGGGGATGCTGGAAACCCCTCCTTTTCAGGCGAAGAGCAGTTGGGCGACATGGCTGCGGGTTCTGCAGCCGTGAGCCAGATGGTTCTACGACACTCTTTTTTCAGTCGTCTTCAAGACGACAACACGGTCGATGGCAGGCAGAACTGAGGGTGGAGCGTCAAGGCTCCAAGCAGCTCAGAACCCCTCGGCTTCAAGTCGAGGGTTGTTCAGTTTCTGGTGGAGAAAACTGCGCGGCTCTCGGTCCTGTCCCCGCGCCTGCCGTGCTGCCAAGTAGGCGGCCGCGGGACCCCGGTCACGCAGGTCTGTGGTTGCCTTCTATTGTCCTTCCCTCGGCAACGAACCCTTTACCACATTGGTAATCGAGAGAACCAGGAGCGCCTTGCAGGAAACGCAGAGGTACTGGGGCGGAGAGGCCATGCAGTCCTCGAAAGCAACGATGCGGCACTCGCCGCAGCGCGCGCAGGGCGCGGTGGCCGCCGAGGGGTCGGGGTCAGGAGGCGCCGTGATATCCTCCTGCAGTTCGCCGATGCGCTCGGTTTCGAGCTCGAAGGTCGTGTAGCACTGGTTGCAGACGTGGTTGAAGCAGCACTCGGGCTTGCAGGAATAGACAACGTCGCGCGAACTGCATTCGGGGCAGGCGACGGCGAGCGGCGAGAGCGTCATGGCCCCCAGCTTCGCTCAGCTTGTTTCCGGCTGTCAAGCACCGAGCCGCTCCGGATTGCTCCGAAAGCCTTTGACTTTCGTGCCTGGGCGTGAAGAGAATCATGCTGGGAAGCAAACAAGTGGCGAGTAGCGATCACGGGAGCGGAGCATGCAGGCTTATCTGATCGAGTGGGAATGTCCGAGTTGCGGATGGAAGCAGTCCTTCCGCCGCGGCCTCAACGAGGAAGAGGGCTGGCCCAACAAATTCGAAGACCTCCAGTGCAAGAACGAGGAATGCGGCCAGATCCAGGACGTGCCTTTCCGCGCCTGTACGGCGACGCCGATCGAGGGCACGGAAGAAGTCTAACAGTTGCGGCGGGTTCCCATCCCGCGAGGTTGGTCCCGCCACCTACGTGTATTTCAGCCAGCGAAAAACTTCCACCAGCGAGGGACGCTTTCCGTACATCAGCACGCCCACGCGGTAAACCCTCCCCGCAAATCTGATCAGGCCGACGGTCGTCAACGCGAGGAGCGCGAGCGACAGCGCGATTTGCCAGAAGGGTGGGGTCTGCAGGGCAATGCGCAGGAACATCAGGATGGGCGCGAAGAAGGGAACCAGGGAGAGAACGATGGACGCCGGTGAATTCGGGTCGTGCAGGATGATGCCGAAGGGCACAAACGCCATGATCACCAGTAAGGTGACCGGCCACTGCATCTGCTGCGCGTCCTCTTCGCTGGAGACGATGGCGCCGACGGTGGCATAGAGCGCGGCGTAAAGAAAGTAGCCTGCCAAGAAAAAGACGACCAGATAGACCAGGGTCGAGAGCGGCAGATGGATTGGGACAGGGTGCGCGTCTGGCGTCAAGGTCTTGGCCATTGCCCCTCCATAGGCACCCAACGCTCCTGCGGTCACTGTCCAAATCAAGAACTGTGTCATGCCGACGCCCGCCACACCCAGGATTTTGCCCGCGAGGAGTTGTGACGGCCGGATCGAGGCGATGAGGATCTCCACGATGCGCGTGGACTTCTCCTCCAGAATCGAGCGCATTGTGGCGATCCCGTACGTGAGCAAAGTGATGTAGAGCACGGTGGCCAGAGCGGTTGCCAGGAGAAGAGTCTGGCCTTTTTCCTCCGCCTCGCCTTGCTCGGTGACCTTGACGAGGGTGAGGTCCACGCTGCGTATGACCTTCTGCAGATTCTCGACGTGCACGCCGCTGTCGCTCAGTCGGCGCACGATCACGGCTTCGGTGACGGCGCGCCGCAGGGCTGTGGTTACCGTGATGTCGCCGGGATTCTTGGAGTGGAACTCTGCGGCCTTTCCCTCGAGCACGTCGCGGGGGATCAGCAGGTAGGCGTCGAGCTGTCCGTGCCGGAGCTGTGCGCGCAGTTCCTCCCGGGCCTTCTCGGTCGGCTCGGGCTGCTCGATGGTCCTGGCTACCTGGAAGGCGGGCCGTCCGTCGGGCAATTTCTGGTTCAAACCTTTGGCGACGGGTCCCGCCAAGCCGCCCGCGGCATCGAGGATGGCAATCTTCAGCGGATGGTCCTGAGGTCGCCGTCCGAGCACCTGGACAAACAGCAGGATGCCGAACGTGATGAGAGGCAACGACACCGTGCTGATCACAAACGCGCGGGTGCGCACGCGCGCCAGGTATTCGCGTTTGACGACCAGCCAGAGTTTACGCATCGGCGGCTGAGACCTTCTCAATAAAGATGTCGTTCAGCGGAGGCTCGATCAGCTCGAAGCGGGAAATGCGCACGCCGCGCTCCACGGCGAGCTTCAGGATCTCCTGCGGGTCGGCGCCCGGTCGGAGTTTGACTTCAACGATCGCCCCGAAATGATTGATGCTCTCGATTAGGTTGGGCTGATTCAGGAAGTCGCCGTTGCCCGAATACTGGATGCGCAATGTATTCTTCCCGTAGGACTGCTTGATGGCTGCGAGCTCGCCGTCGAGCACCTTGCGACCCTGGTGAATCAAGCAAATCGAATCGCACATCATCTCCACCTGTTCCATACGGTGCGTGGAAAGGATGAAGGTGGTGCCCTGCTGGCGCAGCTCCAGCATGATGTCCTTGAGGACCTGCACGTTGAGCGGATCGAGGCCGGCGAAGGGCTCATCGAGGATCAACAGGCGCGGCTGGTGCAGGACCGCAGCGATGAACTGCACTTTCTGCTGCATGCCTTTGGAGAGGTCGATGACCTTTTTCTCGGCCCACTCGGCCAGCTCCAGCCGTTCCAGCCACTGGCGCGCGCGACGGTCGGCCTCCGCTTCCGGAACCCCCTTGAGCGCGGCGAGGAAGCGCAGTACTTCACGGACCTTCATGCGTGGGTAGAGCCCCCGCTCTTCGGGGAGGTAACCGATCAGATCTTGCGCACGATCGCTGAGCGGCTCGTCGAAGATGCGCACGGCGCCCTGATCGGGGATCAGCACGCGCATCATCATCCGCAGGGTGGTGGTCTTGCCGGCCCCGTTCGGGCCGAGGAGGCCGTAAAGCGCGCCCTCGGCCACGCACAGGTCCAGGTCGCTCACCGCGGTGACCGAGTTGAAGTGCTTCGAAACGCCTTCCAGGGTGACGGCATTCATATTGGCAAACACCTGCGGACATCGCGTGCGACCGGGCCGTGCAGGCCGGCACGCCGGGGTGAATCGCCTTCCGAAACGGGAATCTCCTTTGTAACATCAAATGTCAGAGGTAAGCAACGGGCATACCCTCGGAGCACGAGGCTCGACGGGAAGTCCGCTCGGCGGGCGACGGTCTGAAGCGGCTGTACGAACGGTGGGCGTTCGAGTAAGATAAGCGCTCGCAATGGTGACGCGAATGAAGAGGCTGAACGGATGAGAAATGTGGTGATCATTGGTTCGGGTCCGGCGGGGCTGACCGCGGCGCTGTACGCGGGGCGCGCCAACCTTGCGCCGCTGTTGATTCGCGGCCTCGAAGCCGGCGGCCAGTTGACGCTCACCACGCTGGTCGAGAATTTCCCCGGCTTCCCGAAAGGCGTCCAGGGACCCGAACTGATCGAGCTGATGCAGAAACAGGCGGCGGAATTTGGCGCGGAATTCCTGGAAGGCAACGTGACGCGCGTCGACCTCTCGCAGCGCCCGTTCGTTCTCGAAGTGAGCGACCAGCGCATCGAGGCTCGCACGCTCATCATCGCTTCCGGGGCCTCCGCCAAGCTGCTGGGGCTCGAGTCCGAGCGCAAGTTGCTTGGGCATGGCGTTTCAACCTGCGCGACCTGCGACGGCTACTTTTTCCGCAACAAGGAAGTGGCGGTGGTGGGCGGCGGCGACACGGCGGCCGAGGAAGCCCTCTTCCTCACCCGCTATGCCACGCGGGTGAATCTCATTCACCGCCGCGACCAGTTGCGCGCCTCGAAGATCATGCAGGACCGGATCATGCGCAACGAGAAGATCAGGCCCGTGTGGAATTCCGTGGTTGCGGACATCCTCGATCCCGCCAAGGGGGAAGTGACCGGCCTAAAACTCAAGAACACCAAGACGGCCGAAGAGACTTTGAAAGCCTGTGACGGCGTCTTTATCGGCATCGGACACTCACCCAATACCAGCCTGTTTCGCGGGCAGCTCGAAATGAACGACGTGGGTTATATCACGACGCGCGAGGGCGCCAAGGCCAGCGTGCCGGGCGTTTTCGCCGCGGGCGACGTGCAGGACCCTGTTTACCGGCAGGCCATTACGGCGGCGGGTTCTGGCTGCATGGCCGCGATTGACGCCGAGAGGTTTCTGGAAGCCGAACACTGATGGGAAGGGGACAGGTTACGGGTGACAGGGAACAGGGGGAGAATCCTCTTCTGCTGCTCGGCGTTGCGCTCTATTCCCTGCGACCTGTACCCTGTCCCCTGTAACCTGCTCTGATGCTCCGCTCCTTCCTGCTCTACCTGTCCGAGCGCGAATTTCCCAAGAAGCTTCTGCTGAGATCATCCCTCGGTCGGCGCCTCGCGGCCCGATTCATCGCCGGCGAAGAACTCGACGACGCGCTGGGCGTGGTGCGGCGGCTGAGCGCCCAGGGATTCGATGTCACGCTCGACTACCTCGGCGAGAGCGTGCACGAAGCCCCGGCGGCAGAGGACGCCTGCCAGGTTTACCTGAAGATTCTGGACCGCCTCGCTGCCGAAGGCCTTCACTCGCACATCTCGATCAAGCTGACACAGCTCGGCTTGGCCCTCGATGAAGCCACGACGTGCCGGCACCTCGCCGCCATCGCGGAGCGCGCCGCGCTGCACCACAATTTCGTCCGCATCGATATGGAAGGCTCCGCGCACACGGACGCCACCCTCCGCGCCTTCCGCGAAGTGAACGCTTCGCGCGAGGTGCTGGGCATTGTTATCCAGTCGTACCTCTACCGCAGCGAAAAGGACGTGGAGGAACTGCTGCAAAGGGGGGCGCGCATCCGGCTGTGCAAAGGTGCCTACAAGGAGCCGCCGGAAGTGGCTTTCCCTCGGAAGGAGGATGTGGACCGGAACTACGTCCGGCTGATGCGGATGCTGCTCTCGAGCGGGCACTACCACGCCATCGCCACGCACGACCCGCAGATGGTCGCCGCCACAAAGGAGTTCGCGCGCGCGCAGGGCCTCGGGCCCGACCGCTTCGAGTTCCAGATGCTTTACGGCATCCGTCGCCGCTTGCAGCGGCAACTCCTTCGTGAGGGTTTTCGAGTGCGTGTCTACGTGCCTTACGGCCGTCAGTGGTACGCGTACTTCATGCGCCGCCTCGCCGAACGGCCCGCAAACTTACTTTTCTTGTTGCGGAACCTCCTGAGAAGATAGGTTCCGGGGACTGACTCATTGAATCATGAGATGAGGGAGTGATTGCCCTGTGCTCTCCTTGTGATTCCCCGTAGATAGGACGATGCTGACGCCTTGCAAATCCTTCAATCACCCGGTCATTCAATCGCTCAGCCACTCAATTTTTCAGGCATACGGCGAATCCGTCACGAAGGGGAATGATCGTGGTGAACAGATCTTTCGACCGATAGACCAGTCGATTGAATTTCTGGATGGCGCGCATCGCAACGTCGTGTTTGGGGGCAGGCCGGGCCGCGCGCCCGTCCCGGAGAACATTATCGGCGATGAACAGACCTCCGGAGCGCAGGCGGGGCAGGGCCAGGCGAAAGACTTCCGGGTACTGCGTTTTGCTCACATCGTTGAAGATCAGGTCGAACTCGCTTTCGGTGGCTTCGAACATCCGCAGGGCGTCGCCCACCAGGATGCGGACGCGGTCCGCGACGCCGGCACGGCGAAACGAAGCCTCAGCCCGGCGGGCGTTGGCCGGGTCGCTGTCCGTGTAGAAGACCGTGCCCTCCGGTCCCACGGCGCGCGCCAGCCACAACGTTGAGTAGCCGATCGCCGACCCCAATTCGAAAACGCGCCGCGCCTCGATGAGGCGGGCCAGTTGATACAGCAAACGTCCGCAAGCCGGGCCGACGATGGGCACATCGTGCCGGGCAGCGTAGCGTTCCATGGCGCGCAGCACCGCGTCGCGCCGCGGAAGCAGGGAGTAGATGTACTGCTCAGTCTTCTTCTCGGTGATTCGGATCATCGGGACCTCAGTACATCAGGATTTGTGGCAAAACATCGGCGGGTGATCCTAGCTGTCGTGGTCTCTCGACGCTGGACCGGTCTCGATGGCCGCCGGCCTGGGGAGCTTCGCAGAGAGGGCCCGGCGGGCCGTCTCCGCGTGAGACGTTCCGCCGGACCGTCTCTACATCATCCCCAGGCGCTTCTTGGCGGCGTCGCTCATCCGGCTGATGTCCCAGGGTGGATCCCAAACCACTTGCACATCGGCTGACTTCACACCGGGAATCCTGGCCACCCGCACCCGCACACTCTCGCTGATAAAGGTATGCGCCGGGCAGCCGCGAGCGGTGAGCGTCATCACCACCTTGACGTTGTCGTTCTGGACCGCGACGTCATACACCAGCCCCAGGTCAACGATGTTGACGGGGAGCTCCGGGTCGTAGCAGTCGCGGAGCACCTCGTAGACTTGCTCTAGCGTCACCATATCAACCCCCGCGAGGGCGCTTCCCAATACCGATTCTAATCGAGGCCGCGCCGGAAATCATTCCTTGACAATCAGTTTACAGGGCGACGATTCATTTTCTCCATCCACAGGGCTATAGTATGCGTCTAATCAGTCTCAGGGCATTGACCAAAGTCACGGAGCAAAGCGCGCTTGAGCAATCCGCGAATTCTCGCTATGGCGACGGCAACCCCTCCCAACCGCTTCACGCAGCGTGACGCCTACCGGTTGGCGGGATACGAGAGCCAGCGTATTCTCGCCATCTTCCTCAATAGTGATATTGATTGTCGCCATTTCTATATCGACCCCCAGAGCTTCAATCGCCACGAGACGCCTGACCAACTGAACCAGCGTTACCTGCGCGGGGCGATGGAGACCGGCTGCCGGGCCGTGCATCGCTGCTTGGAGTCGGCGGGGCTGACGCCGCATGACGTGGACCTGTTCGCGGTCTGCACCTGCACCGGCTATCTCTGCCCGGACCTCGGCAGCCGACTCATCGGCTACATGAAATTCCGGAGTGACGTCGAGCGCGCGCCGATGCTCGGCCTAGGCTGCGCCGGGGCGCTGCCGACGCTGCAGCGAGTGTGGGACTACGCCGCCGCCCGCCTGGGCCGCAAGGCCCTCATGCTCTCGGTCGAGATCTGTTCCGCGAGCTATTACATCGACAACACGCTGGAAACGGTGGTCGGCAACGCCATCTGCGCGGACGGCGCCGCGGCGCTTCTTCTCAGCACCGAGGCGCTCGACGACCGACGCTTTCCGGAGGTTGTAGACTTTCAGACGTACCTCGACCCGGCGCAACTCGACAAGGTGGGCTTCGAGCAACGCGAAGGGAAGCTGCGCATCATTCTGGCGGCGGAGATCCGCGACCTCGCCGCGCCTATGATCGAGCGCTCGCTCGGCCCGCTGCTCGAAAGGAACGGTTTGCGGCAGGAAGACATCCGCTTCTGGGTCGCACACCCCGGCGGCCGCAAGGTGATTGACAACGTGCAGGAGCACTTCGGCCTAACGGATGAGCAGTTGCGCTTTTCGAAGGACATCTACCGCAATTACGGAAACATGTCTTCGGCGACGGTGTTGTTCGTGCTCGATGAAGTGATTCGCAAGGGGAGCCCCTAGCCGGGCGACTGGGGCGTGATGATCGCGCTCGGCCCGGGCATGGCCGCCGAAACAGCTTTGCTGAGATGGTAGCTAAAATGTGCGACCCGGTCTCGCGGGCCGCACTGGAAAGGGAGAAAACCATGAAGCGATCGAAGATCTATCTTTTGGCGCTGGCGGTGCTGGTGGCGCTGGCCCTGCGCGCCATGGCGCAACAGCCGGCGGCAGCGCCGGCGGGTAAGGTGCGCGAGATTCAGATGACTGCCAAGAAGTATGAGTTCAATCCCAACCTCATTACCGTGAAGAAAGGCGAGCGCGTCAAGCTCATCATTACGGCGCTCGATCGCAACCACGGCTTCAAGCTCGAGGCGTTCGGCATCAATCGGAAACTTAAGAAGGGTGATGCCACCACCATCGAATTCACCGCCGACAAGGCGGGCACGTTCCCGTTCCAATGCTCGGAGTTTTGTGGCTTCGGCCATGGGAGGACGAAGGGGAAGCTGGTCGTCGAAGAATGGTGAGTGCTGAACGCTGATGGATAGAACTAGCCGCTCGGTATTGCGGTAATCCTCGGAAACGGTGGCGGCACTTCGGGTCTGACGTTCTTGAGGTTGCCATGATGCTGCCGCTTTACTGATTGCTCTGTGAACTGGCGCCAGGGTTGGAGTTGCTTCAGGAATTCTTCCAGGCAAATCCCGCCCCGAGCTTCTCTGCATCCCTCCAGCTTCGACAGGCCCTTTGCGAGGAGCGACTGAAAACCTGTCAGATTGCCGCGCGTGAAATGGTGAAACGCCGCCGCGATCTGGATCAGGCCGTGGAGAAAGCTCTTCTCCTCGGCCTGGGCTTTTAGCCAGACGGTTTCCAGGGCTTCGTGGGCTTCAAAGAACTTCTGTGTGTTGAAGAGGCGGATGCCTTCGGCGATGGAGGGTTCCATAAGAGCGGTGCCGGGACGGCCTAGCCGCTTGCAACCAGCGTTCTCTTCAAGTATCTAATAACCGGGGCTAGCCGAGCAAAAATGTTGGGTCGAGTGGAGGATGAGGTGGGCATCTTTGGGAACCACAACGAGCGTAAACTGCTCGAAGCCCGGATGAAGGAGCAGGGCCGCCTTCCCGCCGGGCAGGTGGCGACACTCAAGTGGCCGGTGCACCACTACGCCGATGTCCCGACGTTTGACCCCGCGACCTGGGACTTTCGCACTTCCGGGCTGGTTGAAACGCCCCTGCGGCTGAGCTGGGAAGAATTTCTGAAACTGCCACGCACCGAGGTGACAGCCGACTTCCATTGCGTAACACGCTGGAGCCGTTTCGACAACCGCTGGGAGGGCGTCCCGTTCCGGGCGGTTTACGGCCTGACTCGGCCGAAACCGGAAGCGACGCACGTCCTGGTGCACGCCTCAGAGGGGTACACGACCAACGTGCCCCTCCGCGACCTGCTCGAGGACAACGTGCTTTTTGCGCTCAAGCACGATGGCGAGCCGCTCACTGCCGAGCACGGCGGCCCGCTGCGGCTGGTGGTGCCGAAGCTTTATGCCTGGAAGAGCGCGAAGTGGGTTCGCGGGCTGGAATTCCTTCCCCACGACCGGCCGGGCTTTTGGGAGCAGAACGGCTACCACATGTATGGGGACCCGTGGAAAGAGCAGCGGTACGCTACGGACTGATCTCAACCTCAGAATCGTTCAGATGGCGACCGGCCGTCCCAGGAGGGCCGCTGCCCCACGCCCGGAAAGTCGTCGTGTCGTTGGGTCTTGTCAGGAAAGTCCGCGGCCGGGAAGGCGGGCGAGGCGCAGCCGCTAGAAGTTCCCTGGCTGGCCGTGTTCGACGGCCGGGATTTCTATCTGCGCCAGGGGTTGATCAGAAATGCGTCCTGCGCTCCAGCCCCTGGAGCGGTTCACGACCTTGCGAATCCCCAGGTTGATCAGCCAGAGGATGAACTCGCGCTGACGGGGCGGCCATAGGGGCAGGCGGCGGACCATGGAACCTAAGGAAAAGAACTCCCGCCAAGCCTCAAACGTCGCCTTCTTTAACGTGGAGATATCCATGCGTGCCGGCTGAAACACCACTTCACCGAGGCTGTAAGCCGACCAATCGAAATTGAAGATTCGTCCGTCCCGCTTGAACTCCTCGAACAGCCGCGTACCCGGGAGCGGCGTAAGAGTTGAGAACTGGGCGAAGTCCAGCCCGGCGTCCTTCGCCAGGCGCACCGTTCTCACAATGCTCTCCGGAGTATCGCCGTCAAACCCGACGACAAAGGCCCCCCAAATCGCGATGTCCCGGTCGTGAATCTTCTTGACGATTCGGAAGAACTTATCCTCCCACCTCTCGTGCCTCCCGAGCTTCTTCAGGTCCTGGTCCGAGAAAGTCTCAAAGCCCACGAACAGGACCTTGCATCCACTTTCGGCGGCCAGGTCCAGCACCTCATCGTCGTCGGCCATGCTGGCAGTGGCCTGCCCGCTCCAGCCGAGTTTGAGCGGGATCAGGGCACGAAAAAGCTCGCGCGCCCGATGCCGGACCCCACTGATGTTGTCGTCCACGAAAAAGAGATAGCGCGTGGGCAAGGCGGCGATTTCTTCCACCAGGTCGGCCACAGGCCGACAACGGTAGGCGCGACCGAGTGTCGTCGTTACCGAGCAGAAGCTGCAATCGTAGGGGCACCCCCTTGAGGACTGCACGGTCTGCAGCACGTAGCCCTTGGGGTGAAGGAGGTCGCGCCGCGGCGGGCGCAGGTTCTCCATTCTCAGGAAGCCCTCGGCTCTGTAAATCTGTTGCAGGCAGCCACGCCGGAAGTCTTCGAGGATTTGCGGCCAGACTAGCTCGCCCTCACCCACGGCCACCGCGTCCGCGTGGGCGGCCGCTTCTTCGGGCAGAAGAGTCGGGTGGATGCCGCCCAGCACCACCGTCCGGCCGCGTGCGCGATAGCCGTCGGCAATGCGATAGGCCACCGGCGCCAGACAGGTCATGGCGGTTATCCCGACCAAGTCCACCTCCGCTTCAAAGTCCACCGGTTCGACACACTCGTCGAGGATGCGGACTTCGGTATCGGGCGGACAATAGGCAGCCAGCATCGCCAGATTGAGTGGCGGGAAAACGCTCCGGGCCTCCATGTTGAAATAGCGCGGCAGGACCGGCGCGCCTTTGATAAAGCGCGGCACACGGTACACGTTGTATGGATTATTGGGGTTGATGAGGAGAATCTTCATTGCTGTTTCCGCCCTCACAGCGGTGTTACCGGCCGCTTAGCGATTTGCAGGGCCTCACGTGCGTTCCTGACGGAGGGCAGCTTCCTAAGCCGCTCGCGATGATCGGTAGGATTGAACGGTATTTCGCCGCGGCTCAAGTGCACTCGTGCGGTGCCAGCCTAAGCCAAGTCCTCACTGCTTGCAAGCGTGGATTCTCATCACGTGCTTCCACATACGGTGTGACAAAAAGTCGATGGCTAACCTGCCTTCGCTGCGCTGACCGAACCAACCTAGCACGTCACTCCCTTCGGATGTCGTTGAGTTTGGCGCGCAGGATCGAGCCGGGCAGGTGCGCGGGCTGAAATCCTTGCCTTACGCCCGCCCGGGTGCCTGCGAGCAGGACAGCTATCACATGTATGGGGATAGGTGGAAAGAGCAGCCGTACGCTGCGAACTGCGAGGAAGTCAGAAGTCAGGAGTCAGGAATACGAAATCAAACGGCAGAGTATTTCTTTCGAGATTACAATTCCGACCTTTTCTCATGACTGGGCCGGGCCCTGCCGAATGACGGGTTCGGCATTTCCTCCCCGTTCTTCTGACTTCTGAATCCTGACTCCTGACTTCTTCTAGTAAATTTCAAACCGCTCCTGGTGCACCGCCGGGTCGCTCTTGATGATGATGTCCTTGTGGGTGAGCGACTCGAGTTCGGAGAGCAGTGCTCCCTGGCGCGACTTGAGCGCGTGGGCCACCTCCGGGTTGACGCGCAGGGTGATGGAGTCGCCTTCCAGCTCCCGGGCCATTTTTCTGACCTCGCCCATAATCTCGTGGCACACCGTAGCGACGGACTTGATCCAGCCCGAGCCCGTGCAGTAAACGCATGGCTGGCACAGCGTGCGCTCGAGCGACTGCTTGACGCGTTTGCGGGTGATCGCCACCAGCCCGAAATCGTTGAAGGACAGGACCTTCGTCGGCGCGCGGTCGCGGCGCAGGGCCTCTTCGAGCGCTTCGACCACCTTCTGGCGGTTGCGCCGTTCGTCCATGTCGATGAAATCGATGACGATGATGCCGCCCAAATCGCGCAGGCGGATCTGGCGGACGATCTCGTTGATCGCATCGATGTTGGTCTTGACGATGGTGTCTTCCAGGCGGTTCGTCTTGCCGACGTACCTGCCGGTATTGACGTCGATCGCCACCAGCGCCTCAGTCTGGTTGATGACGATATAGCCGCCGGACTTGAGCCACACCTTGGGCTTGAGTGCCTTATCCACTTCCTGCTGGATGCCGCATTCCTCGAAAAGCGGCGCGTTCCGCGTGTAGAGCTTGACGTGGCCGACCAGCGACGGCTGGCAGCGGCTCACGAACTCCACGCAGCGCTCGTACTCGATCTCGTTGTCCACGCGCACCTGCTTGAAATCCGGCGAAAGCGTATCGCGGAGGATGCGCTGCACGAGGTCCAGATCGCGGTGCAGTAGCGCGGGCGCCTTCACCCGTTCTGCCTTCGCCCGGATGTCGCTCCAGAGCGTAGAGAGAAACTTCAGGTCGGCTTTGAGTTCTTCTTCCGACCGGCCGGCGCCCGCCGTGCGCACGATGAAGCCACCAGTAAGCGAGCCTCTGTTCTCTAGAATGATATTGCGCAGCCGCAGGCGCTCCTCCTCCGAAGAGATCCTGCGCGAGACCCCGATGTGGTCGATGGTGGGCATGAAGACCAGGTAGCGGCCGGGGAGGGCGATGTGCGAGGTGATGCGCGCGCCCTTGGTGCCGAGCGGTTCCTTGGCGATTTGCACCAGGATCTCCTGCCCTTCCTTGAGCAGATCGCTGATCTGGACCGGGGTATTGTTACCCGGGCGGGGAGACTCGTAGCGCGGGGTGCGGGACCGTCCCATACCACGACGCCCACGGTGGCGGCGTGGAGCAACACGCGGGCGCTGATAAGGTTCCCGCAGGGTGTATGACTTTTCCACGGGCTCGGAAGGAGCCGGAAGGGAGGCAGCTTCCTCAGTTGGAACTATCGCGGACTGGTTTCCCTCTTCAGGCTCGGCTGCGGAGGCTACCTCGGCAAAGGTTTCTTCGACGAACTCCTCGGCGACCGGATCGAGGGCCGGCGGCTCCAATTCCGACTCCTCCTCGACTTCTCCACCGGCGGCAGTGGACGGCTCCGGGGCTTGCGAGACCTCCGGACTTGGCTCTCTGAAAACCCCAGGCCTTCCGACGAGCGTTTGCTCGGCAGGCGCAGGCTCTTCTTGACTCTCCAGAGAGGCCGGAGCGGGTTCGGCAGCCGGCGCGGCCACAGACTCGCTTGCGGCGGCCTGCTCCGCGGGGGGGCGGAGGGGAGCAACGATGGCGATCCCGCCCGGGAAAGAGACCGCGTCCTCCTCTGCCGCAGTCTCCGGTTTTGGAAGCGCTGCGTAGTCCACGCTCGCAGGGCCGGGTTCAAGATTCGTGCTGGCGACGGGGCCAAGCGCCACGTCCGGGGCTGTGACGGGAACCGCGTTCTCTGCCGGCGTCGGCGATTCGACCGCGACGGAACTCTCCGCCGCAACCCCCGCATCAGGGCGCTCAGCTGCGGCATCTTCTCTTCTTGTGGCAGCGTCAGGCGACGCGTCGCGGTACTTTGCCAGAGACTCACCGGG
>Ga0315280_10004893_pt1 | contig 19453 bp, 18 predicted proteins | sample YL17G06_40_MG_FD_203697 | JGI IMG/M metagenome (GOLD analysis project Ga0315280, IMG submission 203697) | Sediment microbial communities from Yellowstone Lake, YNP, Wyoming, USA - YL17G06_40 | ecosystem: Environmental > Aquatic > Freshwater > Lake > Sediment | place: USA: Wyoming | collected... | reverse complement strand
GGTTCGGAGCTGGAACCATGTGGAAGGTGACGGAGGCAATGAGCTACGGGCTTCCCTGCGTCCTCTCAACAGTGGCGGCAGAAGGCGTGGAAATCACGGATGGAGAAGAAGCGCTTGTCGCGAAAGACGAGAATGATTTCGTCCAGAAGACGATTCAACTCTACCAGGACAAAGCTGTGTGGACTCGCATAAGAGAGCATGAGCTGAAGCATGTTAGGGAGAATTGTGATCCCTTTGTGATGGAGAAGAAACTAGATCAGTTTCTCAAGAATGTGTCACCATCACTGTGAGATGGCTTGCGGTTCGCCATGCAACCAGAACTTTCGATCCTGATTCCTACACAAGGGAAAACGCCCAGGCTCACGGCTGAGCCGCATGTTAGCTCACCTACGACCTTATCATTCGTCTTGCGAGACAGGCGACGAATATTCGAGAAGGGTTGACAACGAGGAACGCCATTCTTTTGTGGACTAGCCCGTAGGTTTTTCTTCGATCCTGATGGAGTACGTCAAACACGCCAGTGTTGCTCTCCTATTCATTGCCCTATCCTTAGTGCTCACTTTTCCCCTGTTGCTCAACTTTACCACAATGTTGCTAGGATCGCCAGGAGACAACTTGTTATGGCTTGGACTATTGGGATGGTACGCAAAATCGTATGGAATAGGCTTCGCCGGCATGCTGAATGACACACAAGTGTTCTACCCGCTCGGCGTCAATCTGATCTATGTTAGCGGTTTTTCACTGGATGGGTTTCTTGCTATTCCGCTCATCTTCCTTGGAGGATATGTTCTCGCTTACAATCTCATTTCAGTGCTCTCTCTAGCACTCTCGGGGTTCGCGGCATACCTTCTAGCCTACGACATCACCGGATCGAGACTGGCAAGCGTGTTGGGCGGGGTCGTTTTTGGCTTCGGCATATTTCAGATGGTGCACGCGCTAGGCCATTTCAGCATCTTCGGACCGTTCTGGTTGCCGCTTTTTCTTCTGTTTCTGAATAGTGCGCTGAGGAGGTGTACCGTCACTCGAGATTTCTTGACGGGAGTCTTCTTTGTGCTAACGTGCGTCATCGGATGGACAGGTTCGGAGAATTGCCTCGCGAGCTTCCGCCACCTATGTCGCTCAGCTTGATAGGGTCAAGCAGTCCGTATTGATCTACCGCGATCAGATTCTCCGAACCTAGCAAAATCTCAAAGTCCTTCTTGAGGAGGCGATTCCGGTCAAAGTGAAAGCGAAATCTTCGCTCCGCCAGACACTTCTTGCGATCGTCTAGTGATAGGGAGAAGTTGGCAGACGAAAGAATTAACTGCCTGGAGCACAGTCGATCCAGTCAAGTTCTGAGAGGCTCATGGCATTACACCGGCCCTTCATACATCGGGTTTTCTGCTGGAGAAATCTCATCGTTTCGAACGTATTCGGATTTGATTCTTATCATTATCGGGATTTCTCCGATGCTATCCGACGCCTGGAGGGCGCGCTTCCGGTCAGCTCTCCGATTGACTTTGCGCTGTTTGTCTTCCTTTCTGCCACAGTTCTTCTCCGAGGGCATAGTTGTAGCTGATTCCGTCGAATAGTGAGATCTGAGGTGGGTCGCACATGAAGATGTCATGGCCTATACGGATAATCCGCTGGTACCCAGACGATCGAAGCATGGCCAGAAGGCAGTTCTCGTTCGGAAACCACCAGTTGCTCGAATCAGCGTTGAACTTCTTTTCGATGAAAGAGAGTCTTGGAAAGTCGGGATGATCGAAAACCTGAGTCTCGTTGGACGGATAGTCATCTTTGACACGTAGGCTCCCATCAGGCTTTCGGCCAACAATTGGCGTCTGGATGAAGAGTTTCTCCCCTAGCATGCATGAGAGTCTATCAAGGACCAGTAGAGGATGCCTGAGGTGGTACAGTAACCCGAGGAATAACACATAGTCGAACTTCTCGCGAGTTTCCAGGCAAAACTCGTGGACGTCCTGGACGCGAATCTCAATATCCAATCCTAAGGCGGCTGCCACAACAGTAACTTGCCTCTTAACCCAAGGTGCAACATCCACTGCTACAACGCGCTTCGCGCCACGTTGCTTCATCTTGGCAGCAAAGAAACCGGCGCTACAACCAAGGTCCAACACGGTCTTCCCGCTTAGATCCTTGGGAACGTATGGCTCGATGATGTTCCAACGTTCTCTGGGATCGTAGGCACGCGGGTCATTGGGATTGGTCCAAATGCCCGGCGCTAGCTCAATGTTCTGATACCAGAATCCCGACTCGGCTATCTTCGCCCGCAATGAGTCAAGATCCACGACGCATACCACACCTCGCAATTGATTCTAGCTGTTGTTTAAACCTGTTCGCTCAACTTCGATCTAACAGGCAGTCCACATGCGCATCAAGTTGGACTGCGTGACACAACTCGGGTGACGCGTCGAGAGGAATTGTGCCAGCATGCCAGAACGCAACACGTAGGCCAGAAAACCTGGAAGATGCCTGTGCATATCGTGGTTCCAGATGTCTGCCTAGTCCGCTGGAAGGCTGGTCCACCCGAAGTCGGGCGTGCCTTGGCAGCTACTAGTAGAATGTAGTATCGTCTCCCAAAGCCATGGATTCCTTTTCTGGAAGAAAAATGTAGTCACAACCGTCGTGGGCTTGTTTCTAATCGGACTAGTGATCCTCGAATTCTACCCGGGCATCTATCCTCGGCGGAGGGGGTAGGAGCCACGGACGGCGAAGAAGCGCTTGTGGCTCGCGATGAGAATGACTTCGTTGAGAAGACTGTTCGGATCCACCAAGATGAGAATCTATGGAATCGGATAAGGAAATGCGGACTGGAGAAGATTGCAGGAGAATTTGATCCAGCCAGAGGCTGGGCGACTTTCTCAAGAGAGCCTCACAGCCAATAACGTGATCAGGCAAATTCAAACTACTTCACCCATAAGCTGGAGGATTTATAGTGTTCTCGAACACAACCATTACCTGACACCTCTTGGACTCAGAACTGCTACGAAGGAAAATAGCCTACAATCCCGCGCAGCGTTTGGCTCAGATCCAGTTCCACGTCCCGAACGATCTTGGTGGAAAGACCGTCCTCGACCTTGGTTGCAACGCAGGCTACTTTGCCACCATGATGAGGCAACGTGGCGCGAAACGCGTGGAGGGCGTGGACCGAGCCCCGTGGGTTGAGAGACAGGCATCTCTTGCTGCGCCCCTTTCTGTTTGGGCTCTGGTATCAACGCTTGTGCTGATCACCAGAGGCACTGGGCTTTTGGCTGTTAGCGTAGCGGGCTCTCTTCTCGCTCTAGTGTCATTCCCGGGTGCTTTCATCTGGGAACTGGTCAAATCAAACACCGGGATCGATTCTAGAATTGAACAGTTCGCATTTATTGTGGCTGCAAGCGTTGGAATAAACACGTTGATCATGTTCTTCCTAGGCTTGATCGGTCAAATCAACTTCATGAGTGTTTTTCTTACAAGCGCCATCCTTAACGTGTCCATTTGTTCCCTGTCCTCGAGGATTCATCGCACACGAATAATTCGGACACGGATGGTAAAATTCTCTGGCCTGGATGCTGCGTTAGCCACAATTCCAGGTGTTATCTTAGTATTCTATTTCTTCAACGCCTTCGCATTTCCCTTCACAGCTTGGGACGCGATTGCTAGTTATAATCGGTGGGCCATAGTTATCGCAAGCGCAGGCACGGTAGCGGGTGTCGGTACCTCAGGTTTTTCTCTATACCCTTTGGGTATTTCGCTAAGTTATGCTTGGGTGTACGTTCTCTCTGGTCAAGTCTTGGCAAGGGCGGCGCATGGTCTTTCTCCAATTTTCGGACTGATTGCCCTGGCATATTGCTTCCTGCTTGCGAAGGAAATTCATTCGAACGGCGCGTTTGCCGTTTTGCTCACGTTGCTTTTACCGTTGGTGGGCGCGTATTTCATCTCTGGGTATGCGGACCTGCCGAGCGCCGGGTTCGCGACCGCGTCCGCTTTTTATTTGATAAGAAATCTGCGCCATGGAAAGACCGTTGACCTGTTTCTCGTAGGTGTAATGGCGGGACTCAGTCTCTGGATGAAGCCGACCGGATTCTATTTGCTTCTCGTCACACCTTTGGCCTATCTCGCCGCTTCAGGCGTAACGCGTTCTGGTAAGCAGCTAGTCGTCATGATGCTAGGCGAGATCGCTGTTCTTCCTTGGGTGTTGTATGCCCTAGTCAGCCATGGAGCGGGTCGCTATTTTGCGGACGTGCTCGCTCTCTCTAGCAATCCGGGTTTTTGGGCGGGCCGACAGAACCTGACTTTGATTGTTCGTCTGGAGCAGGCAGCATTCGTTTTGTTGACTCCTGTGAGAGCTGCACCTGTTGTATTCGTGACGTTCGCTGGTTTGCTCTATATGATTGTCAGAAATAGATTGATTCGAGGGGTTGCGATATGCGTGGCCTCGTTTATTTTGATTTGGTCCGTCTTCTTCTCGTACGACGGACGTTACTTGATCACCTTCTGGCCTACAGCGGCCGCATTTGGCTCGGCCGCAGTCGTGAAGTGGTTTCAATTCCTGCGCGCCAAGTGCGAGCCCGTACGTACCATGTTGCACTTGCGCTACGTCTGGCCGCAGATGTTATCTTGTCTTCTACTAATCCTTGCCCTAACTCCTGCAACATTGTTGGTTATTGCAGGTGCTATTCAGGGGCCTGGTCCTACGCTTTCTTGGTCGATCTCACACCCCTTGGCGTCTGATGATGAAAAACTTCTCGTCGCATTAGGTCCATTCTATGATGTTGTCGTGTTCTTCAAGTCCGATCCGCATATCTACTCAGCCTCGGTAGTGTCTATGGATGCCCGTTACGCAGGAATACTTCCGAATGCGACCTTCGCATGGCCGAGCACAACGAACGATATTCGAGGCTACCGTTTTCTGATAGTTCCGTCCTTTGCTTTCAGAATGTCTTTTTGGAATACGACTCCGTTAGCGAATTTGACAAGATCGAATTCACTTAGCCTTCGGCTAATCTACCAGACAAACTGGGAGCAGGGTTTGGAAGGGTATGGAGATGGGTATCGAGTCTTCGAGATAACCACAGCTTGATAGTCGATGGAGGTACAAAACTCTGTGAGGTTAGAGTTGGATCGATGAACCGATCAGTTCGCGAATCACTGCGACTATCGAGGAAGGCGCTCTGCGGTATTGAGTCATCCTTCTGTCTGGGATCACGGTTTTGATTCGCATGAATGCAATCCTAGACTTTGCTTTGCCTACGTCGATCAGGAACCGTGTTGTGAACTCGTATCCATCCCCACTTAGGCTGAGCCTGCGTAGCAATGACGCATTGAAGGCGCGGGCTCCGCTTTGACTATCACGAACAACAAGCCCCGACGCGAGCCGAATTAGTGCCGCCATTGTCAAGACGGAGAGTCTACGTCCAAAGGGCATACGTGTTAGGTCACGTTCGCCACAAACCAAATCCAAGTCATGACGAGACAGATGGTTCAGGATTTTCACGAATTCAATTGGGTCGTGCTCGCCATCCGCGTCCAATGTAACTATTACCGTTGCATCTAGTTTAGAAACGGCGTAAAGGATTCCTGTCCTAAGCGCGGCCCCCATGCCGCGATTGTGTTCATGAGACACGAGAACAATCCTCGGGTCGGACACGTTCGCAACGACAGATGCTGTAGCGTCCGTGGAACCGTCGTTTACAACCAGGATTCGATCAATTCTTTGTGGAATCGCTCGTAAGACGGAGGCAATCCTAGAGGCTTCATTGTACGCGGGAATAACTGCTACGATCACTCTGTATTACCTCTTATCGGAGCAGGAACAAGAACACGTTTCCTATAGTCGCTGCCATGTAGTATCTTATCAAACTCGAGACAAAGATGATCACGCAAAATCTGACCCTACTCAAACGGGCGGAGCCCGCGACGACAAATATAGGTTTCAGACTCAACGGAAACAGACGACCGACGAACAAAGCAACATAGATCCCATTTTTCCCGTATTTCTCATAACGTTTGAGGGACCGAATGACACCTTCCGTCATCCGAGCCGAGAACCTAGAGAACAATCGCAGTCCTCCTACGCCTACATAGTAATCCAGTAGCCCTCCCAGAATGCTACCAGACGCGCCGAACAGGGCAACAACCGCAGCGTTGCTTCTGGTGATGATAATGAATGGAACTACGAACAGTTCGACGGGCAACGGTAAAATCCCGTTTTCTATGATGCCCCATAGGAATATTCCTACGAAGCCCGAGTTTGAAAGAAATTGACTGACTCCAAACCATTCGTTTGATAATAGGCTCATGTTCGCGTCACACGCGACTCCTCCAAACGGAACAGCCAGAGCGCATCTATTTACGTCAAATTAATGAACGTTCTTGCCGAACAGCTCCTCACGAGTTGGATAATGCCGGCCTAATACCAGTGGAATCTCCTCTTATGCGGGGGGGGTTTAGCCTTGCACCCACAAACCGCACAGACAATCGACTCCCCAGGCTTACGACGCATCTTCACGCACTGCGGTAGAGGCGACTCGTGTCCTGCCCATCTCCGCTTGCTGCTTCAACCAACAGAGAACTTCCCTGCGCGGATCAGGCTCAAACGTGACCGCTTGCAATCCGCTATCACGTTCCAGGGACTGTTTCCCTCCAACGAATACATCACAAAGGGTTTACGATATGCCGGAGACTTCGAAGGCACTCTCGTATATGAGGTTACTACCAGCTAGTGGTCAGGTTCGGCGTACTACCAGGACTATTTCGGATCTCTCTAGCGTTCCGAGTGATGAGGCACGCGCCCTTGCGATGCGGTCTCTCGCCGAGCTTGATTCTCTGCATGGTCCGGTGTGCCACATTCCAAGACCATTAGCCGAGATAAGACCAGCCGGCTACACAGGTGTCGCCTGTCTCGGTACTGTTTGGATTATCACCTAGGTACCTGAGTATGATGACCGGGTCACTGATGTGGATCACCTCGACGTATTTCCCGTCAACAAACACCGTACCTCCCGGCTCAAAGGAAATGTAACTGGGGACGGCGTCGGGAAAGGACCTGTCAGCAATGAGAATGTCACCGCGCCTCGCAAAATGAATCCATTCCAAGAGCGTATATGAAACCGGATAGGGCGGTAGACTCCAGTCTTCCGGCAACTTGTTCATGTTGAACCCCCGCTCGCTCGCAATTTCGAAGAACCAAGCGCGAAGATCGCTCATGGTGACAAAATACTCGTAGTTGTCGCAAGGGAAGGCCTTGCCGGCGTTTGTACGAAGCCACTCTCCAGCTGCAAGTTCCCCGGGATAGACAGCCGGGCGAAGAGAGACCTGCTGTCTTGCAACGACGGCCGTCTGAGCTAATAGATTCGTCGCGATTGCGATTAGCAAGACTAGTGCAAGAATCTTCGATCTAGGAATCGAATACAGGTTGCGCTTCGCGATGATTCGCGGCGATCCAATAGTGCTTTGGGCCCAGTGAACCACAGCGCCGAAAAGTACCGGCGCCAGGGTCGAGATTATGAAGTAGTGCTTGGAGGAGTAATAGAGGTTTCCGACGGAGTCGTACCCGACAAGAAAGACAAAGGTGAGGGCCAAGAAGCTCAGCAAGAATACGGATCGTTTATTGTGGCGAAAGGCGAGGTATCCGAGCAAGATAATGAGCGCAAGACCAAAATGTAAACCTAGGCTGTAGCCCGGAACGTAGAATCCTCTACAAGCGGGCATGCAGTTGATGACTCCTGGATAAAGGAACAGGATCCCGAAGAAACTCGTAAGGGACGCGAGAGTTAGCGTCAAGGTGACAGCGAGCAGCGTGGGCCTTGCTTCACCGCGGTTTACGTAGAACTTGCGTGCGGAGATTAAGATCGCAGCAAAGACAGCAAGCCAAGTCGCCACGAAGGCGGCGTTCTCCAGTGCTGCAGCATAGACACCTGCAATCATTCTCGCATTTAGATCTGTAGACCTGTAGGAAGTGACGAGGTCGGGTCCTGCAGTCCCCCTCTTTTGGAAAAAAACATATTGTGCAATTCCGAGCGCACATGCACCAGCTGTCAATAACGAGGCTGCCAAGGCCTTGCGCTTCTCCGCAACTTGAAAGGCTCCAATAGCCACTCCTAGGAGAACCAATGGCGCATAGAGCGGATAGTATAGACCCAGCCCTACCGCCGAAAACGCCACCAATATCAGTTGTTTGTACGAGGGATCTCTTTCAAAACTGACCAAGAACAACAACGTGACGCAGACAAAGAGAATTCCCCACACGGTAGTGAAAGAGCCAGCGCTAGTCGAAAGTGCCAGGGGAGCCCCAACGAAACTGACGAGTGCTCCGATGACGGATGTCTTGTTGCTGCCGAAATGTGTGGAGATGCGGTATACTGCTAGGGCGATGACGACAGCTCCGAAGACGACCACCGACTGAAGTAACACTATCACTGGAGCACCTATGGCTTCGGATAGGAGCACAACTAGAATGTGCATTCCTTGTGGATAGTTCCATCCGCCTGAGAGCCCATGGAAAATTCCAGGATAGAACTCAGAAGACGAATGTGGAAGACTTGAGTATCGGAAAATGTACATCGCGTATAAGTAGTGATGGCCGGTGTCTCCTAGACTAGTCGGATAGAAGCTGGGCCACATGGGTCCGAAACCAATGGCGGTGCTGACCAAGACGACAAACGCAGGAGCTGCAAGACCTCTGAGTTCAACTGAGGGGAAGCTTCTTACCTCCGGTCTCAAGGCGGCTATAGCCACCGTTGGGAGCAAGACGGCTGCCCCGAAAATGGCAAGCGATTTCCCAGAGACGCCCAAACCCAAGGCATCCGAAACGTACATCAAGAGTGGAAGCGTTGTGACCAGAATTGTTGTCAATCCGAAACAGTAATCAACTGATTGAGAACCGTCTTTCAACTTGTTCATGACAAGCGCGGAAAAGAGAGCGATCTCCATCAAACCAATTATCGCTAGCGGATCCGTCAACTTGCTTACACCAGCTTAGTCTCACTCTGCAGATAGAAGGCTCGCGCCGAGACACAGACCAAGTAGCGACCAATTCATCAAGTTACCCTCACGCGCATTGACCATGAACTGATTATTCTCCTTTTACGAGTTTCTGCCCAAGCAGGTTCGACCTATCGTCCCACTCGAACAATTTGCCGATCAGGAGATGATTCTCTCGCTACGCAAAGCACCGCCGATCAATACACGACAAGCCCTGATGGCATTGTCAAGCCTGCAAAGAGTCGCCACCCGTCAGCGCATGAGCGACTCTGGGCTGAGAGGCGGTCCCGACAGTCCCTCGCAACGGTGTAATGTCTTTTCCAGACATCCTAGCACGTGGTTGAGGGTGCCGAAGTGGAGAACAGAAGTATCATGGGTGACCGCAGGGCTGGATGCGAAAGGGTGTGGTCGACAGACTCATCAACTTGAACTCTATGCCTCATTGGGAAAAGGAGGAGATCCTGCCGCTAGATCCGGATTCATCTCTTGATCTTTTTCAAGAGACTAGACTAGAGATGATAGTCCTTGCACAAGACTAGTGCGAATCCTACTCATATGCCCTAAAGGTTTTCTTTCCAAGAGCGAGGTTCGATCTCCTCCATAACATTCTTGGGCTGCCAGTTCTATTGGCGGCGATCGCCCTACTGAACCTGGAGACTTGTAGCTGGTCAGAACCTCGAAGGCTTCAATTCCTACGAAAGGTAGTTCTGTATCATATTCACCATTGGAAACACCTTGGAGGCCGGGCGAAGATTGGAACGCAAATTGAAGGTCGCTGTGGGTATACCTGCGTTCAACGAGGAAATGACAATTGCCAAAGTAATCGCGAGGGCTCGGAGGTATTCGGATTTTGTGATTGTTGTAGATGATGGAAGTACGGATGATACCGCGCTAATAGCGCAATCACTCGGTGCTGCAGTCATCAGTCACGGCAAAAGGACCGGCTACGGGGCCGCCATCAGGTCATGCTTTGAAGCCGCTCGAAAGATGGATGCAGATGTCCTCGTCACCATCGATGCCGACGGACAACATGATGCAGACGAGATCCCAAACCTACTCGCAGGTATCGAAGATAACTTAGCTGACATAGTCATCGGCTCGAGATTTTCGAACACGCAGGGTAAGACTGAAGGGCCGCGCTACCGGATGGCTGGCATAAGACTGCTAACGTCGCTTACTGAGACTGCCTCTCAAAAACAACTCACCGACGCGCAATCTGGATTCAGAGCGTACAACCGGAAGGCGATCGAACGAATCTCGCCAACTGAGCAAGGCATGGGCGCAAGCGCTGAGACGCTCATGAAATCATATGAGGAGAATCTCAGGGTTCTTGAGGTACCTATTACTGTAAGGTACAACGGGCTAAGAACTTCTACTCACAACCCGCTGTACCATGCTCTAGAGGTCATCGCGAGCATAATCAAATTCACCACGATCAGGCACCCCTTGGCATTCTACGGGGGAATGTCGGCGGTTGCGGCGGCGCTTGCCTTCGCTTTCGGGATATTGACGTTAAGTATCTATCAAAAAGAGGGCAGAGTCGTCACAAACCTCGCTCTCCTGACAATCGGCCTGGGGATTATCGCTGTCGTGGCCCTGTTTGCCGCCGTGATTCTATTCACACTGATTACCGTCATTAGGGAAATCCCAAGAGAGCTACGACGTGAGTTGAGTTCGACTCCACTGACTGGCAACGCCAGCGATTCGCCTCATAGCGAGGATTCGTCTGCCAAACCTACAGGTAATCACTTAGAAAGATACAGAGCGTCATGATGTGAACCACCGCAAGTTCCTCCATCGCATTTCGAGCACGCGACTGCGCCGTCCTGAGGCGAGATACCGATTCAGAACGCGTAATCCGAAACAAGAATCACACTCACGCATTCAATTCCTCCGGGCTCATTGACAACAGGAGATGCATCGAGTGATGGCTCATGGCGCCGGCGATAATCACGTGAATGTTGTTGTCACAAATCACAATGGCGGAAATCTCATCCAGAATTGTCTAAGAAGTCTCTTCGAGACAAGTTACCAATCCTTTGATGTGACAGTCGTGGACAACGCATCAAGCGACGGAAGCCCTAACGTAATAGCTGAAGGCTTTCCTGCTGCCAAACTGATTAGACTGTCAAGTAACCGAGGATATGCAGCTGCCAATAACATCGGGATTCGCACAGGCACCGGCAAGTATGTGGTTCTACTAAACAGCGACACTGAGGTCGAACCAGAATGGCTAACCAATCTAGTGCAAGCGGTTGAGCGTGCACCCGATGCAGCATTCTTGCAACCTAAGATACTTTTTCTCGAAAGGCGTGGTATTCTGAACTCCGCGGGAAACGAGATTCACATAGCAGGCTTCGGAGTCTGCAGAGGAATAGGAACGGCGGATTTGGGCCAGTACGACAGGATAGAGAGCATTGGCTACGCCTCAGGTGCCTGTGTAATGATTTCGCGTGATGCGTTGGAGAAAGTCGGGCTTCTGGATGAGATATTCTTCTCTTACGGCGAGGACAAAGATTGGGGGTGGCGTGCAAAGATGCTCGGATATCGATCGATGTACGTGCCTACGGCAAGGGTTTATCATAGATGGAGCGCAGTGCTCGGCCGCTCTCCAATCAAGATGTACTACTTGGAACTGGAACGGTTAGTCTCAATATGCAAGAACTATTCGAAAGGAACGATCGTTCTGTTAGCACCGATTCTCTTGATGGTGGAGATGGCAGTTATTCTCCACGCAATCGCTGGGCGATGGCTGACATACAAGATCTTGGCCTATTCACACACTGTGACCTTAAGAGAAGAAATAGCCAGAAGAAGAAAGCAATTGTCATTGAAGAGGAAGATTCCGGACAGCACCCTCATTCGAGAATTCGTCCTCGATATCCACCACCCATACATTGGCGTGCTAGCTGGACCGCTAAATGCAGTTTGCAGATTGTACGTACGACTGTTTCTCTCTCGCTAGAGGAATTGGACGGCAATGCAATTCTTGACGTCTCTTCTTTCTTAGAAAGTCTGACACACATCCGATGCACAACGACTTTCCCTAGTCTGGTCGATCGGATTCGGTCGCCACTACTCACGACCTTGTCATTGGGCGACATCAAGATGCGAGCGGATTCCCGTGTGATGCTTTCTCGGTGGGTTCCGATAGTCCGTTTGGTTGTTGGGTCAAATATGGAATCATCTATGTGCGCTTCGACTATCGTTTCCGAAAGACAGGTATGGCGTTTATGTTGAGAGACCTATGGATACCGATGGGGGTGTGTCCGGTACGCGACAACTCGAAAACCCCGGCAAGCCAATCACACATTACTTTGTATGACCTGACATCTCCTCTGTAGTGATAATCTGGTGTCTTAGTAACGGGAACATGCCCTATTCGTTTGGGAAGGGGCTCTCCCAGCAGCTTCATCCCGACGAAGCCTACGCGAGACAGCTTCTGTACCAGATTCTCCAAGGGCAACGACACTGCGAGCGAGGCTCTCTTTTTTGACGCCCTCTCCATCTCTATAGAAGCTCTCTTCGATTCCTTGAGGTGTTCTAGCACGTCAAGGCATAGAACAGCGTCGAAAGTGTCGTTCTTGAAGGGAAGCGACTGAGCACTGGCTCTAACTACTTCCAGCGATTCTATCCACGCTAGATTCTCACCAGCAGAGGACTCTTCCCAGAGGGCAGCCTCATTGGATCACGTGTCTCGACTTCGATGTCTCGGAAGTAGGAGTGCAGGAAATCTCTCAGCTTCAAGACATCGAAGTTGTTGACTCTAGGATCTAATACTATTCGTATCTTGTACGTGGATTTGCCGGTCTCGACCAACTGGAACCGAGATATCTCTTGCTCAAACCTCTCTGCGATCTCGTTAGCCAGATCCGTGAGCGCCATGAGTTCACCGTTCTTCGTTGTCAAGCGATCTTGCAGTCGTCCGATCGGGCCTATGATGGTCTCCCAAGTTCGTCCGCACTTGCAGCCGCCTCCTATCTCCACTTCATCTCCTATGTCATATCGGACAAGTGGCATTACGCGGTTCCATAGATCAGTCAACAGGATTCGTCCAGTCTCACCAATTTTGGCCGCTCTTCCATTCCTCTGGACTTCGAGGAATACTATTCCAGGGTTCCAATGCATTCCGGCATTCGCTTGACATTGCTGCCCGAACTCCCCTGGCACTTCTTGCGCCGAATATCGCTCGTACACCTTTGCTCCGAAAGCATTGGATAGTCTCCTCCTGTCAGATGGCAGGAGCGTCTCTCCCGCGCTCACAATGGCTTTTAGGGAAGGCACGGAATTCCGCGGCGACGAAAGGAGACATTCTCCAAGTATTTTGAGGACAGAAGGGAAGGCCACTATTCCTGGTACACGAGCTTGCTTGATGTATCTGATCACTCTGCTCGCCGTGCTCCGAGTTGCGGCCAGTGTGGATATCTGCAACTCGTTGACCATAGATCGATAGGGTGCCTGATGATGCGTCATCCTCACCATCCTATCGGTCGGTCTCAATCCAATCCACTCATTGTGGAGAAACCGCGAAGCTAGTCGAACGCCAAGAGTCCCCCGGTCGTTGAAGAACTCCAGTGGTTCACCCGTTGATCCAGAGGTGAATTTGCGGATTCGGCGGAGCACAGTGATATTGTGCGCACAAATGCGCCCGGGGAAGTTTGCTCTCAAATCTGCACGACTAGTGACGGGAACATCATCTAGCGTCTCGAGTTCCCGAAAGCCATTGGGCCGAAAGCGACTCGCATTCCATGACTTTCTGTAGAAGGGAACATTGCAATGGCAGTGGTGAAAGAGACTGCGCAGGGCAAGCAGTTGGAACTCGTAGATCTCTTGGGGAGAGGCATACTGAAACGACCTGAGCCAACGCAGGTGTTTCTCGAACTGCGTTCCTGAGTTCAGCACTCTGTACCAAGCCTTGTAGATCAATCGCGTGTCACTTCGAGCGGGATCATACTGAAATCTCTGACACTTTCCTGCAAGTCGATCTGCTCCCTGCAGAGCTTCTGAGTACTGGGAGTTACATGGATTGCCAGAAATATGGCATTCGGCAATTCCGCCGTGAAACAGGTCTACATCTCCCAACCCATGCCGTTGAGCCACAATTGGCGAACGTGACTCTGATCAGAAAGCAGAGGACATCCCCATGGAATCCCCACCCAGCTCGGCGTAAGACCTGCGCGAATCGGACCGGGCTATCGATTCTCAAGGTGTTGAACATCTGCGACTGGGTGTTAAACACCCAAGGCAGTTCTAGGACAGACGCAGGCAAAGGCAGCAGTCTATACCGCCGGCTGGGCTTGTTGATCTCTCTGAATGGCACCAAAGCTCTATGGCGGGGTCGTGCGCGCTATGATACTGAGAGAGGACTACGAGGAATTCAATCGAGCCAGCTGAGCGGTCTGCAGAATTTGTAACATAGGAAGAGGCATGCGAGATTCCAATATATACGACCGGCAGAGGGTTCACACCTGCAACTGCAGAGGTCATTGGATGAAAAGGCGCCTTGGCGAACTCGCATTCGGTATTGTCTGGAAAGTGCTAGCGTTTCTTGGGATCTCGAGACTCGATTACTACAGGCACTATGCCAGATCTGACATTGACCAAAAATACAAGACTCTGACAGGCTGCACATCCGAAGAGGAATTCGACCAGACTGGAAAGCTAGTCCTAGAACAGTTGATCTCTCTTGGATTCAAGCAGAACTCCAAGATACTTGACCTTGGATGCGGGACTGGCAGACTGGCAACGCAATTACTGCCGTACCTCGGCGAGCAGGGCGAATATTATGGATGCGACATCTCACCGGAAGTGATAGAATTCTGCAGGAAACGTTATTCCAGATCGAACTTCCATTTCCTGACAAACCAGATGAAGAAGATCCCCCTTTCACTTGGTGCAAACTTCGATTTCATATGGTGTTACTCTGTTTTCACACACATCTTCCCAGACGAGATGGTCTGCTTGCTGCAGGAATGCAAACGCCTCATAAGACCGCAGGGCCTGCTCTTGGCGAGCTACTATATCGCGGGCCGCGAACCCGCATTTCTCAAGAGAGTGAAGTCATTCTATGGGAATCGGGATCGGATGGAATACGGGGACGATTTCTTGCGTGAGATAATTAGTGAACAAGGTCTTTTTGTCTTGGACACCATATCGATACAGAAGCAACCGATCTTCGTTCTGAGACTCCGGTGAGCCGGTTTCCCATTTGACGGAAATGTGACTAGAACATGACCTGTGCGACAGGGACACATCAACTGGCAAGGCTGGGTCGCCAATTGACCGCCATTTCCATTCTTCCTGCAGCTCTAGCAACACTTCAGAGGTTGGAGAGACTGCAGTGGAAAAGCCCGACCTTTCTTAGGAATATGCAAGAACAGAGAATGAGACAAATGATTGCGTATGCATCAGCAGGTGTTCCGTTTTATCGCAGACTTTTCCGCGAGGAACAAATGGACCCAAATGCGATAAGAACGCGTGAAGATCTCTCCAAACTTCCAACACTAAGCAGAAGGGATGTCGTCAGGAATCAGCAGGACATGTCTGTTCCCGGATTGATCGGAGAACGCTCCGAGCTTGTTGCCTCAAGCGGCTCCTCAGGTCCCCCGGTTTACTGTCACGTAGATCAGATGACGGCTCATGAGTCGATCGCTACAATCCTTCTCTTCAACCTCTGGGCATCTTGGGTACCGGGAACACCCATGGTGCAGATCATGAGGCAGAGACCGTTGAGAATTGCCCAGCGCATCTTCTGGCAAGTACTGATGCGTTCGAGTTTTCTTGATAGCCTTCAAATAACGAATTCGACTGCAAGTTCTTTTGCAGATCTGATAGCTTCGTCGCGGCCTTCACTGATAGTGTCGTATCCATCTGTCCTGGGGATGATTGCGAGGAATACAAAGGAGCCCCTATCGTCAGTCAGAGGGATCGTAGTGGGGTCAGAAACAATGACTCCAAATGTCGCCAATGACATAGAGAAAGGATTCTCAAGAAGAGGCTTCAACAGGTACGGTCTTTCCGAATTCGGGGGCGCCTTGATGCAAGATTGCGGTCTTCACCAGGGATTGCATCTGAACCCTGAGCTCGCGGTTGTTGAGGTTGTTGACTCCCACGGTGAACAGGTGGCAGAAGGAGAACGGGGAAGACTCGTCATCACGGCGCTGCGGAATTTCGTGATGCCACTCATCAGATACGAAGTCGGGGATGTGGGAATTCAGGGAGGGCAGTGCGCCTGTGGCAGAGGGTTTCCAGTGATTAGCGGTGTTGTTGGCCGAACGAGTGACATAGTTGTCGGTAACGATGGAGACGAGGTCTCTGCATTTCTCCTTCTGAACGCGCTCCACTACTATGACTATTTTCCAGAATTGATTAGAGAATTCCAGTTTGTGGACAAAGGTCGGGGACTTGTGACACTGCGTATTGTTCCAACTGAGCGCTTCCTTGAAAACCAGGCACACAATGTCGAACACGTAGAGAGCCGACTTCACAGCACACTGCCCATGCTCGATTTCAGTGTAGAAGCTACCGGCGAATTGCGGCGAGAAGCGTCAGGCAAGCAGAGCTTGGTCATCCGAGAATAGTTGGCGGATCGCAGAAGCGAAACAAACCTTGGATGACATCAGCCCGGGGGAATTCTGCCAACTAGTCGACTCCTTCCCTCCATTGTTGCTGCTTGGGCATCGATTTCTCACAGATCGATTTCGGACTGACGATGGAGACCTTCGTTTCTCCGTTCGATGTCGAAGCCGCACAGGTGAGCCTTTATGAATGGGACAATCAAGAAGCGGTGGAGCACAGCTGAACGGACGAACTAACAGGAGACCCACACGGAGAAATGAGCACCCATGCCTGAGATGGCGTCGGCCTACAAGGTCGCATATCACCGACAGAAGCTTGAGGCCTACTTGCGTAACGAGCCGATTCTACCCGCTACCGTTGAGTTGGACATCTCTTCGAAGTGCAGCAGAAGATGCCCGTCCTGCCCGAGCACGACAAGCAAGTACTCGAGCATGCTTGATCTCGACTTCATCAAGCGCCTGTTTGTACGACTCGAAGGTGAAACGAAGGGGCTCCTGCTATCTGGAGGAGAACCGACGCTTTCGCCTATCTTCCCCGAAGTGCTCCGTCTAGCTCGAGAGCACGGTTTCGTTGACACAGCAATCGTGACAAACGGAGACCTTCTGGACAAGGAAGAGATCGCCAGCGCACTCTGTGCATACGCATCTACGATTCGCATCTCAATCTACGATTGGACCAAAGAACCTCGCGAAGAAACGGAAGCGACCCTCGAGCGGATCAAGAAGCTGAGATCGCGGATCGATCAGGAAGGGAGCAAGCTGGAGATAGGGGTCAGCGCGCTCACGTCCGCGGAAAACGCGGACGCCGTGAGCGCTGCTGCTCGTGATGTTGCTTCCGCAGGGGCACATTGGATCTACTTCCATCCCATGTGTATCCGATGGGAAGTCGGAGCGCCCGAACGGGTCGGCCAAGAAAGGGTGTTGACGAAGATAAGGGAATGTCAAGAGGAGCAATCAGGCAAGTTTCAAGTCTTCACTTTTCCGGAAAGATATGTGGAACACAAGATCGATTTCTCTGGTTACCACGCGGCGCACTTTCTTCTCGTGATCGGTGCCGACGGGATGAATTACCTTGGAGCGGAAACGAAGTATCATCCCCAGTACGCTATTGCTGACCTGACCAAGAACTGGAGCGAGGATTTCCTATGGCAAAGAGAACGCTTGAAACGAATCGAATCGGTCAACAGCCGGACGTATCCTCCCATATCCAGCCGACACAGAGGGATCTTGTACAATCACATCATCCAGGGATTGATCAATAGTGGAACGAAGTCTCTTGACGGAACAGCTGCAATTCGCAAAGAGTCATACGCATTCCCCCACATCCTATGATTCTCGGATCAGATGGTATGTGAATCAGATAGAGCGTATGAAACCAGTGACAAATGAAGGCGACTCGCGCATCCGCTCAATTACAGACATCTGACCGCTTGACGCCAGAAAGCTTGAAGCACTGGCAACTAGAATACTGTGTTCTGCCCATGCCGAGACCGGGTTTCGGCGAGTAGTATGACTGAGAAAGCCGCGACGGTCAGCGTGATCATCCCCACATACAACAGTGGCGGGACTTTGCGGCTCACGCTCCAGACGGTCCTGTGTCAGGACTTCACCGATTTCGAAGTCTGGGTTGTCGGAGATGGGTGCACAGATGACAGCGAGAAGGTAGTTGCCTCGTTCGCAGACGACCGTCTCCATTGGGTAAATCTCCCGTCAAACTCGGGCGGTCCATCCCTCCCTCGGAACGAGGGCTTAAGCCGCGCGAAGGGTGAATTCATCGCATATCTTGGGCACGACGACCTTTGGTTCCCCTGGCACCTCTCGGGACTCGTCGACTGCATTGAAACGGATAACGCTGACTTCGCCTATTCACTCGGCGTTACCTTAGGGCCCAAGGGAGCAATCGAAGTATTCTCGCTTCCTCATAGACCTTGGTCCCCGAGCGCGAACCTGTCTCCGATCAATTGGCTCCATCGCAAGTCCCTGATCGACGTTGTCGGGCGTTGGTCAGACGTGAAGGTGGGCGATGACAGAGAGTTCCTCCAACGGATTCTTGATGCGAAAATCAAGCTTGGATTTCGGAGGCAACTTAGCGCTCTGAGGTTCCCCTCGGGCGACTGGCACATGTACTCGGTCAAGACAGATTTCCCGCAAACTCCCTATGCCAACGCAATTCTTCAGGACCCCAGAGGGCTTCGTGAGGAACTGCTCCTCCAACTTGTTGAGCTTGCCTCGCATACAGGCGTCTCCTCATTTGAGCACAGAGACTCGGTCAAGCGGGGTCTTCGTCAGCTAGGGGCTCGTGCTCTGTACTCCTACGGCTGCAATCGGTGGCCAGTCAACAGACTGTTGTACTGGAGATTCCGACGCAGGGCAGGACTTGATTAGGGGTCGTGTCCAGAGCTCCTGCTCCGTTGCTCAAGAATCAATCCAACATCTAGCCGACCAATGCACGCCACCACCGCTCGTTGGCGACATACCAGTCGACTGTTCTCTGAAGCCCTTCCTGAAAGCTCACCTGAGGTCTCCAGCCTAGGCTATGAATCTCTTCGCAGTGAAGAGAGTATCTGAAGTCGTACCCAAGACGGTCGCATACGAACGCTATCGTCGCCTCAGGAAGAGATAGACAACGAAGAATCTCCTTGGCGATCTCGATGTTCTTCCTCTCATTTCCTTGATCTAGCGCGTCTCACGTAGAGAGGTAGAGCAGCTCTGGCAAGCCTACAGGCGGACAGGCGTCCTCCCAGCCCTGAAGAAGCCTGGCAGACCCAAGAAGACTTCAATCACTCTGAAAGATGCTGCACTCATCCTAGAAGTCTATGACGGGCTCAAGGTTAAAAGGCTATAAGTATACTTGTATACTTTGATCTCGGTGGAAGAAGTGACCGTTACGGTCTAGTTGGATGACGGCAGGA
>Ga0315280_10004892_pt1 | contig 19454 bp, 16 predicted proteins | sample YL17G06_40_MG_FD_203697 | JGI IMG/M metagenome (GOLD analysis project Ga0315280, IMG submission 203697) | Sediment microbial communities from Yellowstone Lake, YNP, Wyoming, USA - YL17G06_40 | ecosystem: Environmental > Aquatic > Freshwater > Lake > Sediment | place: USA: Wyoming | collected... | reverse complement strand
GAACTGGAAGCCGGATTCCTCGTTAATCCCCGTCTGGCTGTGCGAGAACTGGGGATACAGCGACACCGCGATGACCAGCACCACGAACGTCACAGCCAGCGTCGTCCAGCGGATGACGTTGGGGTTCTTCGTCGGAAGAAGCCCGACGACGGCGGCTCCCGCAGCGGGGAGAAAAGTGATCAGAGTTAGTGGACCCATTGACAATTTTGGATTTTAGATTTTGGATTGGCGATTATATTATTGTCAGAACTGCTGATTTCTCTGATTTCGCTGATTATTTCAGCGCTTTTACATCAATTCAATCAGTGGTTCAGAATATTCTGTAGTCGGCGTCGTGCCGGACGGCGACGGTCATTCTTGTCAGAATCACCGATTCAACGGATTCAACGGATCACGCATATTTAAAAGAACCACTTCGCGTAGGGGTCGCGTTTATACCGACCCGACTCCATAATCGGCGTGGTCCCGGACCCGACGGATTTGGGGAGGGGAGACATTCTTGTCTGCCACCACTCCTTATTCATCGCGTAGATCAAAATGCCCAAGGTATAGATTACAGAATCTCGTCCCCGCTTCGCCAGCGATGACTCTATTGAATTCATTCTTGGAGATCGAAATGTCGAATTTCTCCTTTAGATATTTTGATATCTTGCCAGCGAAAGGAGCGCAGAAATTTACAAAATCAATCGAGCCAATTGGATCATCGTAGACGCCAGGATGACCTTCAACTAAAAGTGACGCAACCTGGAACTTCTCATGGAAATAATAAGGGACTGGATACCTGCATTCTAGATAGGCAGCTTCCATGGCCTCCAAAACTGTCTTGTGATTGTCGCTGAAAACATCGCTTGAATGATTTAATATGCTCTCTGGGTCTGGATCATTAACATGCTGCCTTATTATAAGGACCATGTTTTTAAAATCGTGCCCCCATTCTTTTCGTCTTACCATGGAGTCGACCTTTGCTTTTGCTTGTTGCCATTGAAGATTCTCATATTTAGCAGAATTAAGGGCAAGAAGGTAGGCCTTGCAGATTTTTTCGAAACCAATTGAGCATAGAAAAGGCGGATAAATCACAGGAAAATCAAAACTCAGCGAATCAATGCGAAAGGCAAAGTAAAGGTCTTGTAGTCCGCTGAGGAACCAGGAAGCGACAATGCGCTCTTTCAGCGACGGTTGCTCAGTCATTTGGATTGCTCTTGCAATCTTTCACTAATCTGCACAACTTTACCATTCTCTCGATCATCGATCAAGTCTATTATAATGCTTCTTTCATTAAACTGGATGCTAATCTGATCGGATTTGTGCTTGGCATCGCGTATCATGTTTCGCAGTTCCACTCTAGCAATATATTTTCCTTTATCATTAAAATTCCCTAGAAGAGAGGACAAAGCGTCAGCGAGATCAAATGCATCAGCGCTTCTAAAGTGACCCCAATCCTTGTTGACATACACTAATGCTTCCTCTCTAAATCGCAGGTTCCCCAAAATCTCGCGATCAGCTGTGCCTGGTTTTTTATCCCAAACCAATATGTAATCCTCTTCTTCCTGTAGATACAAATTCTGTGACGCTAGAAGATCAATAATAATTGATCTCCGCATACCCATCTTAAGTTCAGCCCCATAAATGTAAATACCCTGCTCTTGAGCCATGCTGATCGCGGTTATGGTCCGCAGGCAGACGATAAAGAACACTGTCTTTGCGTTTTCCATGCTTTCTCCGTTTTGCAGCCTTTTGCAGTTACGATATGTCTTGTCATTGACTGGGTGGCCAGGCCAGCTTGTCCGCCGGAAGGCGGATCCGCCGCAGGCGGAATGGCCTGGCTTTCCTCTAAAGGTTTCTGCACCGCTTTCGCCGCGCCGCCGCGCCTTTTTCTGAACCACGATTCCGCAGATGACGCAGATTCCACAGATTAAAACACCGAAATAATCCGCGAAATCAGTGAAATCCGTGTAATCTGTGGTTCAGAAATTTTACATCTTCAGCAACAAAAACAACGCCACCACCAGCGCCGTAATTAGCATATACCGCTGCACCTGACCCGTCTGAAAAATCCTGACGAACTTGCCCCAGATCCCCACCGTCCACGCTGTACCGTTCACCGCACCATCCACGAAGGTGTTGTCGAACCATCCGGTGAAAAAGGCCCAAGTGCGCGTCAGAAAAGCCGACCCGTCCACGATACCGTCAATGACTTTCAGGTCGAACCAGGCCCACAAGGCCGCAAACAGGTGCGTGCCGCGGACGAAGATAACTCCGTAGATTTCGTCCATCCACCACTTGCGCAACAGGCCCTGGTAGATGACGCCCAGCCTTTTCTGCCAAGCGGCCGCCGAGATGCGCCACAAATAATAGGTCAAATACGCGACCCAAATGCCCAATCCGGCGACGATAACGGAGATCACCATGGCGAGGTTGTGAGATGTATGCTCGATGTGGGCCTCGTGAACCGCCGCGGCGGCTGTTTCCTGTGAGGCTATAACCTCGCCGACTTTTGGACTTTCCAACTTTTCAACATTCAGACTTCCGACCCATGCCCTGGGCGGATTGGGGAACAGGTGAGCGAACCAGCCGCCTTGAGGAGTGCTGGGGTTGAACGCCGGCAGGGTATAAAAGAAGAATAGCGTTAATCCCGCCAAAATCGCAACTGGAACGGTCATAACTTTCGGGGCTTCGTGCAGATGGTGTTCGGCTTCAGGACCGGAGCGGAAGGCGCCGGTGAAGGTTAAGAAGACCAGACGAAACATGTAGAAGGCGGTCAGCGCGGCCGCTCCGAAGCCGAAGACGGGTAGAAGCCAATTCCCCGGATGCAGCCGGGCGTACGCCAGAGTCCCACCCAGGATGGCATCCTTCGACAGGAAGCCCGAGGTCAGCGGCACGCCGGCCAGAGCGACAGTGGCAAGAAGAAAAGTCCAGAAGGTGGTAGGCAGGTATTTCTTCAGACCGCCCATGTTGCGCATGTCCTGAGGATCGGCGTGGGAATGCGTGTAATGCAATGCGCGGTGCATGGCGTGGATCACCGATCCCGAGCCCAAGAACAGCGCCGCCTTGAACATGGCGTGAGTCACCAGATGGAAGAAACCCGCCATATAGGCTCCCGCCCCCAGCGACAGGATCATGTAGCCCAACTGGCTGACGGTTGAGTAGGCCAGCACGCGCTTGATGTCATTTTGAGCGACGGCGATGGTGGCGGAAAACAGAGCGGTGAATCCTCCGACATAGGCAATGACTTGACCGGCCTGGGGAGTCAGGATCGGGAAGATGCGCGCGGTCAGGTAGACGCCGGCGGCGACCATGGTAGCGGCGTGGATCAACGCCGAGACCGGCGTGGGGCCTTCCATGGCGTCAGGCAGCCAGACGTGCAGCGGAAACTGCGCCGATTTGCCAATGGCTCCGCAGAAGAGCAGCAAGCCGGTGATGGTGAGCAGCGTTCCGGTTAGCTCACCTCGACCGACTGCGGCGATAACCTCATTCAGATTTAGCGTCCCGATAGTTCCCAGGAGCAGCGCCAGACCGAGGAGCATGCCCGCGTCGCCCACGCGGTTGACGACGAAGGCTTTGACGGCGGCGTCGGAGGCGCTCTTCTTTTCATACCAGAAGCCGATCAGCAGGTAGCTGGACAGGCCCACCAGCTCCCAGAAACAGAAGATGATCAGCAGGTTGTCGGCCAGGACCAGACCCAACATGCTGAAGCTGAAGAAGGATAGATAGGCGAAGAAGAGGCTGTAGCGTGGGTCGCCGTGCATGTAGCCGACGCTGAAGAGGTGGACGAGCGCGCTGACGATGGTCACCACGACGAGCATCATGACGCCCATGTTGTCTAAGTTGATGCCGATGCGGAAGGTGTAGTCGCCGAAAGACAGCCAGTCGAATTGCCAGGTCTGAGCGAAGTTAGGGTCCCAGGCGGCTAACATGCGAGCGAAGAGGTAGAGCGAGATCGCCAGCCCGCCGAAGATGGCAGTTAAACTGACCCAATCTCCGCCGCGCGGCAGCCGTTTGCCGAAGAAGATCTGGATCAGAAAAGCTCCGAGGGGAGCTAAGAGGACAATGAGAGCCAGTGTGATCATACAGTTAGTCCTCGATTCCGTAGTCGGGGTCGCCTCGACCCCGACATGCTACCATTTCTTATATCGCCAAATTGCATAGAACGTGCCCACCGACACCAGCGCCAAGCCCATGATGATCCAGAAAGCGTAGGGATGCTTTTGAAATGGGATGCCCACGTTCATGGAGAAGGCGCTCACCACCAGGGTCGGCACCATAATGCCGATAGTGATGATGTTCAAGGTCTTCAGCAGCACGTTCAGGTTGTTGCTGACGACGGAGGCGCGCGCGTCCATCATTCCGGCGAGAATGTTGGAATAAATCTCGGCTTGCTTGTAGCACTGATCGTTTTCGATCTTGATGTCGTCCAAGAGTTCCGCGTCTTCCTGGGTGAAGCCGATCTTGGCGGAGTTGTAGCGCAGCTTCTCGATCAACATGGAATTGGAGTTGATGGCATTGAGATAGTAGACCAGGCTTTTCTCCAGGGTGAAGAGATTGAGCAAGTACCGATTCTCCATCGCCGTGTTGATCTTCTGCTCGAGCTCATCCGAGATCATGTTGATGATCTTCAGGTGCTCTAAAAAGTGGAAGATGGAGCGGTTGAGGAGCTTGAGCAACAAAGCCGGCAAAGAATTTATCCGCGTGAAGGATTTGCCTTCGAAGATGGGCACATCTTCGGAGAGAACGACGATCAAACGATCCTTAAAAAGGAACAGGCCATAAGAACTGACGCGAAACCGAAATTGATCTTGCGACGAGTAGTTCTTGGGCCGCTTTAGGATGGTCGCCAGGTGTTCGGGCTCGAATTCCAAGCGGGCGAGCTCATCCGGGTCCAAGCTCGAATTCAGGGTATGTTCGTCGAGCTTGTAGTTATCCAGCAGGAGCCTTTTCTCCGCTTCGTCGGGGCTGACGTAGACCAGAACTGGAGCGGACTCCTGCTGGCTCTCGGCAAGTCTGCCGTCGAGAATTTGGTAGCGTTTGATCATGTTTCCACCACCCGAATCCGCTTGACGCGGATCGGGCGCTCGCTCTGAATGTATTAACTAGAGTCAATGCTGGAAGTCGTAGTACGGGCGAAGCATTCGCCCAAAACAGCGACGATGATTTCCCTGCGAGGATGTTGAAAATATCAAGCGAAGTTGCTGGAATAACGCGAATGCTTCGCTCCTACAGCTACCCTCGCAACTGATCCGCACGATCCACCTCGGCGGTGGCAAAGATGCGGTAAATGTTCAGAAAAATGGCCAAGGCCACAGCGGCCTCGGCGGCAGCCAGGATGATGACGAAGATGGCGGCGGCTTGACCCAGCAGATTGCCCGCCGTATAGCGGCTGAAGACCACGAAGTTCAGAGCCGCCGAATTCAGGATGAGCTCCACGCCCATCAGCACCGAGACAGCGTTCTTGCGGGTCATCACGCAGAGCAGTCCGAGGACAAAGAGGGCGACGCCAACGCCCAGGTATATCTGGAAATCACTAAACATTTTCTTCCTCCGGGATATCGGCGTCTTCGGAGCGCGGCCGGGACAGGCGCATGGCTCCAATCAGCGCCGCCAAAAGCAGAATGCTGGCGACTTCGAAGGGGACCAAATACGTGGTCAGCAATAGCGCACCCAAGCGCTTGGTCGTCGGCTCGGGATCGGTCTGAACAACCTGCCAGTCAGCGGTATAAAGGCCGTAAACCAACACTACCAGAATTCCCAAAACGGGCAACAACGCCAAATAGCGCTGGTGCGTCTGCTGCGGGATGTTCATCTGATAGATCTTCGCCGTCAAGAAGACGCCGAAGATGATCAGGGTCAGGATGCCGCCCACATAGATCAGCACCTGGCTGGCGGCCAAGAAGTCGGCGGCCAAGAACAGATACAGTCCAGCGACTCCGAAGAAGGTGAAAAGGAGTGCAAAGGCGGAGTAGATCACCCGCCTGGAGAAGACCACAATCACCGCCGAGCCGATCGTGATGATGACGAAGAGCCAGAAGATGGCGCGGGTCAGCGTTTCGATCATGCGTTCTCCTTGTCGCTGCAGGGCCGATCAGGGGGCGCGGCAGACGAAGCCGGGTTGGCTGCCGCCGCCGGAGCGTGCTCCTTGGGCGCCGCCGCTTTGGCGGCCTTCATGGCGGCTTCGCGTTCCAGCAGGCGCTTTTTATCTTCGGGATTCATCCTGGCCCAATCCCGGATGAGCAGGCGGCGTTCAAATTCGACGGGTTGATGCGGAACTTCCCAATGGAGCGATTCCGTCGGGCAGGCGTCCACGCACAGGCCGCAGAAGACGCACTTGGACATGTCTATATCCCACTCGACGATGTGCAGGCGGCGTTTCTTGCCGTCGGGCAGAGTGCCCAGGTCTTCCTCGGGCAGCGCCTTCACCGTTTTAACGTTGATGATGTTCACCGGGCAGGCTCGGGCGCACTGCGCGCAGCCGTTGCAGATCTCCACGATGTTGACCAGCCTGGCGCGCGCGCGCGGGGGATATTTCAGCGTCTGGTGCGGATACTGGACCGTGATCGTGGGCATGAAGATGTGGTTCAGGGTTACCTTCATGCCAACCAGAGTGGTCCACACGCCCAGGTAGATGTCGCGGAAGTAGCGGTAGATGGGGTTCATTTTTTCAGCAATCAGTTTAGAAGTTCAGCGTCAACCTCATCCCGCCGAGGGTGGGGCTGACGCTCCAACAGGAGGCATGCCGCCGCCGGGTCTGGTGCAGCCGGACCACGGCGTTGCCCATAACCGCTCCGATGGCTGCGCCCAACATCACATCCGAGGTCCAATGGACATCCCTGTAAATGCGCGACAGCCCCGCGACGGCGGCCAACCCATAAAATCCGACGGAAGCCCAGGTGCGGTGCACCCGCGCGGCCAAAACCGAATACAAGGCGAAGGCGGCGGTGGCATGTCCCGAAGGGAGCGACTGCCTGCTCACGTTGCGCTCGAAGAACCGGAAGCGGTACGCACCTTCGTCCAAGAAAGGGCGGCTGCGCCCGAAGATGATTTTCAGCGAATTGGTCACCGTGGCGGCAAAGGTCAGCGATTCGAAGACCTCCAGGCCAGTGAGACGCACCTCCTCGCTTCTGAACAGCAGCCCTCCCAGATACAGAACCGGACCGATCTCGTCGCGAGCGAGGTAGTCGGTGCTAATATCCGCCAGGGCGTCCTGGGTCCTGCCGTGCTGCCGCCGGGAAAAATCCCGGATAACCTCATCTGCTGGGAACAAGGCCGCTGTGCCCCCCACAATCGCGGCTGCATATCTCCAATCCCTGCCATCAAAGCTGCAGGGCGCCCAGAATAGATCCACAGCATCGCGAACAAATATGCTGCCATCGTGAACCAGAATGCTGCGGATGGACTGGCATGCTTCGGTCGAATCGCCTTGAGCCTGAGCGGGAGGCTGGACTACGGCAAAGAAGCAGAGGAGAATAATAGGGCGATAGCACGTCATCTCATGATACAGAAATCCAGCAAGATGGCCTATTCTTCAATCCAATCCGCGAATCTCACCTGTGGCCTCCCGCCTTTATCCCCTGGTGTGATGTGGCGGCAACGAGCTGCCGCACTACTGTCTCCTGTCTACTTCTTCGCCAGCACCGTCCACAACCCCACAATCATCAGATTCGCGAAGCTGAATGGCAGGAAGATCTTCCAGCAGACGTGCATCAGTTGATCCACGCGCAGGCGGGGCAGCGTCCAGCGCAGCCACATTTGCATTAAAACCAGGGCGAAGGCCTTGCCGACGAACCAGAACGGCCCGGGGATGAACTTCAGCGCCGGGAGGATCGGCTGCCAGCCGCCCAGAAAAAGCGTCGCGGCGATGGCCGAGACCACGAACATATTGCCGTATTCCGCCAGGAAGAAGATGGCGAAGCGCATGCCGGAATATTCGGTGAAATAGCCCGCCACCAGCTCACTGTCGGCTTCGGGGATGTCAAAGGGCGTGCGGTTGACTTCCGCCAGCGACGCCCAGAAGTAAATTACGAACGAGATCAGGCTGAAAGGAAACGCGCGGAAGACGTACCAACGCCAGAAACCGCCTTCCTGATTCTGGACGATATCTTGCATGGAAAGTGAGCCAGACATCAAGACGGGAACGAGCAAAGACAAAGCCACTGGCACTTCGTAAGAAACCATCTGGGCGGCGGAACGCATGGCGCCGTAAAGCGCCCACTTATTATTGGACGCCCAGCCCGCCATGAGGATGCCGATGACCACCAGCGACGAAACGGCGATGATGTAGTAGACGCCGATGTTCAGATCCGAGCCGATCAAATTCATGGCGAAGGGCAGGACCGCAAAGCCGGCCAGCGACCCCACGAAAACGATGTAGGGCGCCAGACGGAACAGCCTGGAATCCGCGGCGGTCGGGATGATGTCTTCCTTGACCAGCAGCTTGATGGCGTCGGCGATAGCCTGCGACCAGCCATGCCAGCCGCCGGTTTCCATCGGCCCCAGGCGATCCTGAATGTGGGCGGAGACCTTGCGCTCGAGCCAGTTGGAAAAGAGCACGAAGAGGAAAACGAAAGTGACCACGCCCACGCAGTAGATGATGGTGATCACCAAACTGACAATCGGATCAGGCGTGTTTATCATCGGTCCACCTCGCCCAGGACGATATCAATGCTGGCGACAATGGCGACCAGGTCGGCGATCAGGCAGCCGGGAGCAAATGCGGGCAGCGCCGAAATGGCGGTGAAACATCCCGAGCGCGCTTTCAGGCGATAAGGGGTTTTCTTGCCATCGGACACTAAATAGAAGCCGATCTCGCCGCGGGGAGCCTCGGTGCGCACGTAGCATTCACCCACGGGCATTTTGTTGAAGCTCCTGGGAATCTTCTCCTTGACGTCGCCTTCGGGCAGGCGATCCAGCGCCTGGCGGATGATTTTTACCGACTGCTCCATTTCGCGCACCCGCACCATGTACCGATCCCAGCAGTCGCCCACCTGCCCCATTTCGCCTGTGCCCACCTGCACTTCAAAATCGTAGGCCTCATACCCGGAATAGGGTTCATCCTTGCGCAGATCCCATTTCACGCCGGAGCCGCGCAGGTTGGGGCCGGTGACTCCGTAGGCGATGGCGATGTCGGGAGGCAACACGCCCACATTGCCGGTGCGCTCGATAAAGATCTTGTTATTCGAAAGCAGATCGTTCAATTCCGGGATCTTGGGATCGAAGTAGTCGCAGAATTCGCGCACTTTGGCCGTCCAGCCCTCGGGCAGATCAAAAGCCAGGCCGCCGATGCAGACGTAATTGTAAAGCAATCGAGCGCCGGATAATTCTTCCAGCAGATCCAGAACATGCTCGCGCTCCTGGAACAGCAACAGGAACGGCGTCCAGGCGCCGATGTCCAGGGCGTTGGTAGCCAGGGCGATCAGGTGGCTGGCGATGCGATTCAGCTCAGCGCAGATCACGCGAATGGTCTTGACCCGCTCGTTGACCTCAATGCCCATGAGCTTTTCCACCGTCAGCACGTAGCCCAGGCTCATGTTCATGGCGGCGACGTAATCCAGGCGGTCGGCATAGGGTACGATCTGCGGGTAGCTGACGTTTTCGGCGACTTTCTCAAAGCAGCGATGCAGATATCCAATATGAGGCGTGAGCCTGGTGACAGCTTCGCCGTCGGTTTCGAGCTCCAGGCGCAGTACGCCGTGCGTCGCCGGATGCTGCGGCCCCATCTGCAGCGTCATGCGCTCGCCGAAGGGATCGCTGGCGTTGCGCAGCAGCTCCCATTTTTCGGCGGTGGGACCTAAGGCCAGATTGAGTTCTCTAATTTCCTTCATCTATTGCGGTCGGCAGTTGCACGGTTACGGGGATATCGTGCCAGAATTCGGGCGGCTGGTAGTCCTTGCGCAGAGGATGGCCTTCCCAGTCGTCAGGCAGCAGGATGCGGCGCGGATCCGGATGACCTTCGAAACGCACACCGATCAAATCATAAGCTTCGCGTTCGTGAAAATTGGCCGTGGGCCAGATTTGGGCCACTGAAGGCACGATTGGATTATCTTTCGGACAGCGGACTTTCAATGTGATCTTGTGGCGGTGCTTGAACGAGAAGAGGTTGTAAACCACTTCCAGACGATTCGGCCAGTCCAGACCGGAGAGACACATCAGGCTGTCGAAGGCCAGGTCGGGATCATTGCGCAGCAACAGAGCCACCTGCAGCAACTCTTCGCGCTGGATCTCCAGATGCGGATCGGGCGTTGTGGGCTTGAATTCCGCTGTGACGCCGGCAGCGAGGAGCCGCTGGCTGATCTTTTCCGCTGTCATACTGTCTGCGTTTATTTCGTCTTGACCAATGTCTCTTTCTTGATCTTTTCCTTCAACTGCAGGAAGCCATCTAAGAGCGCTTCCGGACGAGGAGGGCAGCCGGGGACATAAACGTCCACCGGGATGATCAAGTCCACGCCTTTGACCACGTGGTAACCCCATTCCCAGTAGGGGCCGCCGGAGTTGGCGCAGGATCCCATGGAGATGACGTAGCGCGGCTCCGGCATTTGATTGTACAAGCGACGCACGCGTTCCGCCATTTTGACGCTGACGGTTCCAGCGACGATCATGCAGTCGGCCTGGCGCGGAGTAGGGCGCATGAAGACGCCGAAGCGGTCGAGATCGAACCTCGACGCCGCGGTGGCCATCATTTCGATGGCGCAGCAGGCCAGACCGAAGGTCACCGGCCAGATGGAGCTGCTTCGCCCCCAGTTGAAGACTTTATCCAGCGAAGTGATGAAGATATTGGGTCCGTAACGCCCTTCGAGGATGCCCATTTACTTTCCGTTGAGGTTTGTGCCTGGCGCGAGAAGCTTCCTAAACAATACTGCAATTACCCAACCTCCCAGGGTCGGGGTTCTTTCTCAAATCGCGGCTGCAGTGAATAACAGCGATTCTTGACGTAGGTCTCATAAATCAGATCATCCGAGGTCGCTTCTTTGGGCAGCCCTTCGGCAATTTGCTTTGCTTCTTCCTTAATTTGACTCATGTGTCGCTCCAATCCGTTCCATATCTGATTTAACTTGCGCTCTGCGAGCCATCGGCTCCGACAAGCCCCTTCCCGTGGTCTTTATCAGCGGCTTCGGCTTGATCCATTCCAGGTCGCCCTTGGCCCAGACATAGGCCAGACCCACGGCAAGGATAGCGATGAAGACGGCCATTTCAATCCAGGCGAACATCCCCAGAGACTTCACGTTCACCGCCCAGGGGAACAGGAAGAGGACTTCCACGTCGAAGACGATGAAGACCAGGGCGATGACGTAGAAGCGGGTATTGAAGCGGATCCAGGGAGATCCCACCGGCTCTTCGCCGCACTCATAGGTCGAGAGCTTGACCGGATCGGGCTTGCGTAGCGACAGCAGGCGGTTGGCCAGCATGGCCGCAAAAACCACTCCGACCGCCGCGGCGAAGAAGATGAAAATCGGTCCAAAGTTCATGCCTGCGCCTTTCAAATTCATTAAATCTAACCAAATTTGTCCCTTCAAGCAAACAAAAATCGGCATTCTATCTTTTGGAGCTTTGCGCAACATCGCCCTTTGCCTGTCCCGCCAGATTTCGTATATTGAGCAGGATCTAAGGGAATGCTGCTTGGCCCACGCAGGAGGAATTCTTCGGGACGATGCGCAAGGACTTGTTGGCAATCGGTTCAACGGGGCTGCCGTATCGGGGACATTTGCAGGATGTGATGTGGAGGCTGTGTGGATTGGGATGAGGTCTTCAATCACTGCAAAATTAGAAATTTAGATTGGAATAATAAAAGGGCGATCCTATAGATCGCCCTGGAGTTTCTCCGCCGGGGGCTCTGAACCTTGTCAGTGCGTTGGGCCCGAAACCCGGGATCAGGATAACCCCGGCGGCATCAGCGGAGGCAGCGCCGATAGAAGCCTTGCGAGCTGTCAGTCTTGGCGACTGCGCGACCGGCCGCCCGCAGCAGCCCGCGGATGCAGAACCGCACCCCCTTGTCCCCCCTCAAGCAAGCAGCCCAGCGCGGCTCATCTTCACGGGGCTAACCGGACGCAGCTTTACTATGAGCAAAAGCGATGCCGGAAAGCGCCAGAACCACAATCGGCGGTTAGCTCATTGTTAATATTGGACATGCGAAAGTTGCGAAAACTGGCCGAGCCGTGGGGATGTCGCTTTTCTTGACAGGGGCATTTTCTAAGTGTCAGTATTTATGAAGATTAGACGTGAAAAAATTTTGACGGGTGTCAGGTTTTTGGAGGCTATTCTGACCGGACCAGGGGCTTTGCGGGCGATCTTGCAATCAGAAAAAAATCGCCCGATTTTGAAGTTTTTCCTTTACAGGGGAGATTCATTTTTGTATATTAAATTGTGAGCGGCAGCGTCTTTCAAGTGGAGGCGATATGCGCAGAGCCTTTTCACTCCCCCTGATCGGTCTGTTTCTGACCGCCTGCATCTCTCCATCCTATGCCACCGACGTCTCCGGCCCCGTCTCGGGAACCTGGAGCCCATCCGGCAGTCCCTACAACGTCATCGGACAAGTCTGGATTCCTGCGGGCCAAGAGCTGGTCATCGAGCCCGGCGTGCAGGTCATCTTTCAGGGGTGGTATAAGTTCCTGATCTACGGCCGTTTGCAGGCAATTGGCACGGAGGCGGACTCGATCCTCTTCACGGCTGCTGACACCTCTCACGGCTGGCATGGGCTGAGATTTTATGACATCAACACGCAGCCGGACAGCTCGCGGTTGGTGTATTGCAAGATCACGTATGGGCGCTCATCCGGGGTGAACTCAGCCGGGGACGACAAGCACGGTGGGGCGATCTTCTGCAGCAACACGGGGAAACTGAGGATTGAACATTGTTTGATTGCGCATAATCGGACGGCGGATGTGGTGGGCGCGCCTGGGGCTGCGGGCACGGGATCCTATGATCCCGGCGATCCCGGCGAATCGGTTGAATCGGGCGACGGGGGAGCCATCTATCTGCGTTTTTCCAGTCCCTTAATCCTGGACTCAAGAATCTGCTACAACCGCACAGGTAGCGCAACCGGTGGCGCTGGCGGGAACGGCTATACTATGATATCGCCTGGAGGCGCCATTGCCAGTGATGGGGGCCCTGGAGGAGATGGGAAGTCGGGTCAGGGTGGGGCGATCTTTATGATTAGCTCAGCCCCCGGGATAGATGGCAATGTCTTTGCCGACAATTTTACCGGGGACGGAGTGGGTGGCGCTGGCGGTGCGGGCGGTAGTGCATTTAGCGAGGCTCCCTACGGCTATGGCGAGGCCTATGGCGGCACGGGAGAACGCGGTGGAAATGGCCAAGTGGGTAGCGGCGGAGCCATTTTTATGAGCGCATCCACCGCAATCCTCCACAATAATCTTTTTCACAACGAATGGACTGGAAACGGAATAGGTGGCTGCGGCGGAAATGGTGGAAATGCAGATGCTTATGGCTATTATATGGCGTTCGCTGGATCGGGCGGCGATGGTGGGAACGGCAGCGGAGGAGATGGAGCCGTCTTGGGCCTTAATAGCAGCAGTCCTACAGCCTCCAATAATACTCTGGCTGATAACCAGTGCGGCATAGGCAGAAGTGGAAGCGGCGGCTTGGGCGGCTGGGGCTGGAGTGGTGCGGCGCCGGCGGGCGCTCCCGGACTAAGCTTCCTGGGGGAATTCGCTGTTCACTGTCACGCGGCTACTTATCCCGTGTTTGCGAATTGTATCATCTGGAATAATCCTCTGCCAATCGTCAACACAAGCCCGCTGATTACGTACTCCTGCGTTCAAGGAGGGTACTTCGGACCGGGTAATATTAATTTAAATCCCGAATTCGTTGGCACGTCACTGGGCGATTATTTCCTATCTCAGTTTGCAGCCGGGCAGTCAGTAGAGTCACCTTGCGTGGATGCGGGGAATCCGGACTCGTGCATGGTCGTCGGAACCACGCGCACCGATGGAGTCCTGGATTCCGGCATAGTAGATATGGGCTATCATTATCCCGGATTTGTTCCTCAACCGATCTTGGCATTGTCGGCTACTGCACTCTCCTGCACGGCCGCTTATGGAGGTACGAATCCTGAAGATCTGAGTTTTGCCATCTTGAACGTGGGAACGGGAAGCCTAATTTACCAGGTCACCGAGAACACCGATTGGCTGTCAGCTTCGCCAGTCAGCGGTGGTCCTGTCTCCTGGTCAAACCCTGACACCATTACAGTTGCCATAGACATCGTGGGACTGCCCCTAGGAACGTACGGAGGAGATCTCACAGTGACGGCGCCGGGGGCTTCCGGAAGCCCGGCCTATGTTCATGTAAGCCTTTGCGTGGGCCAATCGAGCCTTCAGGTCTCTCCCATTTCTCTATCTTTCGTGGCAGGCATTGGGGGAACGAATCCACCGAATCAGATCTTCAACATCTCCAATGCAGGGGTAGGCGGACTGCTTTACACAATCGAAGAAAACGTTGACTGGGCAACAGTGACGCCGATGGCTGGAGGTCCTGTCCCACCCCAAGCAGTGACAACCGTAATGGTGGATATTTCCGGGCTAGCCATAGGCAATTACCAGGGTGACATTATTGTCATCTCGCCTCCTTCGCTGGGCAGCCCGGATACCGTTCATGTATCGCTTTTCATCGGTCAGCCTATTTTGGCCGTTGACCCTGATAGTCTGGTATTTTCCTGTTACGCCGGCGGCGCCAATCCCACAGATCAGCATGTCTCGATTAGCAATCAGGGTACGGGTGTACTCTATTTTGAAATTCAGGACACCGTGAGCTGGTTATCGGTCTCGCCCCTGAATGGTGGGCCGGTTCCACCGCAAGCTACCATTGCCGTGCAAGTCGACAACGCAGGATTAGGTGCCGGTACCTATGAAGCTGATCTACAGGTCGCGGCGCCAGGCGCCATAGGAAGCCCGCACCCGGTTCATGTCACCTTGAATGTCATTGCGGGTCTTTCCGGGCCGCTCGCTGGAACCTTCACTGCAGGGACCTACTATGTCTTCGAGGACATTATGATTATTACAGGAACCACCGCAACGCTGGAACCCGGGGTCATTTTTCTCTTTGAAGACGATTGCGATTTCACCATCTACGGAACTCTGACCGCCATTGGAACCGAGAGCGACAGCATCAAATTCATGCACGTAACCCCCGATACCGGCTGGGGCGGCATCCGTTTTAACGGGATAAATGCGAATTCCAGCCGTTTGGAGTTCTGCCTGATTACTGGCTCGCAAGAAAGCGGCATTCTTTTCAGTTTATGCAGTCCCCAGATTTTGCATTCCACCATAATCGGGAATGGGCCGGCCCCCCCGCCGTTTTACGAAGGTGGTGGACTAAGATGCGTCAACATTTCCAGCCCGCTTATCTCGCATTGCCTGATTAGCAATAATTGGGCATCAAGAGGCGGCGGAATCGCCTGCTTAGAAGATTCATCTCCAATGATCGAATTCTGCCGTATCATTGATAATAATTCATTCGGCTGGAACCATGGCGGAGGTGTGTACGTATCGTCTTCCAATCCATCTTTTTGGTACTGCACTTTTAGCGGTAACTTCAGGGGAGCGTTGAGAGTTGAGAATGCTGATAGCCTGGTAATTGAGCATTGCGAAATCTCAGATAACTCAGGAGCGCCTAGCATCGATTGCTACATTACCAATTTAACATTAATATATGACCTTATCTCCAATAATAGCTTTGGGGCCATTGAGGGCTACGGCCTTGATTTATTAGCTGACCATTGCACCATGTATGGAAATACATTTACAGAGGGAGGTGTTTTAAAAATGTACGGTGGGAGTAGTCGTCTATTTCTCACCAACTCGATCATCGCAGAAAATCACGTGGGATACGGCGCTGCGCTATACATCGATCAAATTGACACTATTGTCATTTCCTATTGCGATTTCTTTGGCAATACCCTGGCCAATCTCTGGGGCGACCGTCCGCCCGGATTTGAAACCATCACGACGACCAACGCCAACGGCGATTCCTGCGACGCCTACTATGACATTTTCCTGGATCCGCAATTCGTAAATCCCGATAGCGGAGATTACCATCTGATGGCGTTTTCGCCCTGCGTGGATGCGGGGGATCCGAATTCCCCTTTGGACCCCGACAGCACTTGTGCTGATATGGGAGCCTTTTACTATGACCATCTAAACAACGCAGCGCCCGTCATTATTTCGTATTTTCCTGAGGCTAATGACACGGTTGGCTTGGGGGATTTGGTAGATTTTGGAATCAATGCGGTGGACCCGAACGGCGATAGCCTTTCGTTCCTGTGGTTGCTGAATGGAATCTCCATCAGCTTTGACTCGACCGTGGTAATTGCTTTCGACAGCATAGGGATCTACGAGGTCCGGGCTTATGTTTCGGATGGGCAGTTATCCGATTCCACATCGTGGACGATCACGGTAACGATCCTGGGAATCGCAGAGAAAACCAACCTCCCCAACACTTTCTTCCACGAGGGCAACCATCCCAATCCGTTTAACGCCGCGACGACGATCAAATTCGGTCTGCCGGTGGCCTGCTGGGTGAAGGTGGAGGTGTATGACATTGCGGGGCGGGCGGTCTCGCGCGTCGGATTCGGAGAATCCGACCTACGGTGGTATCCGGCGGGAGTCCATGAGGTGACGTTTGACGGGTCGCATCTGGCATCGGGGATTTACATTTGTCGGATTCAGGCGGGGGAGTTTAGTTCGATCAAGAAAATGGTGCTCTTGAAGTAATTCAAATATCAAATAGCAGAAATTAAAAATATAGGCAGCCGATGGCTGCCTTTTATGCTCCCGGGGCGCAGCGGCGCTAAACTTCGCTGGAGTCGAGGGTATCGGCGATGATGCGATGTTTTTTGAGCTTGGCCAGAAGCGTAGTGCGGTTGATGTTCAAGCGGCGGGCGGCCTGGCTGCGGTTGAAGCCGCAGGCGATCAACGCCTCCTCGAGAACTTGCCGTTCGTAGGTGTCCATCTGCTCGCGCAGAGCCTGCGGTTCGGTTGCATTCGGCAATTCCTCGTGTGGACCGGCGCTATCGGCTTTCAGAAGGGATAGCGTCTCCGCGTCCACCCATTCCGATTTGCACAGCACGGCGGCGCGTTCGATGGCGTTTTCCAACTCGCGGACATTGCCCGGCCAGGGGTGAGTTTCGAGCAGGCGCATGGCCGTTGGGGTAAAGCCCTGGATCGGCTTGCCCATTTCGCGGCTGAAGCGTTGCAGGAAGTGGCGCGCCAGCTTGGGAATGTCGCCCCGGCGTTCGCGTAAGGGCGGTAGATAGATGGGAAAGACGTGCAGGCGATAATAGAGGTCTTCGCGGTATCTGCCTTCGTTTACCATCCTTTTCAAGTCGCGGTTGGTGGCGGCGATGACGCGCACGTCCACCGACAAGTTCTGAGTCCCGCCCACGCGCCGGAAAGTGCCATCCTGCAGGAATTGCAGCAGTTTCGCTTGAGTGGAAGCGGACATTTCGCCGATTTCATCCAGGAATAGCGTGCCGCCATGGGCGACTTCGAAGAGGCCGCGCTTCATAGTGATGGCGCCTGTGAAGGCGCCCTTCTCGTGACCGAAGAGTTCGCTTTCCAGGAGCGATTCCGAGAGCGTGACGCAGTTGACCTTGACCAGCGGGCGATGGTTGCGCGGGCTGGCGTAATGGATGGCCTGCGCGATCAGCTCTTTTCCGGTGCCGCTTTCGCCTTCGATCAGGACGCTGGTGTTGGTGGGGGCGACGTCCTCGATTAAGGAATAGACCTGCAGCAGGCGCGGGTCATCGCCGACGATGTTCTCGAATCGGTAGGGCCTGGCCAGCTCATCCGCTAGCAAGCGGCTTTCGCGGCGCAGGCGGCCCACCTCGAGGGCGTTCTGCACGGTCAGGAGAAGCTCTTCTACTTGAAAGGGCTTTTGCACGTAATCCAGCGCGCCCTGCTTGATGGCTCGGACAGCGTCCTGCACGGACTGCGAGCTGGTGATGACCAGGATGGGCAGATCGGGCAGTTCGCGGCGGGCGCGTTCCAGCAGCGCGAAGCCGTCCAGATCCGGCATTTTGAGGTCGGTCAGCAGCAGATCCACATCGCCGGCTTGCAGCACTTGCCAGGCGGCGTTGCCGCCGCGCACGGCGCTGACCTGGTAGCGCTGACCGCCGAAGATGCTCTCCAGGAGCTCCAGTATCTGCGGGTCGTCATCGGCGATCAAAATGTGCTGGGATGTAGCCGCTGGGGTCATTTGCCTTTGAATAAAGTCAAAACACAAGATAGCTGAATAATCCAAGCAGCACAATTAAAATTGCCGGAAAGATGAGGGTTGAATGGCAAGTAGCCCGACCAGCGAAAGCGAGGGTCTAGAGGGGTTATCTCATAAATGCAGCGCGTCACTTCATGAAGTGACCCTTAGTGGTAGGGGGGGCATCCACAGGGGCGAGGCACGCCGTGCGCCCACAGGCAAAAAGGGCACAACATGCTGCGCCCCCTGTCTGTTCACGGTTCATTGATTTTTAAAACCTCTCACTCACCGACTTGGCCTGCGTGAAGAGCAGCAGGTAATCCCGCCCACCGGCCTTGGAATCGGTGCCGGACATGTTGAAGCCCCCGAAGGGCTGAACGCCGACCAGAGCTCCGGTGCATTTGCGGTTGAGATACAGGTTGCCGCAGTGCAGTTCGCGGCGGCCGTATTCCAGGTGGCTGCGGTCGTTGGAATACAGCGCTCCGGTCAGGCCGAATTCCGTGCCGTTGGCGATGGCGACGCCGTGTTCGAAGTCCTTCGCTTTGATCACCGCTAACACCGGCCCGAAGATCTCCTCCTGGGCGATGCGGGCGTCCTCTTTGACGTCCTTGATCACCGTCGGCTGGATGAAGTAGCCGCCCGACGGCCCCTTGCCGCCGCCGGCGACTAACTTGCCTTCCTTCTTGCCGATCTCGATGTATTCTAAGACCTTGTTGAAAGCCGGTTCGTCCACCACCGGCCCCAGGTAGTTCGCCTGATCCTTCACCGGCCCGATGGTGATCTTTTTGACGCGCTCCAGGATATGTTCCACCACCGCGTCGTACACGTCCTGGTGCAGAATCGCTCGCGAGCAGGCTGAGCACTTCTGCCCCTGGAAGCCGTAAGCCGAGACGACGATGCCTTCGGCGGCGGCATCTACATCGGCGGATGAATCCACTAAGATGAAATCCTTGCCGCCCATCTCCAGGATCGTGCGCTTGATCCAGACCTGCCCCGGCGACGGTTTCGCCGCCAATTCGTGGATGCGCAGACCGGTCTCTTTCGATCCGGTGAAGGCGATGAAGCGGGTGCGGGGATGCTGCACGATGGAGTCGCCGATCTGCCCGCCAGAACCGGGGAGAAAGTTCAGCACTCCGTCAGGCAAACCGGCTTCTTTCATGATTTCGAAGAACTGATAACCGATGGCGGGAGATACCGAAGCCGGCTTCAGCACCACGGTATTGCCCGCCACAATCGCCGCCGAGGTCATGCCGGCCAGGATCGCC
>Ga0315280_10004891_pt1 | contig 19454 bp, 19 predicted proteins | sample YL17G06_40_MG_FD_203697 | JGI IMG/M metagenome (GOLD analysis project Ga0315280, IMG submission 203697) | Sediment microbial communities from Yellowstone Lake, YNP, Wyoming, USA - YL17G06_40 | ecosystem: Environmental > Aquatic > Freshwater > Lake > Sediment | place: USA: Wyoming | collected... | reverse complement strand
GCCCACATGCTCCTTATGGGGAGCTGGAACGAGGTCGCGTTCAACGGCATAATGCTCGTCGTCGGCACCATCGTCGGCGCGGTCTGGGGGAGGAGCCAGACGTGAGCACGGTCGTCAGGGCCAGCCGGGGGAGGGTACGCCGCTTCGACGAGGAACGGGGCTGCTACGTCTACGACATAAGCTTCAGCGCCAGACCCCCGTTGACCGACAGGGTAGTCGCGGTGGCGGAGGCCTTCGGCCTAGGCGTCGACGAGGAGAAGGTCCACACGGTTTACAGGGACTTCGAGTTCAGGCTCGGCGAGGGGGACGTCGTCTACATCACCGGCGACAGCGGGGGCGGCAAGAGCCTGCTGCTCAGGGCGCTCCGAGAGGACCTCGGCCCTGAGGCGGCGACGACCGGCGAGCTCCCGGAGCCCCCGACTGGCCCCATAATCGACGCCGTCGGAGGCAGCTTCCGGGAGGCCCTAGACCTCCTGAGCAGGGTCGGCCTCAACGACGCCCGCCTCTTCCTGAAGGGCTACGGGGAGCTGAGCGACGGGCAGAGGCACAGGTTCAGGTTCGCCCAGCTCCTCGAGGCGGGCAAGAAGTACTGGCTCCTCGACGAGTTCTGCAGCACCCTCGACAGGGAGACCGCGAAGATAGTCGCCTACAACGCCCAGAGGCAGGCGAGGAGGACAGGCTCGACCCTCGTCGCTGCGACGGCCCACACGGACCTCGAGGGGGACCTGAGCCCCAGCGTCCTCGTAAGGAAGGGCTGGGGCGCAGAGGTCGAGGTCGAGTACAGGCCGAACCACGGGGCCCCCGACTGCACCGTGATGGAGGAGGTCGCGATAAGGGAGTCATGCGGAGACGAGTACAGGCAACTGGCCCACCTCCACTACAGGGAGGAGGACGCACCGGTCCCACAGCGATACTACGCCGCTGAGCTCGCCGGCCAGATCGTCGGCGTCATCGTCTACTCCTACCCTCCCGTCGCAAACGGTGGGAGGCGCCTCGCCGTCGGGTATGCGCCGAGGCTCGAGGAGCTGAACAGGGACTGGAGCATCATCAGCCGCGTCATCGTCCACCCGAAGTACAGGTCGACCGGCCTCGGCTCACGCCTCCTAAGGGACACCCTGCCCGTACAGGGCCGCCGACACGTCGAGCTCACCGCCGTCATGGCCCGCTACAACAGCTTCGCCGAGAGGGCCGGCATGAGGCTGATACTCACGAGGGAGCCCCACGAGACGGTAACCATGGCCGTCGAAGCCATGAAACGGCTTGGATTCAACCCAGCCCTCATGGGGAGCAGGGGCTACAACCAGAGGGTACTCGGAGGCCTCGGCGAAGATGAGGGGGAGCTGCTCCGTCGGGCTCTCCTCGGCGTCACGAGCCAGTACTACAAGCGCCTCTCGCGGAAGGGGGACGCCTACGTCAGGTCCCTGGACTTCGAGGCCTGGCTCAAGGCTCAGGACGACGCCAGCCTGGCCCACACCCTGAAGACCCTGAGCATCCTCAACCAGACGAAGGCATACCTCTACTGGTGCAGGGACTGGGCGGGTTAGGTTTGGCTTATCCTATGCTACCATGGATAAGGCGGAAATTTTTTTTTCGGGGTGAGTGGGTGTGCGTGGCTATATCTTCACGGACTCTGAGCGTGGGGTGCTGAGGCGTTGGCTGAGGGACGGGGTCGATTCGAGGGAGGCGTTGGTGCTGTTCGTCGCGGTGAGGAGGAGCCTGGGCCGGCTGGCTGTGGACGTGGGGCTGCTCTCGGCTGTGGCGGGGGAGCTGCGGAGGAGGGGGAGGCTCGCGGGGCGGGTGAGGGCTGGGTCAGGGCGTTCGTCGGGGCGAGGAGGGCGAGGATCGACCCCGAGGGGAAGAGGGCGGAGTACCTGCGCAGGCTGGAGGGCCTGATGGAGAGGATCGACCTCGTCCTGGGCCGCGAGGGGAGGGCGGGGAAGGGGGAGCTCAGGGCGATGGACGTGATGATCAGGGCTGTGAGGGCGTGCTACGTGATGGTCCGGGACGCGGACGTGGAGGCGATAGAGCGTGAGCTTGAGGAGCTTGAGGGGGCGGCTAGGGCGGCTAAGGGGGGAGCTGGCGGAGAGCTTGGGTACGGGGTCGAGGAGGGTCCTCCCCGTTGACCCCGTCCAGTTCTGCAGGGAGTGGCTTCGTTTTGAGCCTTATCCCTACATGTGGCCGTTCCTGAGGGACGAGAACCACTTCATAGCCCTCGTCCAGGCCCGGCAGACTGGGAAGACGTTCAACGGTATGGCGAAGCTCCTATACCTCGCCTTCAGGTACCCTGGGAGCAGGATTCTGGTGACGGCTCCGAAGTTCGACCAGGCGAAGAACATCGCGTTCAGGGCGCTGACGGAGCATCTGCTCAGAATGAAGGCTAATGATCCCAGGTTCTTCGATATAGTCTGTGGAAGGAGGGACCTCCTCCATACGGTTATCCGGCTCAGGAACGGGTCGACTCTGCTGGCGCAGCCCCCCGTGCCCGAGACGATAAGGGGGCACACGGCGAAGGCAGTCTACCTGATGGAGGCGAACTTCGTCAGGGACGACGAGGACCTCTACACGGCCATCCTGTTCGCTCTGAATACGACGAATGGCTACCTGATCGCTGAGAGCACGCCGTGGAACAGGGACTCTGTCTTCTATAGGATGCTCCACGACGACGCCTTCAAGGGGTTCAGCAGGTACTCCGTCCCGTACACCGAGGCGTTGCCCCCTGATGGGCCCCTGCAGCCCGAGATGGTGAGGATGATCGAGGAGCAGCTCTCAGGCGACTCATCCAGGTGGAGGCGGGAGATGCTCTGCGAGTGGACCGAGGACGCAGACAGGTGGCTGCCCATGAGCCTAATAGCCCTCTGCCAGGACTCCGAGGCCCATTATTACCTGGTGGAGAAGAGGCAGAGGGGGTACTTCTACGCCGGCGTAGACTTCGGCAAGAAGCGGGACCACAGCGTCATCGCTGTCGTCGAGAAGAAGGGCGACCACATTCGTCTCCGCTTATGCCACCAGTTCCCTCTCGACACCCCATATGGCACCGTCATCGGCTACCTCAGGCGCCTGCAGGACAACTGGGAGAGGCTAGCCTCGGTCAACGCCGACCAGACGGGCGTAGGAGACTACATAGTCGAGGATATGAGGCGGTCAGGAGTCAGGAACGTCACAGGCGTCACCTTCACCGAGACCAACAAAGAGGCGATGGCCACCACCCTCAAGGAGACGATGAGGACCGCCGAATGCCCCGCCTGCGGCTGGACGGGCAGCCTCGAAACCCTTGAGGGCGGCTCGTCGACGACCTGCCCGAACGGCTGCACGAGCGGCATGAACAACCCACAGACCCTGAGGCCGCTACTCCACATCCCCTACGACCCTGGCCTCTTCGCGGAGCTCAACGCCCCCACCTACGAACTCGCCAAGACCGGCCACATCCAGTTCAGCCACCCAGAGGGCACTTACGATGACCGCTTCTGGTCTCTTGCTTTGGCTGTCTACGCCTCAGACTTAGCTTCTAAACCAACAAGGCCAATTATAAAAATATCTGAATATCGTGAAGTTACTAAGATAACGTAAACTAGTCTAAGACTCCATTCTTATTAACCTGATAATCACGCTATACCGTTTAATTAGAGACTGAGATGACCAAGAGGTGTCACGAACTTCCCAACTTCACAAACTATGCCTCAGCCTTGGAATTAATGTTTATCTTAGAAAAATCTCTAGCTTTATAAAGGCATTTTAACGAGACTTAAAGCTAAATTTTTTATAATAAAATATTTGTAAATAATAATATGATGCCTGAAGACCACTATTGTATTTTTAGAAAAGGAAAAAGCTGGTGGACATTCGTTTACTTGGAGGAAAGGTTAACAAACATATCAAGATATGTGACTTTTTCTGAATCTAATAAAAAAGCTTGGGGCGAAGAATTGGCCAGCTCACTAATATTGTCTGGGGCTGCAGTTGATACTTTTTTTCAGAGAATGAAAGAGTGTCCCTATATCAAAAATAATCAGAGTGTTATTGACGTAGAAAATAGAGTTACAGAAAGGAAGAAAAAAGGAAGATACCAATTTTGGGATATCAATGATTATAGAGATGCTTTAAATCCTATTTATGAGCTCTCAAAGAACTCCGTAGACGTGCCTTTTGGTCTTGAGTATTTCGGAGAAATCAAACCATTCGAGGAATTTGATAAGAAAAGAATCCCAACTTGGTGGACAGCGTATAATAATTTGAAACATGATTATTATGAAAAAATACAAAAAAAAGCTAATTTAGGTAATATAATAAATTGTTTAGCGGGATTATTAGTATTAAATACTCTGCATAAATGCAGTCAAGAATCTTTGTGCTATTATAGAGTTATTAGAGATAAGTATGATCAGGTAAATCCTTACCATCTAGCAAATGAATTAAAAAAATCTATGATAGGCTATCGAAGAGCTAGCCAAATTTTTGAGCCATATATACAAACAAAGCAGTTTGTGATGAAGTTAAGAGAAGATAAATGAATATATACTTATTTTGGATAAATTTTATGCAACCTGAAAAATTCAACTCAGTTATGTCTCAGGTGGGAGAAGCAAATAGAGAGAAACACCTAGCTAAAGGAGTTACAACAATAACAAGGCGCCTTGATGGAGTAGATTTGAGTCTATTTTCATCGGCGTACGGGCCGCGGGTCCTCGATCAAAGTATTCGGATATTCCGGACACCTAGTGTTTTCACATCTATAGTGATTAAATCCTTTCTCATCTGTGTAGATATACTTCATTCCCACTCCGCATTCCGGACATAGTATCTTTTCTTTTTTCATTTTCACTTAAAAGATTATAACGAAAGCGTAAAATTTTTGTCTAATGTATTTTTTTCACATGTACAATTATTTACCTAAGCAGTCCAAGAGATCTGAGCAGCTCCACGCCTCTCATGTTGACCGAGTACGACTCCTGCCGACCCCTGTGGATGTTGATAAGCCCCCGCCTTCTCAACCTTCTCAGCATAGAAGCCGCGTACTGCCTGTACTCTTTTCTCAGCCTTCTCCTGAAAGCCTCAGCGGGCACGTGACCATGGACCGAGCCGCCGCATGCGTAGTACAATGCGAGTAGTCCAGCAATAACCTCGGGGTCCTCGCCCGCCGAATCCATGTTGAACCATGCAACCAACAGTAATAAAAAATTGATACTTAGTAAAACGTTTATTACTAAGCATGAATCCATTTAACACTCGGATATGAAAGCGGCCACCACCCAGATCAGGTACTACTCCAAGTCAGGCGCCAGGCTCTACATCCCCCAGAGCCTCATCGACGACCCCGGATTCCCATTCAAGGACGGAGACATAGTCAGGATAGAGGTCACCAACCCCGGCCTAACCCTCACAAGGCCGGAGTGGTGGGAGATCATCGACTGGAACCAGATGAGAGACGCCTACAGGCAGCTACCCGAAGAGATCAGGGCCCAGATACAGGCGAAGGGGGCTGCCCCAGAGTAGGATGCGAAGACAAAGGACCGAGCCCGCCACACGATAGCCTCGCCATTATACGTGCAACGTCCCTAGGATACCGGAATCTCCTCAGCCTCACCCGAAGCCTCATCCGGCCTCGTGAGCTCCTCCTCAACCCTCATGAAGCATCGGACTATGGGGGAATCCCTGTTCAACGCGTAGAGCTCGGCCCTCCCGATCCTCTTGGACACCTTCAACGCCTCCTCCCCCACGAGCACGGGCAGGTAATCGTAGAGGGTGCGCTTCGCCATCCCCACGGCGTCCATGACCTCGCTCCTCGAGAAGTCGTGGCCTGGGTTATCCATGAAGAAGTCGAGCAGCCTCAGCTGGGGGGAGGAACCGAACACCCTGAGGAGGATCGACTTACACTCCTCGCTGTACAAACTTACCACGCCCAATTGAGAATCAGTAAACCAATCGCGCATGTACTAATAATTAATGTGTGTCCAGGTAGACCCTACGCCTATCCCGGTCCCATCTCCATGAATCGAAGCTACTTAAAACGTCCATCCCCAGCAGGCTAACAACCCTGTGCCTCGGCTCAGGCACATGACCCCGCAGAGGCGGAACAATGTCAAACTCGTCGAAATGAATGGGCCATATCTGATCCTGGTCGCTGTCCGGGCCGCCAAGGACCGGAATGTACAGATCAACGTTGGGCAAAATCTTGGAGCGGACCCGGCCCCGCGCCATATTAGATTCACTGGGCGAGTCCCTCAGATTCAGATAAGGTATCCTGAAGTAATACACATGGTCAGGCAACAGGCACGAACACGTGGCCCCCGTATCCAGAACCATCGTCAGAGGGAAAGGGGCCAGAATCCCACGATAGTAAAACAGCACGCCGAGCTGAGGATGGCCATTCACGATGTCTGCGACCAGACGCAAACTGATCGCCTAGAAAAGAAAGGCGCACTTTTCATCTGTAAGAAACTCGACGGCAAACTCCGACGGTTTCTCAGATCTCGTCTGCATACGATCAATGAGCTCCTTCATCGTCTTCTCGTGATACCTAACCTTCATGTTCTTGACAGCGATATACTCTTGGGGATACTGCTTCACAAGTTCGGAGTAATTGTCCCTAACCCAATTATAGTCACGGCTATACAGCTTCAATCGGTCCATGAGTTCCTTCTCATACCTAGGTTCTTTCAACTGGACAACCATCATATCCCCGATTAACTAACTAAATTGAGTCTATTAAATATATATAATCGTAATCAATGTCTTTCAGTAGCACCCTGTTAATAAATTCGTTTTACGCCGAAAAGGGGAGATCTGAGCTATCTCTGAATCTGCATCTCGCCCCCGGAGACCTCGAGCTTGAAGCTCTCACCGAGGTAGAAGGCGAGCCTCGCCGTCTGGATGTCGGACCGTAGCTTAGCCGAAGCCTCCACCGCTCCCCTCATCCCATCCTCGGGGACCTCGACCGAGGGGTTCGAGCCGAGGACCACCTTCTCCGGGAACGCCTGCCTGAGGCCGAGCAGGCCGTCCCTCACCTTGCCGAGGTAGAGGGACTGCCCCACCATGAGAACAAGGTAGCCCCTCCCGTCGCCTGAGAACGTCACCGCGTCGAGCCGGCCCCCGAGGTCGGAGACGAACTCCATGAGGGCGTCCGCGCCGGACTTCACCTCAGACCACCCCGCCGCGTTCCCCCCGTCAAGGTAGATTAGTACGCCGAGCTGCCTGCTCAGCCCTATGCAGTCCCTCTCAAGCGCCTCGACGAGGCCACGGTCGAGGGTGCCCCCGTCGATCCCGGCCTTAAGGATGCCCGCCGACTCGTCGACGAGCCCCCTCGTCTGTATCAGGATCGCCCCGAGGGCGTTCAGCCTCTCGTCGCTGAGGTTCTTGTAGGAGTAAGCAGACCAGACGTTCGAGGCGACGAGGACGATCACCGCGACCGCCAGGATCCTCGCCCATCCAACCCTGCGGCCGAACAGCCTGACACCGTCCCTGCTCCGCCTCACCGGCTCTTCCACCCCCCGCATCAGGCTAAGGGCCGACGACCCGAACTCTGAGAGGCGGTAGCGGCCGTCCTCCCCCTTCGTTATGAGCTCCCTCAGGCTCTCGAGGTGGAAGTTGAGCAGCCCCGTATCGACGCCGAGGCCGTTCAGTATCTCGGTGTAGGTAGCCGGCGCCTCGCCGAGCATCCTGAGCATCCTCCTCCTCGCGGGGTGCTTGAGGGCTGAGAAGACCGCCGTGTAGGTATCCTCCTCGTAGTCCAAGCCGATCCACAAAACCCTTCGGGAGACGTGATTTAACCGTTTTTGAAAACAAAAATTGTCAAAACAGGGCGAGATGTCTCCGCCGGGGGATGGCCTGCGCCGAAATCGTCGTACCGACCTCGGAACCGCCTAAAACCCGCGCATGTAGAGTAAATACGATAGGCGCTCACCGCGCCACTCGTCCACCTAGTCCTCCTCAGGCAACACGCCGAGGGGACCTCGGGCCAGAATCGGCGGAGAGAAAGGGTTGAAAGCCGCCTCGCACCAGATTAACTGATCCCCCTTGATCCTCTGCGCAGGCAGCTTCATGTGCGACCTCATCGCGGCCAACCTCCCGTACCTCCCGGGGCCAGGCGGCCTCGTATACGCCCCAGAAGGCATAGGCCTCAGGACCGGGGGCCACGCCGCGAACGTCGCCATAGACCTCAAACAGCTCGGCGAGCCAGACGTAGCCGCCGCGGGAGGCATCGGGGACGACGCCCTCGGCGAATACATGGTCGAGAGCCTCAGAGGCCACGGCGTCGACGCCCACCCACAGCGGGTGAAAGGCTACGGCACGGCGAAGAACGTCGCACTGATCGTCGAGGGGGAGGACAAGAGGTTCATAGCTGAGCTCGCCGCCAACACGATGCTCAGCCCGGGCCACGTCGAGGCGGTGATCGGCGAGCTGGCGCCCTCAGCCTTCTACCTCGGCACGGTCGGCGGACTAAGGCTCATCGACCCCGAGATACCCAGGCTCCTTGACGCCGCACACGGGGCAGGGGCCGCGACCTACCTCGACGTGGTGATGCCGTTCGAGAAGAACTGGGACCACCTCAGGAGGGCGCTGAGCCTCATCGACGTGCTGCACTGCAACGACGCCGAGGCCGCCGCCATAACCGGCCAGAAGGACCCCGCCGAGGCGGCCAGGCGGATAACAGACGCCGGCCCAGCGCTCGCCGTCGTCACCCTCGGCGAGGACGGGCTGGTCGCCGCGACCCGCGGGGCGACGATCACCATGCCCGCATTCAGGGTCAGGCAGGTCGACCCGACTGGGGCAGGCGACGCCCTCTGCGCCGGCGTCATCCACGCGGCCTCGGCCAGGGGGCTGGACAGGGCCGGGCTCAGGTGCATCGACGCTGAGAAGGCGAAGGGGGTCCTCCTGGAGGGCGAGGCCGCGGGCGCCGCCTGCGTCACGGAGGTCGGCGCCACCGAGGGCGTGACGAGGGAGCGCGTCGACGGCCTCATCAAGGGGCAGGGGACGAGGATCCTGGCCGGCGCCAGGGCGCTCTGACCCCCTTATATCCCCCCGCACGGATGGTTGTTTGAGATGGGGACGGGGGAACCAATCCAGACGGGCTGCCAGAGCATCGACAGGCTGCTGGGCGGGGGCGTCGCCTACGGGGCGGTCACCCTCGTCTACGGTGAGGAGTCCACGGGGAAGACGACCCTCGCCGCCTCCGCGGCCCTCACCCTGCTCCGCCGGGACCAGGCGGCGAGGGCCTTCTACGTCGACTCGGACGGCAAGCTCTCCACGGAGAGGCTCACCCAGATCGCGGGCGACCCCGGGCCCCTCCGCCGCCTCCTCTACTACAGGCCCCAGAGCTACCGCGACCAGACGAGGCTGATCGATGGCCTGCCGGACCAGCTGGAGGCCGGGGACCTGGTCGTCGTCGACTCGGTGACGGGGCTCTACAGGCTCGAGGCGGGGGACCCCACCCGCTCCTTCTCGGAAAACAAAGAGCTTAACCACCAGCTTGGGTTCATCAGGGAGACGGCCTTGACGACGGGCTCAGCGTTCCTGCTCACCGGCCAGGTGAGGAGCGTCATAGGCGCCCCCACCCCAGAGGTCGAGCCCGTCGCCGAGCGGCTCCTCAGGTTCTGGAGCGACGCCGTGCTCAGGCTCGACGCGACGCCCGCCCCGGGCGTCCGCCACGCGGCCCTCGAGAAGCCGGAGAGCAGGCGCGGCGCGGCGAGGTTCAGGATCACTGGGAACGGGCTCGAGGAGGCGGATCGGGCCTGGTGATCTCCGACGTAGTTCTCTGGTTCGCGGAGACGATCTGGCTCTTCCTCCCCGCCTACTTCGCCAACGCGGCGCCCGTGCTGCTCCACGGCGGCGGACCCCTCGACGGCGGCAGGGTCTGGTCGGACGGCAGGCGGCTGCTCGGCGACCACAAGACCGTCTACGGGACCCTGTCAGGCGTCGTCGTCGGCACGGCCGTCGGCCTCGCCCAGATGAGCCCTCTCAGGGGCCTGCTCTTCGCCTCCGGCGCCGTCCTCGGCGACCTCGTCTTCGCCTTCCTCAAGCGCCGCCTCGGCATAAGGCCGGGGCAGCCACTGCCCCTCTGGGACCAGGTGGGCTTCATACTCTTCGCCATAATCCTCGGCAGCCTCGTCCAGCCGGCTCCCACCTGGGAGCAGGACGTCGCCATGGTCGTCACCACGATCCCCGTCCACTACGTCTCGAACCTCTTCGCCTGGGCGCTGAGGATGAAGAAGGAACCCTGGTAGGGCTAGACCAGCCTGGGCTCCGGTTCCCTCCCGGCCTCGATGACCCTCCCGCAGAAGTTGAGGGCGAAGGACTCCGGGAACTCCCCCGCGAACCGGGCTGTGGCCCTGAAGCCGGTGCAGTGGCACGGCGAGAGGAGGCGGGGGCTGAACCTCCTAACCTCGTCCATCGTCCTCCGGACGTAGGCCTCGTCGCGGCCAACTAGGTGGGTTCCGCCGACGACCCCGTAGACCCCGTCGAAGCCCCCCAGCCTCCTCACGTGCGTCAGCGTGTTGATGGGACCTGCGTGGGCGCATCCGAGGAGGACGAACGGGCCCGCTCCCCGGACGTCGGCCCAGAGGGCCTGGTCGTCGAGGATCAGGTCGTCCACCTCCTCGCCGTCGACGACGATTCGGACGCCCTCGCCCTCCCGGAGCTGCATGATGGTCTCGAACCCTGACACCCTCGGGACCTCACCGGTCGTGCGGAGCCCGGGCACGACCTCGACCGGCCCTCTGGAGAGGACGACCTCTCCGCCGGCCGCCTCGATCTCCGCGATCCCCTGCCCCTCCGGGACGCCGTGCACCCGGCGCGTCCCGTCCCGCCTCACCCTGATCCTCCTCCGGAAGGTATCGGGGTGGGCGTAGACCCTCACGCCCCCCGCCGCCTCGACGACGTCGACGTTGGCGGCCGTGTGGTCCTGGTGGCCGTGGCTGATGACCAGGCAGTCGACGTCGCCTAGGTCGACCCTGAGCCGCTTGACGTTGTGTAGGAGCGGCTCCCTGTCGTTGCCGGTGTCGAGGATGACCTTCCTCCGGTCCCCCCGTGCGTCCTCGAGCTCGAGCAGGAAGGAGAGCCCCCACTGGCCGTGTAGCCCCGCAAACTGGACGAGGTTGTCCGCGATGGTCGTCACCTTCAGGCTTCTGACCGCGTCCATGCCTTCACATAGGCTCGAGTTTATTATAAAAACTCGCAGACACCTCCACGGTTCGGCGAGGCTCAAGGGGTTAGAACGGGTGTTCTAAACGGTGGTCTTATCTGGGGGTATTCGATTTAAATTATGAACGATCCGGGTAAAGTGCCCAGGGCCACCCAGCCCCGGAGTCAGAGACTGGTGAGGTAAGCCGAGGTTAGGATTTGTCCCAGAGGAAGATGCTCGCAGCCGACGAGGAGCTGGCAAACAAGGTGGCCGAGCTAGCGAGCAGGAGGGGCCTCACGGTGAGGCAGACCGTCAACGACATCCTCGAGCAGGCGCTCAGGGTCGAGGAGGCGGGCATAAGCCTCAAGGAGGTCGTCGAGGAGCGCTGGATGCTGGAGAAGGCTCAGGAGATAGGGTTCACATTCGTCCCGGAGCACCTCCTCTACCAGGTCGTGGACGCCGCCTACGGTCAGGGCGGAAAACAGCTCTCCGACACCTGGCGTGGCGTCGGCGGCTGGTACGGCAAGTATTTCTCCGCGAAGACGGACAAGCCCCTCGACGCGTTCAAGGAGGCCATGGGGCTCCTCACCTTCGGCGCCAGCGGCTTCTCCCTAGATAAGCAGAAGGACGACAACCTCGCCGTCACCTGCGTCAGCGAGCGTTTCACGGAGGGCTTCACCGAGGTCTTCGGCCTCTTCATAGAGGGCGTCCTCGAGGTCCTAGGCTACGAGGTCTCCGACCGTGAGGTCTCAAAGGGGATCATCAAGCTGAAGCTGGTCAAACGGAGGTAGGAGGCGATGCGCAGCCAGCCCCAGGAGGACACGAAGCTTCTGATACTGCCGACCCACCTCGTCGACAGGCTGAAGGCGATTGCGACGCGTCAGGGCGTCAGCCTGAGCTCGTTCGCCGCGGAGTCGCTGGAGCAGGTTCTCAGGGCAGACGAGATGGACGCGAGCCTAAGCGAGGCCGTGGACGCCTACAGGCTCTCCGAGATGCAGCGCGGCGCCGGCATGGTGGACATCCCGAGGTCGAGCCTGAACCACCTCATAGAGAAGCTCTACCCGAAGAAGGGCGGGGACCTGAAGAGGGTCTGGGGCGAGGCGGGCCACTGGTACGGGGAGTACATCAGGGCCAAGCTGAGGCCGGAGGAGACGCTCGGCTTCCTCGAGAAGGAGCTCCTCGTCGCCTGGAACCTCGACGAGGCCGAGGTTAAGGAGTCTGAGACCGACGTCTCAGTCAGGTGGGTCTCCTTCACCATGACCGAGGAGTTCACGGAGCTCCTGCTCAGCTACCTCTCCGCCGTCATGGACGCCCTCGGCTACAGGGAGGTCGAGAGGGACAGCCTGCGAGGCATGGCGACCCTCAAGTATACGACGATCGGGGCACAGTGACGAATTGATTTTTTCGTGGCAAAAAACCTGATCCTAATTAAGGATTTTTATACATTTAATTTTAGGGTGTTTTAGGCCGTTTTGGGGCATTTTCTCTAAACCCTGAACAGATTATTATCGGCAGAGGAACCATCCGCTTGGAACCATCTTTTTCCGCTTACAGGTCTCTCAAAGCAGCTTCCGAACGCCCTTTTTTGTATACATTGTCCCATCATTGTATACATTATTCGTTTCTCTGTAGACATACGCTTAAGTATCAAGCGTCTTTTTTGTCTATCAGTCGTCCGTAGGTAGCGGTACCCTCGGGTAACCGATGGTCTCCGCGCCTACAATGACGATTCAAAAAGGTGAAAAAGTGAAATGAATATGAGAAAAGCATTACCGCTATTCGTAATAGCCACTATAATTGTGGCGCTCATCCCATCAGTGTTGGTGGGCGCCGCAGTCGTGAACACAATATCGGTCTCATTCGGCCCGGTAGGAACCAAGGTCACGGTATCAGGTACCATCGAAACCTATAACGGCAACTACAAGATCGAGATCGACGCTAACGGCGATGGCGATTTCCTTGATGCTGGTGAGGCTCTTGCTGGTGTCGCTACTACAGTGACTGCCAGCGGCTACGCCTATTCAAAGGAGGTCACCATCCCTGACTGTCGTGGTGGAGCAAGGACGATCAGGGTTACTGATCTAGGCACTGGAGTTGGATCGAACGCACTCTTCACGGTAACTACCTCCTATAAACTTGCACTAACTACTCCCGCCGATGGTTATGAGGTTGAAGGCGGCCCAGTGACCGTCACCGCCACTCTCAAGGGTGTCGATGTAGTCGCGCTAGGTGTCGGCGTCCTTGACCTGCAGTTCAGGTTCAAGGACCCAGCTGGCAATGCTATTGCTGCATTGACAGCGGCGTACCCAAACTTAGCTGAGGCCGTGGTGGGATTCGGCACCTTCACTCAGGCTAACCCTATTGCTGCCAACAACGCGAACTTGGTCACTAACGGTCTATACACCGCGCTTCTCGACTGGGACGACGATGCAGGTTTTACCGAGACCGCCCGCCAGGGTGTTGCGTCGGTAACCTTCACCATTAGGCCCACCGATAAACTAAATTATGACAGGACCCAGCCAGTCGTCTGGAAGGTACAGCTCGCTGCAGGCATAACCTACGATTATTACGAGCTGATCGACCCGTTGGGAGTCTTGACCAACGTCCCTGACGCTAACCAAGGTCCCGGCGGTTTCGCTGGCGGTGCCGCTCTTGTCACAACAAAGACGACGACTCTCGGCACCTGGACTCTGAAGCTCTATGACACCACCGCGACGCTGATAAAATCGGTTACATTCACTGTGAACCCGGCGACGATCTCACCGGTTGTCGTCGTGTTCGCTGATGCAAGCACTCTTGCTGACGGCGCCTTGGGTGACCTTCTGGTAGCGGCCGACAACGTCGCCGTGAAGCGTATGCACAAGATCACGATCGACATGACGGTAAAGTACCCGGATGGTACTGATGCACTGCCGGCCGACATCACGGCTGGCTTCGATGTCAAAGTCTACTACAACACGACACTGTTCAAAACGCTGCACCTCGACCCACTAACGGCGTGGATTGCAGGCGCACCTAACGTCTGGAGAACGAGTTGGGTAATCTCCAAGGATGCTCCGCTTGGCAAGAACTGGAAGTTCAACGTGACAGCCTCCGGCATCGCAGATGCCAACGGTAACGCAGGTCCCAAGAAGGACTACGGTACAGCCGACACAAACAGCGACCTCGCTAACGACCACAGGATAAAGGTCGCCGCTGGCATAATCTTCGTCACCGCCCCGGTCCTCAACTACCCCGGCGTAGGCGCTGCCATGCAGAGGACACTAGAAGCAAAGGCCACCATCGACATCAGGTACGCCGACAACACTCGTGTTACCGGAACAGATATGTCGAAATTCAACACCACCGGAACTGATTCAGCTGCAAAAAACACCGTGATCTACATGGCTGCCGCTGATTACAACGCCGACGTTGGACTCTGGGTAGCTAAATGGGAGACTCCGTACAACGCCGCACTGGGTGCCGCCTCGTTCAAGGTCCTTGCGAACAACTTCAAGGATCTGTATGGCAACAAGGGGCCAGGGGCTGACACCGCCGCATCGGGCGCGTTCAACGTCATTGTGGCAGCGATAACCATCAGCAACGTCGCGACAAACGCCGCCAGCTACGAGACTGACAACCAGGTCACTATAACATTCGACGCCACGTATCCAAACGGTGACGCCGTCACCAAGAGAACTGACCTTAGTCCGACCGCCACAAGAGAGTACCCAGTCGTGACGATCTACGACAGTGCTGGAACTGCAGTCGCAACCCTCCGTGCAGGATACGTGAGTGGTAAGTGGACTGCCAGCTGGATCGTTGCCGCTGGTTCCCTCAGTGGCAAATACAACGCCACAGTCGATGCTTTCAGTGCAACGCTTGCCGCTGAGAAGGGCTTCGCCGACAGCGCAGACGCCGCCGTTCTCGCCAATTGTAACACTGGCCCAACTGTGAAGAAGTACGCGAACTTTGACATCACACGCGTCTCCATGACCGACGTCATGGCAGCATCCGAAGCCGCCAAGGCGGCAGCGGACCTAGCCAGCACCAAGGCAGACGCAGCCAAGACAGCAGCCGACACAGCCAGCACCAAGGCCGACGCGGCCAAGACAGCAGCAGACCTAGCCACGGTAGCTGCTAACGCAGCGAAGACAGCGGCAGACGGAGCGAAGACGGCAGCCACATCGGCCCAGACCACGGCACAGTTAGCCGTGACTGCAGCCACAGACGCCAAGACGGCAGCCACCGACGCCAAGACGGCGGCGACGGCAGCCGGCACCAAGGCAGACGCAGCGACGGCAGCAGCCAACGCCGCCAAGGCATCGGCCGACGCCGCGAAGGCAGCGACCGACAGCCTGACGACGATGGTCTACGTCGCGATAGCCGCCTCGGTGGTCGCAGCCCTGGCAGCCATATTCGCCGTGATGCAGATCAGTCGCAAGATAGCGTAAGCGGTAAGAAACGAATTCCCTTTCTTCTTTTTTTAAGCAACGGCCCCCAGAGGGTGCTGTGTACCGGATTCACAGCTTCGTGAAACCTCGAACAGGTTATAAGGCGGAGCCCTGAAGGTTTCTAGGATGCTCCCAACCTGGCTGATCGGGAACACCATTCAGGTGGGGCTCCTCGTAATCCTATGCATAGGCTTCACCTACACGTACATGATAGAGAAGTTCCCCAACTTCGCCCACGTCAGCTTCGCCGCCGTCGGCACCTGCATCACCTTCGCCATGGTCAGGCTCTGGGGCCTCAACCCCTACGCCGCCTGGCCAGTCACGACGCTCGTCGGCGGCCTCCTCGGGGTCACCTTCTACGTAATCATAGTGAGGCCCATCAGGAGGCACGGGACGAGGGAGATCACCCTCACCTTTGCCTTCTTCGCCGTCAGCCAGGTCATAGGCGCCTTCATCGCCATGTTCAGCTTCTGGGTATTCGTCTCGCTGAAGTTCTCGACGCAGGGCTTCATGCTGAAGAGCTTCGACTTCACCTGGCAGGATGTGCCAGGCGTGATGCTGACGGCGCCCATCACCTGCGCCGTCCTCGTCCTCCTCATGTACATCTTCCTCACAAGGTTCAGGTTCGGCATCGCCACGAGGGCCGTCGCCGAGGACGAGCCCCTCGCCGCGAACCTGGGCGTGGACACCTTCAAGATACACGTGGCCTCATGGTTCATAGCCGGGGCCCTCTCGGGCCTCGCCGGCGGCATAATCCCCCTCTGGAGATCGACGGGCGTCGGCTTCTCGGACGAGTTCCTCATCTCCGTCATGGCGGGCAGCGTCGTCGGCGGCCTGAACAGCATCACGGGCGCAGTCGTCGGCGGCGTCGCCGTAGCCCTGACCCAGAAGTGGCTCGGCGCCCTCTTCATAAGCATCTTCGGCATCGGCGCAGGAGGCTTCGAGCCGCTCATGCCCATGCTCTTCATCTTCGTCGTCCTGATGATCGAGCCGGAGGGGATCACGGGCTTCTTCGGGAGGCCCCACGCCCCGCTCAAGACCCTCAGGATGCGCCTCAGGGACGCCAGGGAGCTCCTCGCCAGGGTGACCCAAGCCGTTTAAAAGGCCGGCGGGGGAGGAGATACGGACATGCCGGCCTCGATAACCTGCCCCTCCTGCGGGAGAGCCCACACCCCGGATGAGTACGGCGAGGACAGGTTCTGCAGATCATGCGGCGCCCTCCTCGAGGTCAGGGCCGCCGGACGCGGGGACGAGGCCGGGGACTGGAGGACGCTCTTCCCCTACGAGCCCTACCCACAGCAGGTCGACTTCATGGGCGACGTCGAGCGCGTCGTCGGCGGAGGAGGCGTCCTCGTCGCGGAGGCATGCAACGGCTTCGGCAAGACCGTCTCCGCCCTCAGCGTCCTCCTGGGACTCGGCAGACAGATCGTCTACACTACCCGCACCCACGACCAGGTCAGGCAGGTGCTGCAGGAGGTGGAGAGGATCAACCACCACGCCGGCGCGGGCTTCACCGCGGTCAACCTCGCGAGCAGGGAGTTCCTCTGCCTCAACCCAGACTGCAGGGGGGCGCAGGGGAGGGAGGCGCAGGAGATATGCAACGCCCTCAGGAAGGGCGACAAGTGCCCGTACAGGTCCGAGATAATGGAGCCGCCCCCGGGCCTGCCACCGATACTGACGCCCAGAACCCTCAGCCAGGCCGGCAGGAGGCTCATGATCTGCCCCTACTTCCTGGCGAGGAGGGCCGCGAAGACCAGAAGACTCGTCGTAGCCCCCTACCCGTACGTCTTCGACCCGAGGATCAGGATGATGACCGGCCTCGGCCTCGAGGGTAGGCTCCTGGTCCTCGACGAGGGGCACAACATCGACCAGGTCGGGCAGGAGACCCTCAGCGACACCCTGAGCAGCAGGACGCTTGAGACAGCCGCCGAGGAGGTGAAGGCCGTCGGAGGCAGCCGCTCCCACATGAGGAGACTCTCAGGCTACCTCGAGGATGAGGTAGGAGACGCGCCGAGGCTGAAACGCGCCGAGGAGCTGGAGGGCGACCTCTGCGCAGTCCTCGGCTCGGACCTCACCACCTTCATCGAGCACTACGCGCCGATGGTCGACAAGATCAGGGAGGGGAAGCTGAGGCGGGGCGAGCCGCCGGTCTCCTACCTCTCAGGCGTCCTAGCCTTCATGGAGCTCCTCGCCTCGAGCAGGAAGGACAGGTACATAGCCATCTGCCAGCGCGGCCCCTACGGCTCAGACCAGGTCGAGTACAGGTGCCTCGACCCGAGCCTAGCCATTAAACCCGTCGTCGAATCCGCCTCAGGCACCCTCATCATGTCCGGCACCCTCTCACCCCTGAAGCTCTTCGCCGAGATACTGGGGCTTGAAGGCGCCGAGCTCAGAAGCTACCCGAGCATACAGAGCCCTGAAAGCGTCAGGATGGTCGTAGACACCCGGGTCACCTCGGCGTACAGGGAGCGCAGCGACGAGATGATGCTCCGCATAGGCGAGATAATAGCCCACGAGCTCGAGGAGGTGCCGAACGGAGCCCTCATCTTCTTCCCCCAGCGTGAACTCATGAACCGCTGCCTGGACGCCTGGGGAGTCAACGGAGTCGTAAAGGTCCGGGGAGGAACCCTCCACCTCGGCGGCAAGCAGCTCCTCAGGGAGGGCGCAGACGCTAGGCAGAACGAGGCCGTCCTCGAGCGGTACAGGGCGCTGGCCCTGACGCCCCCCGGCGCGGCCCTCGCCTGCGTCTTCCGCGGCCGCAACAGCGAGGGGAGCAACTTCCCCGACGAGCAGGCCCGCGGCATCTTCCTCGTGGGCGTCCCGTACGCCAACTACGGCGACCCGGTCGTCCGCGCCCAGATAGCCTACTACGACAGAGCGAGAGGGGGCATGGGTCAGAGATGGTACACGATGGATGCCTTCCGCGCCGCCAACCAGGCACTGGGCAGGGGGATAAGGAGCCGAGAAGACTGGTGCCACTACTGGCTCCTCGACGCCCGCTACGCCGCGAACCTCGACCTGATCTCCGCCTGGGCGAAGGGCCACGGACCGGAGATTGTGGAAAACGAACCCCGAGCCTGAGCTTTTAAACTCATCGAACCTAATTCAGGGGTGTGGATGCCCTTGGAAGGCAGCGGATACGTCCTTGGCATCGACGGCGGGGCGTCGAGGACGAGATGCGTCGTCGCCGACCTCTCAGGTAACCTCGTAGCACGTGGGGGCGGAGGCCCGTCGAATCCACTGACAGCGGGCGTGGACACCGCCGCCGAATCGATCCTCACCGCGGCAAGCGAGGCATCGGGAAGCCGCGGAATAAGGGCCTTCAAGGCGTCCGTCATGGGCATCGCCGGCACCGACAGGCCGTCTGGAGCCGAGGCGCTCAGGAGCAGGCTCGGCGGCTTCGACTGGGGGAGGCTCCGCATCGTCTCGGACGCCGCCGTCGCCCTGGCAGGCGCCACGGGATGCCGCCCCGGCGTCGTGGTGGTCTCAGGGACAGGTTCGGTGGCCTACGGGGAGAACGAGGAGGGGGAGAAGGCGAGGGCCGGCGGCTGGGGCTGGAGGCTCGGCGACGAGGGCAGCGGTTATACCATCGGCAACGGCGCACTTATCGCGTCCCTCAGGGCCCTCGACGGGCGGGGGCCACCAACGAGCCTTCCCGACAAGATAATGAGAGTCCTCGACTTGGACGACCTCGGCGGACTCGTCGACCTAGTCTACTCCAGGGGGATGGGGAACAGGGAGATCGCCACCCTCACGCCGCTTGTGGGGGAGGCCGCGGAGGAGGGGGACGCCGTGGCGAAGAGCATCCTAGAAGAGGCAGGAGAGGAGCTCGGCCTCGCCGCCTCTGCCGTCGCCAGGAGGCTCAGGATGATGGATGCCTTCCCGGTCGCCCTGACAGGCGGCGTCTT
>Ga0315280_10004889_pt1 | contig 19457 bp, 25 predicted proteins | sample YL17G06_40_MG_FD_203697 | JGI IMG/M metagenome (GOLD analysis project Ga0315280, IMG submission 203697) | Sediment microbial communities from Yellowstone Lake, YNP, Wyoming, USA - YL17G06_40 | ecosystem: Environmental > Aquatic > Freshwater > Lake > Sediment | place: USA: Wyoming | collected... | reverse complement strand
AAGCTCACAGACCAGAAATAAAAGCGAAGCCCTGCTCAATAGTGCGGGAACTTCACATTTATGGACCGCTAGTGCCTGTTGGCAAACACTTAGCCAAGGCATGGCAACACAAAGGTTATGGCGGTATCCTATTGGCTGAGGCGGAACGCGTAACTAGAGAAGATTATGATTTAAAAAAGATTTTAGTTATAAGTGCCTTGGGAACGAAACAGTACTATATGCGGTTTGGGTATCAGTATGATGGAGTTTATGTGTCAAAAATGTTGGGTTGATGGGGTTTGGGTGAGTGTTTGCGTGCGTGCAACAGCCTAGAGCCCCTCTATTTGGAGCCAAATATGGTGATAGTGTGTGGGTTGGGGCTGTAGTAACCTAAGATTAAGGCGAGGATGGAGCAGCAAAGCTATCTTCCTACAACTTTCTGTTTATGTATAGCGATGGTAGTTGTTCGCACTTGCCAACAACATGGTGAGTTTGATGAAATTTATAAAGAGAAAGCAATAATTATAACAGGGTGGGATACTATGTCTGATGCCCCACGCTCGGCACAACAAGAAGACTTAGATAAACTGAAGCTGTTCAGAGAGAGGCAAGATGCAGAGGCAACGCTTCATTGGAGCCGCAATAGCTACTTCCTAGTTGTAATGAGCATATTATTTGTAGCCTATGGTCAAAAACCTGTTGAGGGCTCTCAACTTGCTTCCTTCCAAACACTCATGGCAATTCTAGGTGCAATTCTAAGCATTATATGGCTTCTCATTCAACATAGGAGCAGCAAATATATCTTATACTACAAATCTGAGGCAAGAAGATATGCGGTATTAACCCACACTCCAGATGTCTATCCAGAGAAACTAGGTAAAAGCATTGAAATGCGGAAACTGGCATACGTTCTTCCTCTATCCTTCTTAGTGATTTGGGTAACTTTCATAATCCTGAGAGCCCCATTCATCTTTCCTTCAAACTAGGTCATCGGAAATCTTTTATGCAGGATGCAGGATAGTTATCGCTGGCAGGATAATGCAGGAGAGAGTGGTGATTGCTACATAATCGAGAAAAAGACAATAGGCACATCCTCAGTTTCGGTGGCGGTCTTAACTCAACTGCCCTTCTTGTCTTCTTGATTGACAACAAGTATCCTTTGGACGAGGTCATATTTGCTGATACAGGTGGAGAGGTTCCAGAAACTTACAACTACTTGAAGATTATCGATTCCTACCTCTGCAAGCACAGGATACCATTTAAGATTGTCAGATCCAAGAATGGAGCTTTGTATGATTGTTGCATTCGGCGCAAGGTGACACCTTCTCAGATTTGGCGTTGGTGCACAAGAGACTATAAGATTACTCCTATTCATGCGCACTATCGCTCTTTAAATAATCACATCATCCAGTATCTCGGAATCGCCTATGAAGAGAGAGATAGAATGAAACAAAGCAGAGTCGAGTATGTTACGAATATCTTCCCACTTGTGGACAACAAGTTATCAAGGCAAGATTGTATTGACATCATAATGCTTGCTGATGCTGACTTGCCCATACCAGTAAGAAGTGGCTGCTTCTTCTGTCCATTCAATTCTCTATCACGGTGGACAGAAATTTTTGAGCGACATAGGGATCTTCTTTTGAAGGCAAGAACCCTTGAAGAAAACTCAAAGCATTTTCCAAAGCAACGATTGGTGAAACTAACGCTTGGATTTTTGCAAGAAAAACTGGAAAAGAATGAACCTCTCCCGGAGGTCAATGTGAAAAGGCTATGCGCCAGTGAGTGTTTAATCTAAGTGTCACCTAACGTATTCGGGAGTTCCGCTTTCTTGCACTCTGCTCAACGATGGTATTGTTGCGAGAATGGCATCAGTTTGTTCTCTTATTCTGCATAGCTCTAACACTAGTGCGAATACATTATCTAGTACTATTCGAAACCGCCGACAATGCTCTTCTTCATTTCTGGCTCCTGAACTGCCTCTGGCGAATCTTTTCATTGGAGCTATGATTTGTCTTGCAAAGGTTCTTTGAATCTCTTTTACCCTTGTTTCACAGGGGTTGATTTCATTAAGAACGCTTGGATTTTGTGTTGCTTTGAGAATCTCGATTACTATGAGAGTGTCCTTAGCTTCTTGAGTTATCCAATCACGCAAATCGTCTGCAAGGATTTTCATCGCATTCTTTTTGGAGACACGGAGAAGCACTTGATCGCGGCTTCTTCGCCTACTGTTTACTTGTCTTAAAGATGTCTCAACTAAAGCGTTGTTGTCTTCCTCATTGCCTTCCAATTGTTTATCCCGTCCTTTGCTTTGATATCCATTCTCTGATAGCTAGTATGGCTGCCTCATCTATTTTCATGCCCTTGTTCTTTGCAATTTTTTGGAATTCATCGAATTGGCTGTTTTCTAACGGAACAATGATGAGATGTATTTCTTTGGTTAGGGTTTTTGATTTAAGGACTGTTTCCTTGCACTCCTCAACAGATAGCTCTGGATGTTTCTTCCAGTAATCGATAATATCCCGTGTCTCAAAAGCGGTTAAACCTGCAACGGCTTTGGCGATCTTGATTCTCTTGTTTATATCTGGAATACTTGCCAGTTTTGTATTCGCGTCAATGAGGATCTTGCCCTCTGCAATTAGTTTTCGTATTTCTTCTGGTTGGTCATTCATTTTGTCGAACGATTCCACTATCTGCCTAGAGACACCAAACACTTCTGCAAGTCTCTTCGATGATTTGTATTCACCGTGTTTTAACAATAGTCGTATTGCCTCTGCTATCGTCAGTAAGGGGGAACGTTTTCTTTTGCTACCTTTCAGGTTTGCAATTAATATTGCTTCAGCAGTTTCCTTGTCCATTTCTACTTCACATAACCTGAACTGTCCAACCAATCCATGACTGCTCTTTGAGCAATAGATTCTGGTTCTTCTTCGAGTGTCTTAGAAGCTCGATACAAAGCATATGCATAAGTTTCAGGCAAATGGATTTTGACAACGGTTCTATATTGGGAGCGAGCAGCACGTGCTTTGATTTCATCTAATGTGCTTGTGGGGTCTTCAAGCAAAGCTGCAAAATGTCGTTCCCTCGTAAGCTTAGGTAAGCCATGTATCAACTTTGCGAATTTTATTGCCTTCGAAACATCAGGGACTATACGAGACAGTCGTTTGGCATCCGATGGAGAAGTGATTCCCTTGCGCACCAGTTCTTTAAGTTCTTCAGGAACAATTCTGTAGGCTAGATATTTCTTGAAAGTTGGAATTGATATTCCCAGTACTTTTGCTGCTTCTTTATCTGAGCCAAAATGCTTGCTCAGATACTCGCATGCACTTGCCACATCATCTGGATTAACAGCTTTTCGATGCAGGTTCTCACTAAGCGAGGCAACCTTTGCCCTTGCTAAGTCAATCGGTTCCTTGAGAATTAGGACTTGGATTTTCTTCCATCCTAATTGCTTTACGGCGAGAAGTCGCCTTTGCCCCTCTATAAGCTTGTATTTTCCAGTTTCAACTTGTTGAACAAGAGGCGGTTGCAATAGACCAATTTGCCGTATACTGTCTGCGAGCTCATCTATGCCCTTCGTAATTTCAGTATGTCTAACGTTTGCTTCATCCCACACTTCAATACTGTCAACTGGCACAGTTCTGTATTCTTTTTCTTCTGTTCGCAGCATCACCTTAGCCATGGTATCTCTCCGCTTCTGTTTAGCGTCTATCTATTTTTAAAGTTAATGATACCTCACAATAAGCCCCTTTGGTTAACATGGAAAAACTTTATCCATGCAAGTCCCCAAGAGTTAACAGAATCTCCTACAAAAAAGCATATTAGTTCTCTTGAACTTCAAATGTTGGAGAACTAAAAATGAATAGGAAGGAAGAGCTCTCAGGCTATAAAGGCGAGGCATTAGAAGCCATCAAACGGGCAGAAGCGGAAATAGGCGACATAATACGCGTGGCAAAGAACACGGAAGTTTACGAAGGAATTTTGATTCCCCGCTCAGAATATGACGACGAAAAACACCTAGTTATAAAGCTAAAAAGCGGCTACAACATCGGCACACGCATAACCCCAAACACAAAAATAGAGAAAATAGGCAAAGGAGCAAAACCAACCTTTGCACCAGCTTCTCTCGCAGAACAAAATCCAGAACTGCCAAAAGTTGCAATAATAAGCACCGGCGGAACCATAGCCAGCCGCGTGGACTACAGAACAGGAGCAGTGCGACCAGCCCTAACAGCAAGCGACCTATACAGCGTCGTTCCAGAACTAGCCAACATAGCAAGAATAGAGACTCAAATACTCTTCAGCCTTTTCAGCGAAAACATAACACCAATGCATTGGACAGAAATAGCCAAGGCTGTTGCTAAGCAAATAGCTGAAGGCGTTGACGGCGTCGTAATAGCCCATGGAACAGACACTTTAGGTTACACCGCTGCAGCCCTAAGCTTTGCATTGCAAAACCTTCCAATACCAGTCATACTTGTAGGTTCACAACGCTCAGCAGACCGCCCAAGCTCCGACGCAGCAACAAACCTTATAGGCGCAGTTACAGCAGCGGCAAAAGCTCCCTTCGCAGAAGTAGCAGTAGCCATGCATGAAACACCATCAGACAATTCCATAATACTTCACAGAGGAACAAAAGTCAGAAAATGCCACACAAGCAGAAGAGACACCTTCAAATCCATAAACACGCCGCCAATAGCAAGAATACAAGACCAAAAAATAACCATGTCAACAGAAGACTACAAGAAACGTGACCCGTCAAGGACACTTGCCTTAAAGCCGGAATTCGACGAGAAAGTTGCTTTGCTGAAGTTTCATCCAGGTATTAATCAAGCGGTAATTGATTGGTGCGTGGAGAACGGGTATAAGGGCATCGTTCTTGAAGGCACAGGTTTAGGTCATGCGAGCAAATACTGTTTTGAGGCTATTAAAAAGGCTGTAGAGCACAATATTGTAATCGCTATGGCTTCTCAATGCATTTGGGGACGCGTTAACATGAACGTTTACGATTCAGGACGTGACTTGCTGGCTTTAGGAGTGATTCCCTTAGAGGACATGCTTTCAGAAACAGCCCTTGTCAAACTTATGTGGATTTTTGGGCAAACGAAAAACATTGAAGAAGCCAAGAAACTGTTAAAAACAGATATCGCACGCGAGTTTTCTCCACGAACGCTTTCTGAGGCAATAGGCAAAGAACAAGGAGAATGATATCGCTTTGGAAATAGATTATGATAAACTTGGATTAAAAGTTGGCTTGGAAATCCATCAACAATTAGACACTTCTGCAAAATTGTTTTGCAAATGCAAACCAGAACTTTTCAAAGAAGAACCAGAAATCACATTTCTACGCAAACTTCGCCCAACACAAAGCGAACTAGGCCAAATAGACCCCGCAGCCTACTTCGAATTCCAAAAAGGAGTGAAAATCCTCTACGAAGCCAACAAGGCAACTTCATGCCTTGTTGAAATGGATGAGGAGCCACCACATCCACTGAATATGGAAGCAGTTGAAATAGCTTTAACAGTAGCACTAATGATAAAAGCAAAGCCCGTCGACGAAATCCACGTAATGCGCAAAACAGTCATAGATGGCTCGAACACCACTGGTTTCCAAAGGACATGCGTAGTAGCCCTAAACGGCGTGATGAAAGTTGGGGAGAAAACAGTTCCAATTCAGCATGTGAGCCTAGAAGAAGATGCAGCAAGAAAAATGGGCGAAGAAGAAGACAACATAATACGTTACCGCATCGACCGTCTGGGTATACCTCTAGTAGAGATTGCAACTGCACCAGTCATAAATTCACCAAAAGAAGCAGGAGAAATTGCACTCGCCATCGGAACAATCTTAAGGGCTACAGGAAAAGTCAAACGAGGCTTAGGCACAATCCGCCAAGACATAAACATATCAATTCCAAACGGTGCATTAATAGAAATCAAAGGACTGCAAGAACTTGAACTGCTTCCGCTTGTCGTAGAATATGAAGTGCAACGCCAACTAAACCTCATAAAAATAAGTGAAGAACTAAAGAAAGGCGGAGTGAAAGGAGACGAGATAAACGAAGAATTTTTTGATGTTACAGACGTTTTTAAACAAACAAAATGCAAAGTTATCCGCAAAGCCCTAGATAAAAATCAACAAGTCCTAGCCGTGAGACTTCCGAAATTCAAGGGTTTTCTAAAAAGAGAGCTCATGCCAAATTTCCGTCTTGGAACAGAAATGGCTGATAGGGCACGTTTCTGGGGAAAAGTAGGCGGCATATTTCACACGGATGAATTGCCAGCCTATGGAATAACAGCAGAAGAGATTGAAGAGCTAAGGAAAGCGACCGAAGCCAAAGAACAAGACGCCATAGTATTTGTCGCAAACACGCCAGAAAACAGTAAAGACGCGCTAGAAGCAGTCATAGAAAGAGCACGCGAAGCCATAAAAGGTGTGCCAGAAGAAACACGAGCGCCAAACCCTGATGGAACAACACGCTACATGCGACCCAGACCAGGAGCCGCAAGAATGTATCCAGAAACAGACATTCCGCCGACGCAGATAACAGAAGACTACACAAAAAGGGCTAGCTTGCTCTTGCCAGAACTGCCAGAACAGAAACTTGAACGTTTAACTAAAGATTATGGGCTAAACCAGAAATTGACTAAACAGATTCTGGATTCCGAATACAGCGAACTATTTGAAACAATCATAAAAGAAAGCGAAGTTTCGCCAATAACTGTTGCAGCATTTCTAACTGAAACCCTAAGAGCATTGAAACGTGATGGTATCCAAGTGGATAACGTTTCAGAAAAACAGATACGAGAAATTTTCAAACACGTTAGCACCGGAGAATTAACCAAAGAAGCTATATCAGAAGTGGTCGGTTGGCTTTCAAAACATGAAGGCAAAAACATACAAGAAGCAATTAGTAACTTGGGCTTGAAGATTCTTTCAGAGGAAGATTTGATGAAAATCGTCGATGACATAGTGGGAAATAATAAGAAAATAGTCGAAGAACGTGGAATGGAAGCTTTTGGTTCGCTTATGAGCTTGGTTATGAAGGAAGTGCGAGGTAGGGCAAACCCTGCATTAGTTAGCGAATTGATAAGAAAAAAGTTGAAACAAGTAAGCTGAGAATTAATTTCTAAGCACAAACAGCTCAGATGTTAAAGGCGTCCTAACAGTCATTTTTAATGTCTAAACTTTATAGCAGGCAACCCAGTGATTCTTTTTAACTTCTTGCAGTTCCGGTTCTTTACGTTTGCATTCTTCTGAAGCTTCGCTGCATCGCGGATGAAATCTACATCCTCTAGGAAGATCCACTTTAGTCTCCATCTGATAGTCTCGGAGAAACTTGGGTAACATGAAGCAGATATTCTATTTGTACTCTTTCAGTGAAATAACGTTTTCAGGAAGAAGTTTCACATTTTCGCCGCAGTAGGGGCAGATTTTGAATTCTGGCAACAATGGTTTTCCACAGGTTGGGCACAGATTTGGGAAATTCACTTTTTCTTCAAGTTTTTTGACTTCTTTTCTTAAAGTGTTTAGTTCAGTTTTCATCTTCTCTACGCTTTCGTTTAATGGGTGAATTTCCTTTACTTCTGTTCTTACGTTATAAATTAGGTCTTTGACATGTGCCAAAATTTCACTGTTCGATTCTATTGTTTCGCTCATTGCGTCAAGTATTTCGCTTTTCTCTTCTAGTAATTGGGCTTCAACTGTGCCTTGTGTCTTAGCGTCTGAAAGTATATTGTTTAGGAAAGTTTCCACGGGGTTTGTGAAGGCTATTGCACATGTAATGCCCCATAAAATGAAGGTTGCTGCGGCGCTTGCCCAAAAGTATGTTATTGGCGTTATGGCTTGCAATTTTTCGTTTATGAAAGGATAGAGTTTAAGAAGTCTGATTTCGTTGTTAAAGACTAAGACGGAAATTGCTTCAGTCAGGTGTAGAAGAGCTATAAAGGTTAAGGAGCTGAAGAGCCATATGGATATTCCCTTTTTAGCCAAGCATATTCCTCTGGCCTTATGATGTGGCTACACAATTAAAGTAGCGTATCTTAATATTTAATACAGATATTCCTATTTCCGATATATATCGTGATGCGCAAATTCTAAAAGGAGTTAGCACTCTTTTATATTGGGGGATATCTTTGCAAGGTAAGGGTGTTAGAGAAGCGCAGAAGAATTTCGTTTTTCGTGTGAAAATGGGTGAGTATGAGGTGGAGATTAACGGAACCCGTGAAGAAGTTTTAAAAACAATTGAAGAGTTGCCAAGTTTGACGGTTAATGTTCACAAAGCTTTTGAAAGTTTAAAACCGAAAACAGTAGCAACGCTCACGTTAAAAAAGGAAGGTGCAAAAGAGGAGGCTCTTATGCAAAAATATCCGAAGATTTTGCGAACAGAAAAATGTGATGAGGCTATTTTGAGGATTCTTGAAACTGATTGGGGAAAATGGCGGCCTCGCACAGTTACTGAATTAAAGGATGCATTAAAGGAGAATAAGTTAAAGTTTTCTGGGCGCATTTTGGCGGGGGTTCTTATGGGGCTTGTTAGGAAGAGGAAGGTTAGGCGTTGGAAGACTGATGCTGGCTACGTTTATATCCTCGCCGAAAAAGAAGCATTACCTTGAGGGGATATGTGGAATGAAGAAGGTTAAAGCGCGGATAAAGACGCCTTTTGGCGAAATTGTGGTTGAAGGTGAAAGTCCACAGGAAGTCCTTAGCATGCTTGAGACTTTTCCAGAGAGTTTCATGGAAAAAGTTGCAAATCTTGTTTCAAGTCGGTTGGTTCCGTCGACTGCTCAGTTGAAGGGCGTAGTCGAGTTTACTACGGAGGGTCCTGTCATAATAACTCGTGAAAAACTTACCCATTATGAAGCGATAGGTTTAATATTGTATACTTCAGAGGAAAAGAAAAACACGGCGGCGCAAATAACGAAGCTTTTGGAGTCTAGTGGAATAAAATGTATGGTTCCTGCGCGTTTGAATGAGATGACTAAGCGTGGGCAGGTGTTTAAGCCTGATCCTAGTAGGCCTGAGTTTAAGTTGACTGTTCAGGGTGAGCGTTGGATTGAGGATGATGTTTTGGCTAGGCTTAGGGGCAAGATGGGTTGAGAAGGCGTGTGCGTGCGTGCAACGGTGTTAGGCCCCTCTATTTGGATGCTAATATGGTGTGAGTGTGTGGATAGTTGAGTGGGAGTAGGCAAGTTACGGTTCATGTTAGGTTTGGTGATGTTGAGCAGACGTTTACGGGTAGTGTTGAGGACGTTTGGTTGAGCCTTAACAGGTTTTTTGGCGAGTTTTTGCCTTCTTTTGAAGTTGCGAAGAGGCTTGTGTTGAGTGTGGATTTGCAGGGGCTTGTTAAGGCGTGTGAGGGTTTGATTGCGTTTTCAAAAGAGGGTGCGAATTTGCTTGTGAGTAAGGATAGGTTGACGGATAATGAGGCGTTGTTGTTGTGGCTTTTGGCTGGTTATGTGGGTTTTGGTTTGGGTTTGGTTGGGAGTGATTGTGTTTCTAAGGAGGAGTTGCAGGTGAGGCTTGGGAAGAGTGGGAAGATTGTGAGTACTAGGCTTGGGGAGCTTGTTAAGGGTGATGTTGTTGCGAAGGTTGCGGATGATAAATATAGGATTACGACTTTTGGCGTTGTGCAGATGCAGAAGGATGTAATTCCGAAGATAAGAGCGAAAATAGGTTAGGTAAAACTGGTTCTTTTTTCCGCAATCGCTGCAGCCTCTTCAAGAATCTTCCGTACGTCTTTCTCGGCAACTTCAGACATGTCAACTTCAATGAGGGCTTTCAGAATGTCAGGATGAAAAGGTTCTTTCAAAGTGAGGTAAACTTCAGGCGGCTCAAGCTTATCGTGAACAATACGGTGGATCTTGCTCTTAACAACCATACGATCTATAACCTTCTTTACATCCTTTGAAGAAAGACTGAACTTCTTAACACAAAAACTGGTAACGTCGCCTTCTCTAGTGTTTCCATATCTCATCAAATATGAAACAATCTTGCTCTCTACCTTCATGCAACCGCCAACCTGACCTTTTCGAAGTGTATGCGCTGCAAATTTAAGAATTGTGCATACTCCAATTTGTTAGGATAGCTGAACTGGTTTTATTTGTGCTCTGCAGTAACTAGACCCCCCTTATATATAGATTGAACTTTGGATTCTAACGCTTTGTTGTTGAGGCGTATTTTAGGAGTGAAAATCAGCCAATACAGATAGACCCCCCTAGGTTTTTTAGACTGTGGGGAAGTTTATTTTTTGGTGCTACTCAACAGCCGTACTCTTATTCTTGAAATCATCAATATCTTTTTGAGAAATACTAATCAATTCAAGGTTATCAATGAAATCATCAACGAAATCTAAAGCTTTTTGGCATTCAAAAGGAGTATTGAGTCGACCTGAGTGAAGTCTATGAGTGCCTTCATCATAATAATCATATAGCATTTGATACGAAGGAAGAGGGAGACCATACTCATCTGCATCTTTAAGAAATTGTTTCATCGGAAAAATTCTGTTGAAGCCGAATCTTTCCTTAATTGCTAATTCTATAGATGGTCTTAAATGATTTAGAACATCTTCATATTTTCCATCTTTAACTGCTTGCTTTGCCGACTGAAGTTCTTCTCTCGCCTTAACATATTTGCGTCTCTTTATTAGAAGTAGGTAATCTTCGATGTTGATTTTCTTCATGTTAGTCCAATTTGTTTCATATAGGAACTTCCTCACATAATCCATTGTTGTGTTAATTGAGTATCTATAGTTACTTATTGCTATCTTCAATTTCTTTAAATTTAAGTCGGTGTCTCCGTAACCTAAACCCTTTTTTTCTTGTATAATATCCCTTATGTATTTCTCCATTTCTTGAGTTGATACTTTTTTATACATTTCTTCTAAGGATACATCAACTAAGAATTTGTGAATCTTTGAGTTAACCTCGTATATTTTATCCAGAAACACATCATTAACCCATTCTATTATTTCAAAAGCAGCTTTCTTATAATAAAAATCTAAATTACTCCTAAGACCTTGATTATTAAATAGATTCCAATCTAACTTTCCATAGAGTTCTTCAATAAAGGTTAAGTCTTCTCTTATTCCATTAATGATATACTGAAACTTACGTGTCTCACTCATTTCGTTCCAACAATTCTAATTAATTCCTTCGGTTCTGCTATAAGTTTTCCGCAATTCTCATAACAAGCCATTCAATGAGCTTGAAAGTGTTCAACTGTTCCGTTTGCTCTTTCGATGGTTATAAAAACAGAAGAAGAAATTCCAAATCTGAGTCCAACGCTTGGGTTTATTTCATACTCTGTGAGAGTTGGCAATTCTATATGACGAATCCGTTGGAAAACTTCAAGTCTTTCTTCAATTAAGAAAGGTAATATGCCAAGTGAAATCGTGAGTATTAGATTCAAGATTGTTATGGCTTCACTATATTTTCTGACAAATCGAAACAACTTTCTTTGAGTTTTTCTTGCCATAGCGTTCTCGCCCTCTCTAATGGAGAGAACTTACACTTAAACTTTTTCAATGGAAACACTTTTGACTATTTAACGGAAAGGTTTATATGCGAGAGTTTTTGAGGCATGGAAAAGAGAAAAAATTAATCAATTGATTAAACCTATTCACACTTTAGAATCACTTAGAGGTGAATTATGTGTCTTTCCGTTCCGAGTGGCAAGTTGTGGGTTTAATGAAATACAAGAGACAAGTGCAAGCTGTAGAGAAGATTTTGCCAGAATTATGCCCTAAATGTAAAAAGCTTGTTGAAAATGCTCTCGGTTATAAATAGTCTGCTTTATGTTTATAGACACTCAGTCTGAACTTCAATGCGACTTAGCCAGTTCTGTAACCTTTTCTCTAATTTGCTCATACACTTTCCAAGCATCCTCTCTGTCCAAAAAGTACGGGTCTCTAACATTCCACACCACAACCTTATCTCCACACTCTGGACACAAACCCAACACGTAATCCCCTGTTAGACGCACTTCACCTAAAAGCATTTCAAGAAAGCAAGCAATAACCCTCATTCGGGTCTGAGATAAAACTTTACCCCAACCAACCAACTTTTTCAAGAATCAGATTAGTTTGGCGCTTCCTGTTAGACTTAGAGTGCTTTCCGAATTTCTTCAAGGTTATTTGTGGCGACAGGGTCTGTTGACAAGTACTCTTTCAGTTTTTCGCAAGGATAATTGTCGCAATGGGCACAGGTCTTGACTCCCTTTTCTTCGGCGCAGGGTCTTATCTCGCAGAGTTTTCGGCAAAAACCAGAAATCACATCTGACTTACATCCGTGACAGTCAACGTCTTCTGGTTTGAATTTAATCTCGCCTTGATCAGACCAGTGTTTGGCTATCTGTTTTTTCCACTCAATGTCTTTCGTTTGAGTCGCTTTGAAAGCTTTACATTCGTTACAGTCAAGTCCACAATAAGCAATCATTTCAGAAATCATTCTATCTGCCTTCTTGTTTGACGATATCACGTGTTGAATGAGTGTATCTAGCGAGATAAACATTCTGCAGTCATATGATGATGACCCAACCTTTGATTTGGCTGCTCATCGGGGTCGGTTTGGTTTGAGATAAAACTTTACCCCAACCAACCTCTTGCGGTCGAAACAGCAAATCTAAATAGATTCTTTGGCTTCAGAAAGAACAGGGGCATGAGATTACCATGATACTGATCAGAGAGGCCACTGAGGACGATAATGATGCTCTTAATGAACTTCAGAAAAAATGTCCGATGGGCACCAGCTTGGTTATTGGAGTCGACAGCTCGCCCGACTACTTTGCCCGTTCTAGCCCATTCAAAGAGTGGCAGGTTCTCGTTGCAGTTGAGAATAGTACAATAGTTGGTTCTGCCGCATACGCAATCATCGATACCGGCGTTGAAGGAAAGCAGCTTAAAACTGCCTTTGAGTATGGTTTCATCGTTGACCCTCTTCACAGGCGAAAAGGAATTGCGGAAAAACTTCAAAGGCACATCGAATACGCCTCGCTGGAGAAGGATGTCAAGCTACTGCACCTAGACATAATCGAGGACAACTTACCTTCGATAGGCTTATTTTCCAAAATGGGATTCAAAAAAGTGAAAGACTGCACAACATTTTCCTTGATGCCTTACAAGAAGCAGAGAACTACAGGAGAGGCAAACATAAGGAGTATGAACGAGGCCGACGTTGATGATGTGACAAACCTGATCAACGAGATGTACCGCGACTACGATTTCTTCGCTCCTTTCCAACCCAAGGACTTCCTAGAGTATCTCAGGCGGATGCCACACTTCGACTTTCACAATATCCTTGTTCTTGAAGACAATGATGACATTAAAGCCTGTCTGGGATACTGGGATCACAGCAAAGTCAGAAAATACATTGTAGAGAAAATGAACCGGACGCTGAGAATACAGACATACCTGATGAAGCTGATTGGCTTATTTGCCGAAATGCCTAGAATTCCCAAGCCTGGTGAACCACTCCTGAACTACAACTTGACAACTATGGCTTACAGGAACCCAGAAAGCATGACAGAATTGATAAAACATACAGTCAACATTGCTCTCGAGAATAAGGTCAACCTCATCATCGCAGCGGTAGACCCAAGGAACCCGATAGCTGCGAATCTCTCACAGTTCAGACATACTGAGATGAAAACGCATTTTTTCGCCAAATCGCTCACACAGGAAAGATTACCGAATCTTGGAGAAAGGAAACTCTACATTGATGCAGCTGAAATGTAACTATCGTTCACATTCACCCTGCAACATACAACGGAACTTGGTTGGTTGGATAAAACTTTACCCCAAACCAAAACCAAACCGTAACTGCAACGCTACATCAACAACACGTTAGTGAAAATCCTAGAATAGCGATAACTCAACTAAAGCCTTGCTTAAAGATATAGGCTATTTTTCAGCTTTAGTCTAAAGGCTGATACTACGTGCTTTTGCAGACCATCTGTAAAACTAGGGGGAAGTGGTTCTAGCGTGCACTTTCTTCTTGTGCGGCCTGTGCATTCTCTTCAAGTATCTTTTCCTTCTTCTGAGTTTTTTCTGAGATCTTTTCATAGAGACCAAGCTCATACTTTATCTTAGACTTAACACATACTCTTTGCTCTATTGCTGAATGAACTTATCCTTTTTTTCTGGTGTATGAATATAGCTATTCAGACTTTCTGGGATGACATGATTGTCCATCTACGTCGAATCATGTAAGTCAATATTGCAGCTATTAAGACTACAACCAAACCTATCACAATCATGTATTCACTTGAAGTTACCAATCCAACCACTATTATGGCAAGAAGAGCTACCCACCACCAATCAAGTACTTTGCTGGATTGTGATTTCAATGAGAGAGTCCCAAAGAAGATTAATACTTTTGGTATTCATATAACTTGCGCTATTTCTCCCTGTGTGTGGGATAAAACTTTACCCCCAAACCAAGCCCACTTTGGAACTTCACTGTGACTTAGCTAGTTCTGTGACTTTTTCCTTAATCTGCTCATAAACTTTCCAAGCATCGTCTCTATCCATAAAATACGGGTCTCTAACATTCCACACCACAATCTTATCTCTACATTCTGGACACAAACTCAACACGTAATCCCTATGCCTACTCTCCATAGCCACAATAACATCATAATCACCAAGCCTCTTACTAACCAAACTCTCAGGACTATTCTTCAAAAACCGCTCCGCACTTTCCCTTCTCAAAAACTCCTTTATCTCCTCTGCAATCGGAATAGCCACGTGCACACCAGCAGAATCCACCACCCAATCACGCCTCATCTTCTTCAACAAAGCCTCAGCCAACGGACTCCTATGCGCATTCCCAGAACACACAAACAAAACCTTCACCGAATCTTCCTCCCTACATAATCTGATTGAAGTTTTATAAACCCTATTTTTCCACGTCAGAACACCTAATAGGAGACAGAACAAAAACTAACCGCAAAACAAGATAACTCTTTTATACAATCCCAAAACCCAACCAAAACCAAAGAGGCCCACCTTGAGAACCATCTACTGGATTGCATTAGCCATCGCAATCTGCCTAACCGCACTCTACGCGTTCGAAACCTACTACATGGATTCCATGAAAATCTTCTCAAACGCTTTCCCACCATTCATCGCAGGCGCAACCGTCATCACAGCTGCGTTCGCTCTGAAAAGATATTGGGGCGGACTAGGCAGCAAACTAACCCAGGTCTGGGTGTGCTTTGCCATAGGCATCTTCTTCTGGTTCCTAGGCGAACTGACATGGGCAATATACGCACTCATACTCGAGATTGCAATACCATACCCATCAGTCGCCGACGCCTTCTGGCTGACAGGCTACATACTACTACTCTTAGCTCTAACAGCGTACCTGTACCTAGTGAAACCTGCAATCTCAAAAACAATCCTCGCAACAGCCTCCACAATCGTCTTGATACTCGGCACCCTCTCCTCCTACTTCCTATTGGCACCAGCCCTGATCAAGAAACCAACCTAATAACAAAAACCATAGACATAGCCTACCCCACATTAGACTTCATAATGCTAACACTCACAATCACAGGACTCATAGTCCTCGCCAAAAGCAGAGTCACCAAATCATGGATACTATTCAACATAGGCATACTCATGACCGCCATCGGAGACTCACTATTCAGCTACGCAACCGCACACAACACATACTACGAAGGACACCCCTTGGAACTTTTCCTGCACTTCGGATACCTCCTGTTCATATTAGCCTTCTACATCCACACAAAAACACTCTAAATCAGCAAACAAACCCGAAACCTACCATTGTCCCAAGTATCGGCTTCCAGAAAGTTTTGACAGTTATATGAGCAAACCGGGAAGAAACCGAGAAAAAGAACTACAAGCTGTAAGGATTTGCATAATAACACCAAAAAAGATTACGGGCAGAAAATGGGTGATGAAAAAATAGAGAATCCAAAAGGTCGCAATTACGGTGGGATTATGACTGCTAATAGTGTTGCTATCGTGAATAACTACGTGATGAGGAAGATGAAGACTTAGTTTTCATTTCAGAATTTCTTGACAAACCAGGAAGCCGTATGGTCAATTTCAAACCCAATCTTCTTGTAGAGTCCTTCTGCATTTCCTCCTTTTGCTGTCTGCAACGTATGAAGGTCGTTTCCTTCTTTGATGGATTCCATGACGGCATGAACTGTCAAGGTTGTTCCAATACCTCTTTTCCTATATTCTTTCAATGTTCCAACACTGAATATTCCTCCAGTTTTCATCAAGGAGAACAAGAAGCTGGTTCCTACAGGTTTTCCATCAACGTAAGCCACGTAGAGTTTTCCTCCTTTTTGCATCCAGCCAGGAAAGACTTTATCCCAACCCTTCTTCCATTCAATTGGAAGTTCGAAAATCGTGAACATGACTTTGTTCCCGACATCCACTTCACTTCCAGATATTTCCCTTACTTTTACGTCAGGGTTCAGTTTGTCTTCCAGTCGTCCTCCCTTGAATACCATTATTGAATCCTCTGCTTCCTTCTCGAATCCATGGTCCTTAAGAAAAGAACTAAATGTTCTTGGACGGGTTAATGGGGTAATTCGAAAGCGAACAGAAGTAGAACCTCTTGATTGAAAGTATCTAGTCGCTTCGTCCAGTAGATCTTCAACTTCATTCTCGTTGACATTTATGTCTGCAACATGATTGCATGGAGGCATAGGAAGCTCAGGGTAACACACAATGACTGCTCTTTTAACATCCTTGGCTTGAGGAACGGTTAAGGCTAATCTGTGCCAATACTGTTCAAGTCTCTCAATATCCTTCAACTTACATCATTGTACCATATCTTCTGCTTCAGTTTTTATGACTTGTGCAAGAGTCTTCGATTAGATTGTAGATGATTAAGTTTTAAGACCTTATCTACTCATTCTATTCTCTTAGGTGCAAGGCAAGTTGGGAAAGATATTTGAGGTAAGAATTTTCAAGTCTATGCTATGAAAGAGTTCGATAAGGATTTGATTGCGCCTTGTGGAATGAATTGCGGAATTTGCAGTGCCTATTTGGCTTATTCAAGAAATATTCCTAGGAAAAGAGGTAAAATTGTTTATTGTGTTGGGTGTCGTCCTCGTAATAAACAATGTGCATTTCTTAAAGGGTATTGTGCAAGATTGAGCGATGGTGAGATAGGATTTTGTTTTGAATGTCGCGATTTTCCATGTTATCGACTTAGCCGTTTAGATCAACGTTACAGGGAAAAATTTGGAATGAGCATGATTGAAAATCTTAATGAGATAAAAAAGAATGGACTCGACAAATTCCTCAAAAATCAAAGAGAAAAATATAGATGCCCTAAGTGTGGAGGAGTAATTTGCATTCATAACAAGAAATGTTTTGATTGCGAAAAAATTGAAAGCTGGAAAAGTTGACTCTTAATGGTTATGGCAGCTGTCTTTTTTGTGCACATTGGTACCTGCATGGTTTTCCTTCTCTTGTCAAAAGTGCTCATAAGAAACTATTTCTCTAAGCGTCTTCCTCGAAGGCAACGGCGGATCAACCGCTGCATACCCCAACTGAATCATCGCAGCAATCCTAAAACCGTCAGGCACTCGCAAAATCTCCTTCAAATTGTTCTCTTCTTCAATGTCATAAAAAGTGTAAATGCAACTGCCCAAGCCTTCAGCAGTCGCAGCCAACAACATGTTTTCAATTGCAACCCAAGCTGAACCTAAAATCAACTCGTCTCTCATTCGCTCAGGAACCACATAACACACTGCGATTAATGCTGGAATTTTCGCCACAATCGATTTGTCCCATGAGCCGCCGCGAGCCGCCAAATAACGTGCACGTTCTGGAGAAAACTCAGCCCACGCCTTTCTGCTAAATTCAGTGCAAACCCTAGCAATTTTCTGCTTAACGTCAACATCAGTGACAACTATGAAACGCCAAGGTTGACTGTTACCAGCAGACGGAGCCCAACACCCAGCCTCCAAAACCTTAAGAAGAACCTTCTCAGGAACAGGGTCTTCCTTAAACTTTCTGATACTCCTTCTTTTAATGACGACCTCATCAAAATCCATACGACACCGCACCTAGACACTCTGATACTTTCACAAACTTAATAACATTAATGCGCATCCTTCCAACTCTCTCCAAATCAGAAGCTTTTTTTATCCTGAAGGAATTATAGGCATGGATGATGGTTATGAAAGCTAAATTCGAATACGTTGGAATAAGAGTGACAAATTTGCAAAAATCCATCGACTTCTACACAAAACTACTAGGCATGAAGGTTACAGGTCGAGGCAAGATTGAGCAAACTAAAGGAGAAACCGTCGCACTACAAAGCGAAGAAGGCGGCTTCATACTAGAACTAAACTACTACGAAAAAGACAGCCCGTACAATACTCCCTACAGTACAGGCGAAGGACTAGACCACCTAGCCTTCAAAGTCGAAAACCTCGACAAAGCCCTAGAAGAAGCCCGACAAGCAGGATACCGCGTAATCTTGGAAATGAAAGCAAACGGCGGACGATGGGCTTACATAGAAGACCCAGACGGAATCTGGATCGAACTTTTCGCTTAATACTTTTTTCAAAAATACATTGCTTATGGCGGAGGTCTTTTCTGGGCATATTGATATCTTCTCGGCTTTCCCTCTCTTGTTAATATTCCATCTTTGACTAGGTCAATTAGTGCATGAGCTACTGCTGTACGATCATAGTGAAAACCCCGCCGTGCCATTTCGCTGTGCACTTCGCTTAAGCCCTTAGCAACAGAGAACCATCCTTCCTCCCAGAGTTTCTGGATTATGCCCTTGCATGTTTCCGCACGTGGCGGTGCGGCAGCTCTTTCGCTTATCAGTGGTGATTCTTTTAGTTTTTCCGTTACTGTTGATAGGATTTTGTCCACCGTTGCCTGTAGCTGGTCTTCTTGGCATTCTATTTCGAATTCTATTTCGCCTACTTTCATTTTTACTCGTATTGGTGGTTTCTGCTCTTTTTCTGTCACCTTTTCACCTTGTTGTTTATTGTATTGCACATCTTGTTCATGCACAACATTTAAATATCTCTTTCTCAAACTATTGGCTATTGGTGAATCTTGGTGATTGAACAATACACTATAGCAACAACACCAAAATATAACTTTCCACAACCAACCATGGACACAACATTACCCCAACGTCTAATAGAACTAAGCCTCCACTCGCTTAAGCACGCCCAAAACCAGTCCATTCAACTAAATCAACAGATTTTTCAACAAACCAACAACATAGAAACACAAGCTCTTCAGCTCAAACTGCAGCCAATACCCCTACAGCCTAAACACGAGGAAGCAATAGTCGCCGCGGTAGACACCTCAAGCATGAAAATCGGCGAAACAGCCACGGGCATATTAATCGCCGTCAGAGGCGCAAACGTCTGGAAACAAAACAAAAACTATCGCTACATACGCCTAGGCCCATTCATATTCCACATAACAGAAGAAAACAAAAAAGAAGTCTACAACGCATTA
>Ga0315280_10004887_pt1 | contig 19467 bp, 13 predicted proteins | sample YL17G06_40_MG_FD_203697 | JGI IMG/M metagenome (GOLD analysis project Ga0315280, IMG submission 203697) | Sediment microbial communities from Yellowstone Lake, YNP, Wyoming, USA - YL17G06_40 | ecosystem: Environmental > Aquatic > Freshwater > Lake > Sediment | place: USA: Wyoming | collected... | reverse complement strand
TTTCAGGAAGGTATCTGAACAATCAGATGGACACTACCCCTTGACTCCATCTAATGCCTTCTTCCTTGAGGGAGTCAAGACTTCTGGCATCGAGATTGCGGACCAGATGGACTGGAGGTTGCCGGATTGGATAATCGTTCCAATGGGCAACGGTTCCCATTTGGCCATGATACACAAGGGTCTGAAGGATCTTGAAATCTTGGGAGTGATAGAAAAGTCAAACACGCATCTCCTGGGAGTTCAGGTGGAGGGATGCTCACCAATCGTTGACATGATCAAATCGCAGAGCAGCAGTGGCAAATATGGTGACACCGCTTTCGCCAGGGACATAGCAGTGGAAAAGCCTGGGATGGCCAAGGAGGCGATAGAGGCGATAGGGTCGAGCGAAGGCGATGCACTCGTCGTGACGGAGAAGGAGATTCTTGATGCTGTGAAAAGCCTCGCGAGTAACGAAGGCATCTTTGCCGAACCTGCCGCAGCCTCCACTGTCGCTGCAGTGCGCAAAGCATTAGACTCAAGGATCATCAGCCGATCGGAGTTCGTAGTCTGCATGATAACGGGCATGGGGCTCAAGGACCCGACGATGGCCCGAAGACTCGCCTCTAGGAACAGGGCAGCGAGGAACATCATTACACGATTCGAAGAAACACCGTTCACAAGGAGGATAGGGGATTCGAAACTTGCGATTCTCAAGATACTCCAAGAGGAGGGATCATATGCATACCAGATACGCAAGAGACTGGTACTGAAGGGGAAAACCATCAGTCTTGTATGCGTTTATCAGCATCTCTCAGATCTCGAGAACCTGGGACTCATTGTTGTCGAAAGACACGATCGTACACCCGAGGGACGAATTCGCGTGTACTATGCGGTGACGACCAAGGGGCAAGATGTTCTCTCTTCACTGTCTGACGGCACTGCCTAGTTCTGGCTTCCATTATGGTCACACGGGGTCGTTTTTTCATCGACTAAGAGGTCGCAGGAGGTGCTCGCGTGTTGGGCTCGAAGGGATTCGAACCTGTTGCCAGCCAGCATGTTGGACGAAACTCTCAATTGGCATCGGATTGACCAGGCCTAACCCGGTCTTCCTTTTCCCTCTCTGCGGTCCTTTCGTAGTCCAGTGCTTGACTAAGGCACTTGAAGGCGCATCGTGGGCGCTGACACCATAACAACTAATACAGACAAATCGAACTCTGGAGAGTGAAGTGTGATCATGGCCAAGGAAGAACTCGGCAAGCTGAAGAAGAAGGTGAATGAACTGAAAAAGGATCTAACCCGTCTTGACAAGGAGTATGAGGCAGCATTCAAAGAGGCCAGGATGAACGGCGCTAGGAGACCCGAGATACCTCTTCCGGGAGAGGTAGCAGTGACTCCCAACAGAACATTCTTCTCCGGATGGGTCTATGAAAGAGGTCCTATTTTGCTGAGAGAACACCTATCACTGCTATTCATCGCTTCGTTCTCCGCCGCCACGATTCCATTCGCACTAGTCTCTCTGGGATGGACAGTCCCTTTTGCCCCGGAAGACTTATGGACCGCAATTGTAATTGGAACAGTCATCCCATTCTTGGTGGGATTTGGGTCATGGGTCCTCAAGCTTCGGTTCTGTCGACTTTGCGGTTCGGACTTTTTCTCTGTCAACCCGACGACCATGGTGTGCTCCAACTGCATGAAGGCGTATGCGCCTCTTTTCGACACGCAGGAGATATGCGAGGAGCTTGATGCTATGTATCGAAAAGCTATAGAACGCGAAGACGAAGAACATAGGTTGTTCGAGTCTGTCAAGACTTGCCACGCATGTGACGGGCCGGTCAAATGGTCGCGTGAACTAGCTGACTACCAGTGCCCTAGACACGGCAATGGGAAGATGCAGGATATCAGCAGGGCGAAAGCCGATCTGATTCAGACGCTGGGTTTCTACCAGAACCTGGTTGGCCGCCAAAAGGAGCCCCAGTGACCTCAGTTTTCCGATGACCGCTGCCTCTCAATTGCGTCGACCATTGAGAAATTGCACATGCCGGTTCTGATGACCGGCGACTCTTCTGCTGGGAAACTCCAAAGATCAACAATCAATCCGTTTCAGTCTCCTAGTCTCTCAAACGTAGCTCTTCTTTCAGTCTTTCAAATCTTTCTTTCCTATTGTCATGAGTTTCATCTCTGATGAACGCTTCTATCTCCACGCTTTCTTTCTCGACTTCATGAAGAATCTTGTCCAAATCCTGTCCGCTCAATCTCCCGTTTCTCATGAGAGTCTTCACGGCTCTGGAAATTGTCGAAGGATTCTCCTTTCCTCGTGCAACGAAACGTGCCATTCTCCCTTTCGACATGACATAATAGTGATTTTTCACTATTTCTAGGTCTTCAGGCGATAGTTCAGGCATTCGATTCCCCCTTTTCCCAATCATTCTCCATCTTAAGAACTTTGAGGCCAGTAGAACGAAACTCGTCGCCAGAAAACGCGAGCAGGCAGCAACTACATCTTTGACCAGGAATTCCTGGAGAAATAGAGCGCCACGTCGTCCCTCAAAGGCCCATCAGCCATTCCCGCGTTATTCAAGACACTTCGTGCGATCTTGAATTTGTTGTACTCCCTATCCGTCAGCCGTTCGACCCCGCCATTCTCGAGGTATCTCAAAGTAGGTTTCTCGGCCTCCAATACGCGATTGGCTCGCTCAATGGCACTGTTGAATTCGACTTGCTTCCACATGTCAGAAACGAACCTATCAAAAAGATCGAACGAATCATCGTCCTTCTTGTGTTCTGTATTTGTCTTCCCTCTCTGGGAAGTAAGATCGCTGTTTAGCCATTGCAGGTACTTGCGGCCCTTTGAAGTGAGACCATAGAGATAGCGTCGTCTGCCTTCGAATTTCTCTTTGTGCCGGTGAAGCAGACCCATCTTGAAGAGCCGACTTATGTCCATTTGGGCGTGGTTGAGATAACGCTTGTCCATAACCCCGTACACACAGTAAGTGTACTCCCACACGCTGAACGGACGCTTCTGTTGAACCACGAGCTCCGCGAGCGTGGCGAGCGCGTTCTGGTACTTCATGGTGTTCACTCCCGGACAACTTGATGATTTACACATATATGTGTTTTTCCTGCCTGCAATTGCCCTTCAATTCGAAACAAGAGAGACCAGAGGAGATTCAGCAGATTATCTTGATTCCAAAATGCAAGGAATGACAGATGACCAGCGCCAACGCCTCAAATCCCGCTGGATCTGAACTCGGACATCTGGCTACTTTCAATTAGGGATTTGAACTTCTAAGAGTCTCTTTGTCCGCCAAGGCGCGTGCACTCACTTGGAACGTTGGCAAGAACCGACGCATGTATTGACCACCAGACTCGCGCTGGTCAAGTCTTCTTGGGCCCGGACTCGGCGAAAGTGAAGCCTCGGCTGAGATAGTCACGGTAGGCTCGGAGGACAATTTCCGTTGTTTCCTTGGTGATCTTAATAAGACCTTGGATCTTCTCCAAGCCCTTTCTTTCGAGGCTGTAGTGTGCGATGTCAGCATCATTACGAAGCTTTCTCAGCGGCTCGATGCGCGAGCGGAAGAACTCCTCTGTAAGACCGAGTTGTCTATACCTGGAATTGTAGCCGGGTTTCTCAATCGCGACCGCGGGGTCGCCAATAATGGTTGTGATGGCCTTCCACCAATTGAGCATGCAGTCGGCGAGAGTGAGCGCGAAGTGCGTCGACAGGAAATCGACATGGTCCTGAATCCCTTGAGGGCCATGTTCGGCCGCTTGGAGTGTCTCATAGAGGTACAACCCATGCTCGTAATAGACAAGCGCTTTGTCCATTACAAGATCACGATGTTTGATGACTAGTTCTCCGGCTGCTGCGTCGCGACGGATCATGTCCAGATCGTAAGGTGCGTAGACCCCAAGTGGTATGCTCACTTGGAAAATGGGCGGTCCAGTTGTTACACCGTCCGAGATCGAAACGGGCTTGAAAGAGAACAGTTCGCCTCGGCCGAGAGAAAGATTTCGCGCGATTATGTGTGCCACTTTGGTCGTCAGGTCGTAGGCTTGGAGAGCGTTGGTTGCGTCAACAAACAACGAAAGGACGTTGTCCTTGAGAAGCCCACCGATACTTCCGAACTCCATGGTTATCTGGATGGCATCCTTCTCATCACGATACCTTGACGGTGTTGTCATGACCTCGCCCCCGGGTCCGAAAGTCACCCCGAAAGTGATGACATTCCTCCCAGCTGGCAGGACGATTTTTGACCCATCCGGCAGGCCAAAGTCGGCTTTTGGCTGGATTTCGAAGACGACGGTGTACTTCATAGTGGCCCAGTCGGCAATGCCCTGCATCGATTTTAGGTCATCGTCAGTACCCGGCGATTCTAACCGGGTTACTTGTTGATCCTTGTCAATTGAAGGCAGTCTCAAAGTCCGGTTGCCACTTCTTCTCTCGCACTTCCTCAATACGATTCTCGAGCATTTCTCGCGTCACCAACCCTCTCCTGATGGTATCGTCGTAAGCCCTCGCTGCGTATCGATTACTACCAGATGGAGGATCCGAACCATAGAGTACGTGAAGTGCACAGTATGTGTCCAGTGCAAAGCGGCGAAACAGGTCAGTCTTCCTGAATTCGTCGATCTTGGACTGTGTCCACCAGGGGAGTTTATCCTCGAGGCAGTGTCTGGCGAATATGTTCAAGTGCCAGACCGTTGGCTTGGTCTCGATTAGCGTTACTGATAATTCAAATCCTATCGGATATGAACCTGTGATTGAACTCGCGAGAATTGCCCTGGAGAAGTGCTGCCTCTAGATGATTCAACTCTCGAGAAGGTCGTGGAGCAACTGCAAGATGAGAGACCACGACCAAGGGCAACGGACCTGTAGCATTGTGGCATGTCTGAGAGCAGTCGCAAGACTAATCCCCCATCTTCTCTTCAATGTCGCATCGACTTTGGCAGACCAGTCTTGTCGACAAGACTGAAATGGCGAGCTTGAGACGATCAGATAATTCTGGATACATTCTTCAGGTAGAATCCCGATTCTATTCTTATACAGGAATGTCGTTCTTGGTCTGTCCAGGGCATACGAAACAAGATGATTTGACTTCCCCTGGAGGAACTCTGAATTGCAGGGGGTTCGGCAGACGCGAATTCAAGAGGGCAACATTCTGAAGAGTACTTTCTGGCCAGAAAGGATCAAAGTGATTTCCATCAAGTCAATTAGCAGCAACCAGGTCAAGATAGAAGCTTTTGGAGTGGAGACTGGACGTCGTTACAACCCAATCCTGGCAGAGACAGATATCGCTAGAATAGAGGTCTTGGAGGAAGAACCATTTCTATTCAACGCTGATGGGGAATCCTTGTTCTTGTTTCTGGAATCTCATCGAATCCGAAACGCATTCCAATTCGACCCTCTATATGCAGTAAACGTATCCCAAATCGACCCTTTGCCTCATCAAATCGAGGCCGTATACCACTATGTGATGCAAAATCCGAAAATCAGATTTCTGCTGGCGGACGACCCTGGGGCTGGCAAGACCATAATGGCAGGATTGCTACTGAAGGAACTAAAGTATCGGGGTCTTGTTGAGAGGACAATAATCGTCGTTCCTGGTCACTTGAAGGACCAATGGCTGAGGGAGATGAAGGAGCGGTTTCAAGAGAATTTCCAGATCATAAACAGAGGCGTAATGAGCACCGCTTGGGGGCAGAACGTATTCACTGATAGAGCCCAGATAATAATCTCCATGGACTTCGCCAAACAAGATGATGTGATGTTTGCATTGAAAGATTCCAGATGGGACATGTGCATTGTCGATGAAGCTCACAAGATGTCCGCATACAAGTATGGGGAGAAGATCAATAGGACTCAGCGATACAACCTTGGAGAATTCCTCTCACCCATAAGTACGTATCTCCTATTCCTAACTGCGACCCCTCACCGGGGCGACCCCGAGAACTTCAGGTTACTCCTGGACCTTCTCGAACCTGGTTTTTTCGCTAACACGGATATGCTCTCGGAGTCAATCAAGAACAAAGACAATCCTCTGTTTCTAAGAAGACTGAAGGAGGATTTGAAGGACTTTGAAGGCGCACCCTTATTCCCTCCTCGTCTGGTCGAGACATGCAAGTATTACCTTTCAGATGATGAGAAAGAATTGTACAATGCTGTGACGGAATATGTTCAGAAACACTTCAACAAGGCACTTGCTAAGGACAAGCGAAACGTGACGTTCGCACTAACGATATTGCAGCGACGATTGGCATCCAGCGTCCGTGCAATCAGGAAGTCTTTGGAGCGCAGATGTGAACGCTTGAAGGAGATGTATGCCAAGGGGCAGCTCATTCAGGAAATAGGCTATGATGAAGATTATGTCGAGGACCTGGAAGAGGAGGAAAGATGGACGAAAGAAGAAGAACTCCTCGAGAAACTCACTTCTTCCGAAACACTCGAGGAATTGAAGGATGAGATTGGCATAGTTGAGCGGCTAACGACTCTGGCAAAAGCGGTCGAAAAGAAGGAAATCGAAACAAAACTGACCGAGCTTCGCAAGCTAATGGACGCGGAGAAATTGCGACAGACAGGCACCAAGCTCCTTATCTTCACAGAATCAAAGGATACGCTTGAGTATCTGACTGAAAAACTGAGGAAATGGGGATTTTCAGTCGTCCACATCCATGGAGGCATGAGCCTCGACGCGAGAATAAGGTCAGAAGGTGAGTTCAACAATACTCCTGTTCAGATCATGGTTTCAACTGAGGCTGGCGGTGAGGGTATTAACCTTCAGAAGAGCTGCTGGCTAATGGTTAATTACGATATTCCCTGGAATCCGAATCGCTTGGAGCAACGAATGGGGAGGATTCATCGGTATGGTCAGCAGCATGAAGTACACATATACAACATGGTCGCGGTCGACACCCTGGAGGGAATGATACTTGGAAAACTCTTCGACAAGATGTCGATCATTAGAGACCATCTGGGTTCCGATAGAGTGTTCGATGTGATTGGTGAGGTGCTCGTAGGTCGAAGTCTAAAGGAACTAATTGTTGATGCCATCTCAAAGCGCAGGACGATGGATGACATTCTCAGCGACTTTGAGAGGATTCCGGACGAGGAGGCGATTAAAAGAGTCAAAGAAACCACTCTCGAAGCGCTCGCAACTAGACATATTGATTTGACCAGGATTGTTGGTGAGCAGCGAAAGGCTCTGGAGAATAGACTTGTTCCAGAGTATGTCGAGGAGTTCTTCAAGAGAGCCGCTGAGAAATTGGGTGTCAAGATAGAGCAGAGATCTGACGGTTTCTTGCGAGTTCCGTCAGTTCCTTTTGAAATCAGAAATCAGTCTTTTGAATTCAAGAACAAGTTCGGTGAGGTGCTGAGAGAGTATGCAAGAATATCTTTTGACAAGGAAAAGGCACGAAGGGGCCAGGCGGAATTCGTGGCAATGGGCCACCCGCTTCTGGAGGCACTTATAAGCTCTGTTCTGAAGCTTTATGAGAAGACCGCCCTGGATGGCGCGACCTTCACTGATCCTGAAGGCAAGCGTGATGGAATCCTCTGGTTTCTGGTAGCCGACATCAGAGATGGCAAGAACGAGGTCGCAGGAAGGAGACTGTTCTCTGTGTTCCAGGCAATCAATGGTAATGTCTCCTTTGTTAACCCTGCCGTGCTTTGGGACCTCAAGCCAGAATTAGGAAATTTCGGGACTCCAGACATGCTGATAGACAAGGATTCCGTTTCTTCCCTTGTAATCGGCGAGGGCATTGAAACCCATAAACAGGAACTTCTTGAAAGAAGGATTCGCAACATCGAAATAAAGAGAAAGTATGGGATACGTTCGCTCGAATCCATGATTCTTGATTCCGATGCAAAGATATCAGAATACGAAACGCGGAGGATGAAAGGGGAAAGCATACCGGAGCCAACGATATTGAATGAGCAACGAAAGAAGGAGGATTTGGAGCAGAAGTACCAGCGATTGCAGAAGGAGATTGAAGCCGAAATCGCTCTGTACCCGACGGAGCCAAAGGTATTGGGCGCTGTGAGAGTCGTTCCTGGCAAGGTCTCTCCCGAGATGATTGCAGACGCTGAAATTGAGCAAATCGGGATGGATTCTGTCATGAAATACGAGAAGAGCCAGGATAGATTCCCAGAAGATGTCTCACTAAAGAATCTGGGTTATGACATTCGCTCTCAAGATATCAAGGGGAACTACCGGTATATTGAGGTGAAGGCCAGGGCATCGGAAGGCTCGATCGCGCTAACGCCAAACGAGTGGTTAATGGCCCAGAGGCTCCGTGAGGAATATTGGATTTATGTTGTAATCAAGGCGGCCACAAATCCAGAACTATACCTAATTCATGATCCATGCTCAAAACTCGAACCAAGCAAAGTCGTTGACATCGTACGATATGTTGTTGGCAATTGGAAGGATGGAGCGGAGATGGCTCAATGAAGACAAAATCCTTCATTGAATCTGATTTCCCAATCAGAGAGATAAGCGATGAGTCAACTAGAGAGAAGAGCATCAGGCATGGCCATATCTCTTCTCTTCACATATGGTGGGCACGCAGGCCATTAGCCTCGTCCAGGTCTTCTATATATGCTGCTCTCACTTCGGAGCCGAAAGATGAGAAGGAGAGGCTCGAGAAGGCCCAGTTCATAGTTGATCTTTCAAAGTGGGAGAACTCGCTGAACGAAGTGATTTGTCAGAGGGCAAGAGACGGCATACGGGAGGCAAATGCGGGAATTCCTCCGAGAATCCTTGACCCTTTCGCCGGTGGGGGGGCAATACCGCTTGAAGCCGTGCGATTGGGATGCGAAACCTTCTCGAGCGACCTGAATCCAGTGGCAGTGCTCATACAGAAGTGCACGCTAGAGTATCCACAGTGCTTCGGCAAAAAGAAGCACATCAACGATGCTCTGTTCGGGAGCAAGGAGGTCAATCCTCTGCTGGATGACGTGAAGAAATGGGGAGGCTGGGTTCTGGAGGAAGTGAGGAAGACACTAGGAAGCTACTACCCCCCAGAAAAGGACGGGTCAATTCCCATCGGCTACATGTGGGCAAGAACGGTGAAATGTGAGAATCCAGATTGCGGAGCCGAGATTCCTCTGATCATGCAGACATGGCTGTCAAAGAAGGACAAGACTAAGATTGCGTACAAGATTGTGCCAGTTGGCAAAAGAGTGGAATTCGAGATTAAACAGGGAGGGGAGATTGACTTTGACCCGGAAATTGGCACAATCTCGAGGGCGAAAGTCGTCTGCCCTTGCTGCAATTCTGGCGGTCTAGATGACAAGACAGTGCGAAAACGATTCCAGGAGAATAGGACTGGCCAGAGAATGGTTATTGCTGTCTTCTATCACCCTGGCCGAGAGGGGAAGATATACCGTGTCGCTTTGGAGAGAGATCAAGAAGCGTACAGGGAGGCGGAAAAGCATCTAGAAGCCAAAAGAAGAGAGATGTCGGATAAGATGGGATTCGACCCTGTGCCTGACGAACCTCTCCCGCCAAAAGAAACCCTGGGATTCAGAGTCCAGAGATATGGCATTCTTCAATGGGGGGATTTATTCAATTCGAGGCAGAAGCTGAACTTGATTTCTTTCGTCGACAAAGTCCGCGAGGCACATGATAGGATGCTTTTGGGGGGCTCTGATAAAGAATATGCAAGAGCCGTGACGAGCTATCTAGCCCTAGGAGTAGATAGACTCGCGGACTTTGGATCGGTTCTATGCGTGCTGAACCCTACAGGAGGGCGTGGAGTCGTTCACACCTTCGGACGCCAGGCTTTGTCGATGACTTGGGACTACATGGAATCAAACCCTTTCAATCCACTTGCCGCTGGCTGGCCAACCTCTTGTGAGAAGAATGAGAAATGGATTGAACATGCTTCTGGAATCCGAGGGATTCCCGCCACAGTGTCGCAGTTCTCAGCGGTGGCTTTGCCCTACGAGGATAACTACTTCGACGCCGTATTCACCGATCCACCATACTATGACAATGTGCCATACTCCCACCTCTCAGATTTCTTCTATGTTTGGCTGAAAAGGACCGTCGGCGACTTGTATCCAGACCTCTTCGCAACCCCTCTAACACCAAAGGCGGAAGAGATTGTGGCGTATTCTCATGAAGGAGGTGGGTACGAGCAAGGGAGGAAATTCTTCGAGGAAATGATTGCCAAGTCCTTCCGCGAGATATGCCGTGTGTTGAAACCAGATGGAATTGGCTATATCGTCTTTGCTCACAAATCCACAGAGGCGTGGGAGACAATTATCAATGCAATACTCGACTCAGGCTTGTATCTCGTCGCAAGCTGGCCCGTTCATACTGAAATGAAGGGAAGGTTGCGTGCAAATGAATCCGCCGCGCTTGCATCTTCAATCTACATGGTGTGTCGAAAACGAACTGAGAGAAAGTCTGCGTACTTCAATGAGATTAAGCCTCTTATAGAACAAAGAATCAGAACGAAACTCGACCAGTTCTGGAAAGAAGGTATCGGTGGGAGCGACTTCTTCATCTCTGCCATTGGACCTGCGCTAGAGGTTTTTGGGAGATATGTGAAAGTGGAGAGGCTATCCGGTGAGACGGTCTCTGCAAAGGAACTAACCGAATTTGTCAGAAAGAGCGTGAGCGAGTACGCACTGGCCAGAATCCTCAAGAGTCCGCGTCTAGGCGACATTGATGAGGAAACGAGGTTCTATCTTCTGTGGCGATGGACCTACAATTCTGCTAAGGTGCCATTCGACGACGCTAGATTATTGGCTCAAGCGATTGGCATGGAAATCACAGACCAATGGGGGACGGGTTTCGTAAAGAAGGACAAGGAGCTTGTTTCAGTTTCCGGTCCCAAAGAAAGGGATCGAAGCTTCCTAGAAAGAGAGAAGTTTGACAATATGGTGGATGTGCTACATGCGTGCCTCCTTTGGTGGGAGCAGAACAACAGAAAGGCGATATCGCAAGTACTTGAAAAGTCTGGATATCGGGAAAGCAATTCGTTTTGGCAAATGGCGCAGGCAGTTTCAGAGATACTTCCGGATGGAAACAAGGAAAAACAGATGATTCAAGGATTCTTGTATGCGAGGTCGAGTTACAGAGCGACTGGAGCGAAAGTTGATAGACGTCAAAAGACATTGTTCGAGGAGGAGTGACGATGGCATTGTCTAGCTGGTGGCAGGAGGCAACTCCGCAGAAGGAGATAAGAGAAGGAAGACTGTCGGAGGCTGTTTTCGCAGCTGACCTTGGGGATGTCATCTCTGGAGCGGCTCCCTTGGAATATAGGGATGCGAATATCTTTTACCAGAAGACTTATCTCACTAAGGGACTAGAGAATCTTCTAAGGAACGTGCTGACTCGACTCCAGAAGGGAGATGGAGACCCGGTGATTCAGCTCCAGACACCCTTCGGCGGAGGTAAGACTCACGCTTTGCTTGCTTTGTATCATGCTGTCGAAAACAGAGCGAAAATCAAGAGTCTCGATAAGATATCAAGGCTTCCAAAACCACAGAACGCAAGGGTAGTATCATTCGTCGGGACGCACGCAGACCCAATTGCCGGAAAGACGCCATGGGGCGAGATTGCCGATCAGCTTGGGGTCTATTCAAAATTGAAGATTCATGATGAGAAAAGGCGCAGCCCTGGTCGAAAGCTCTTGGACGAAGTGTTGGGGGATGCCCCTGTGCTCATTCTCATGGATGAGTTGGTGGAATACTGCGTCAAGGCGAAGGACTTCTCTGACCAGGTCTCCGCTTTCTCACAAGAGATTACGGAAACAGTCAAGTCAAAAGCCAACTGTTGTCTTGTCTGCACTCTGCCGTCAAGCGCACCTTACGGAGAAGCTGGAGAGCGAGCGCTCAATGACCTTCAGAGGATTTTTGGCAGGCTCGAAGCTGTCTATTCGCCGGTTGAGGGAATTGAGATCTACGAATTGATTCGCAAGAGGTTGTTTGAAGATTTCGGAAGCGAGAAGATTAGAAGCAAGACCGCTCAGTCATATTTCGATCTCTATCAGAAGCTAGGAACTGATGTCCCGTCAGAAGTCCGAGAAATTGACTATCGTGACAAGATAGAGCGAGCTTACCCATTCCACCCAGAACTTATTGATGTTCTATATGAACGATGGGGGTCATTTTCCACATTCCAACGGACGCGAGGCGTCCTCAGACTGTTAGCAGAAGTCGTTGCGGACCTGTACAAGAGACAAGTCGTGTCACCACTGATCCAGTCCTCTCTGGTGAATCTTGAAAATCGCGCAATACGCAGTGAGTTCATCAAGCATATTGGAAATGAGTATGAAAGTGTCATTGCGGCCGACATTGCCGGCAAGAACGCAAAGGCCCCAAAGATAGACAAGGAAATGGGAAGCGAATATGAGGTGTATGGAATTGCCTCTGGCATTGCGACCAGCGTTTTCCTTAACTCTTTCAGCGGTGCTGAGCGAAAAGAGACTACTCTTCCGAGAGTCCGTGTAGCATTGCTCAGAGAAGGCATCCCACATTCGATTGTGGGTGATGCAATAGGCAAGCTAGAGGAAGAGCTTTGGTTCTTCCATTCCGAACGAAAGCAATTCTCTTTCAAGAACCAACCGAACCTGAATCGGATTATTGTGGATCGAGAAGAGACTGTTTCTGATGACAGAATCAGTGAGGAATTGAAGAAGGTCATCCAGGATAATTCGGGAACTGCCCTCGAGACTTACGTCTGTCCGGAGAAGTTCTCTGACGTGCCGGACAACAGGAATCTTAAGCTCGCAATACTGTCTCCGGACTACTCTCACGACACAGCCAAATGCAAAACTCTGGCAACAGAGACTCTTGGAAAGGCAGGTATGGGATTCAGAGCCTACCGAAACACGCTATTCGTTGTCGCAATGGACAGCTTCCAATTGGTTCCCCTTCTCAAGGCTGTGAAGCACAGTGTGGCGCTTTCTGACATTCATGTCGACAAGGACCTTCTAGCAACTCTAGCGAAAGAGAGCCGGGATGAACTGGGAAAGAAGGCCAAGGAGGCTGAAAAAGACCTGCCGTTCAGGGTTCTGGCAGCCTACAGGCATTTGGCATCCCTAGATGAAGGGGGCGTGTTGTGGCAGGATTTGGGTATCCCCACGGTTGGAGCTAGGTCAGCGATATCAGATAGAGTAAGACAGTACCTCAGAGATCAGGAGAAGATTCTCACGCGACTTACTCCCAGATATATTCTCGAGAAGACTTTCATTGGGGATGAAAAAGAGAAGGGGTTGAAGGACATTCTTGAAATCTCTCTCAAAACACCAGGGATGCCGATTCTTGACAATGAAAATGTCCTTTTTGCAGCCGTTAGAGAAGGAGTTGCAAACGGATTGATCGGAGCGCGATTGGGTTCGAGGATATACTATGAGGAGGACTTCTTCCCAACAGAAGAGGTCGTTGTCCTACGCGGCGATTCCGCAAAGACGCTGAAAGAGGCAGAAGGCAAGGGTGAGGGTAAGAAGGTGGAAGGCCCCGAATGGGAATGGGACAAGAAGAGCGAAAAAGGCAAAGAAGAAACAAGAGTAAGACGGGTTGTCTTCAGGGCTCGAGTTCCATGGGACAAGATGTCCTCCGTAACACAAGGAGTGATTCGCCCTCTCAAGGACAAGGGGTCTCCCCCGGAAATAGTAATCGAGATCACAGCGAATTCTCAGGAAGGCTTTGACAGAACAACCCTTGATAGCAAGGTGAAAGAAACCCTTCGCCAGATAGGAGCGAAACTAGAGGAATGGAAGGAGGAATGAGCGGTCTCCTAGAACAGACCGAGCAACTGGCCATGTCGAGGTTTGCAGGAAAAGCCTCTAGGGGAGGGAAATGGAAAGGGATTGTGAGGGACAGTTAACCCCTCCTTTTTGTCACCCCTCCCGAGATGCCGATCTGGAAGGACATTGTACTTTTCTGAGCTGAGCCAGTCGAAGAAGTGGATTCAAATCCCCTTCGGTCCACCACTATCTCTAGCGCAGTTGTGAGGGACGATGCTGTGATCTTCATCAGGAGACTTCGATTCAGATTCAATGAGAGTGCATGGAACAGCATATGAACCGAACGTCAAAGGTTGACCAGTGTGATAGCTCGTGAACCAATCACGCTCTACCTTCTGAAGTTCTTCCATTCGTGCTTGTAAGTCTTGTATAGGCTCTGTGTGGCTATCTGTATGTAGGGGAACACTTCAAGCATCTCAAGCTTCTTCTGCGAGATCTCTACAAGGCGCCCTAAATCCTGAATTGGCAACCGTCTGCGGTAGACCTCGTTGCGTTCTGAGACATCCCATATGGTTATTGTCCTTTGATCAATGAACTCGAAGTGCCCGTGTGCGAACCCATTCCTTAGGTGTAGGAAATCCGACTTGCCGTCGGAACCTTTGCCATCAATTGTGAGGAAATCCTCTATGATTTGCTCGCGCTCGCTCTGTTTCCGGATCGAAGGCATCAACCAGGCCCTCAGTCTCCGACGACCGAAAGCCCCTTTCGTCTCATACACAATCACGATAGCTAAAGCCATCAGGAAGATAGCCGCCTGCGGATTCGCGAGATTCGGGAAGCATTTCCCGAGGACTCCTAGATTCTTGTCTAGGTGACTAGTGTCGTTCTCCGTCCACTTCTCCTCCAAGAGGTCAACTAACTTGCCCTTTCTTCTTTTCACTTCGTATGTCCTCTCAAGCGAAGTCCTGATGATCTCCAATCCTTTCTCAAGAGTCCGCTCCTGTTGGGATACCTCCAACTCATAGGTAGTCACGAAATCTTCAAAAACTCCCCAATCCCACGTACCTCTGTTCTGTCTCTTCCTCAGGAGTAGAGATAGCCCTTTGTAGGTATCGACAAGTCCACTCAGCTTAAGAGATGGCAACAGTCTCTCCAGACGGCGGAATGCGGCCTCCTCTAGATCACTTTTCCAAACAATGTCTCCCTTCACGGACAGTCCCCTGGGTGGGCAATCTACTTTGTGATGGATGAGGGCTTCCTTAGACCTTACTACGTGCACGAGGCGGCCGCTGTAGATTGCATTCCTCCATCTCCGTACGGATACTCGCATTCATCAGCATGCAATCCACTCATTCAAGGTTTCCACGTTGATGCTATTGGCAAGGTCGGCAATTCCCCGGCCATCTATAGTGGGTGTCGATTCATGTTCTGTATTCAGGCATACAATCCTGGTGATCTGCCTGTCTCCTGCAGCGATATTCACTGATTTCTTTTCTTCGCGCTAGTCCCGTGATTCTCAGAAATCTTGTAGCGCCTAGCGAGCGTTGCGTACTTCCTCTTTTCATCGGCAAGTGCCTTCTTCTGGATACTCGTCCGTTGCTTGGCAAGAGTCAAGTGTGTGAGTAGGACCAGAGTGTCAGCCATTTCCGTGAGGTCATCCAGATCATCCAGGCAAATCTCATCCGGTGTATGAGCGCGCGTACTGCTACGGTCAACATAGAATCCTGAATTCTTCATCGAATCCATGCGCTCAAGGAGTTTGAAAGCCCGCTGTCTGCGTTCACGAAGCCCTTCATCCTTTGAGACCACAAGTTTCCATCTCTTGTGTGACTCAATGCCTGAATGAATGTGCATAACGAATTCTTCATTGGTGATCTTTCTCTTCTTCACGTGTTTTACCAGTTCGTAGAATGGGTAGTACTCATAGAAATCCATAAGAATTTCCTTAACTACTCTGTGTTTGTACTTGTGTTTCTTGAGATCATCCTCGCAGTAAGATGTTATATGATTCGGATTCTTTTTCACAATTCGGACGATGCCGTCCGCAGCCCAATCATAGACATGCGCCTTTGAAGCTTCCTCAATAGATAGGACTGCCAGGGCGCAGGCACGCCCACGGCTATGTGATTTTCTAAGTTTCCTTGAATCCGAGAGGAGCTTGATGGCGTTCTTGAGTGACGCATTAGCCATTTCCCTATACAAAAGCCGCCCTCTCGCCATTCTAACTCGGTCTGTAATGACTGCACGGATACATCAACTTTCATTGTGCGCTCTCGACAGAATACCAGCTATTGAAAAGGTCTATATTGTTAGCAGACTATGCATCAACAACTGCGAGAAGACAGTACTGGAGATGAAGGGCGATGGCTAGACCCAAAAGGAAATGGAGAGTAACTGTCGGAATATCTGGGCGGACAGGACTTCCATATGGGAGACTCAGCGTGAGTTCCAGTTCAGGTAGAAAGCGACGTAGACGAAGGTGAGCAGTAGCGGATATCTTCCTTCAGAATGGACAGAGGCAGGTCATAAACCGGCCGGCGTCTCCGAGAGTAGCGGGATTATACTACCTTTCAGTGTTAGACCTGGTTCCTTGGGAATTCCGCGTAGTATCTGACTACGAGGTTTGAGGTGTGCATGCAATGGGATGCAAAGAACGGTATTCGAACTGGCGATGCTGGCTAAATTTCATCTCAGCGATTATTGCAGCGAGCCAAAAGCGCTCAGTGACGGCTCAGGCTAGTTTTATCATTCTCCAATCGAAAGATGTATGTGTCGAGTGTCGCCAGAGCGTGAAGGAATTCTCCTCCAGTTAGCCTATCGACTTGGTAGACGGAACTCTATATGTGTAGTACAGATAGTTGGAGAATGGACCAAAAAGTTGAGTCGAGTCAGAAAGGATTTCCTTTTCGAGATTTGGAAGAATGATTATTCCTCTTTGAGTCCGAGCATTTCGAAGAACCACATGGCCTCGTCTATAAGTGACAGCGATTCCTTTGACCAAAACTGAAAGTGTGGCTAATTCAATCACGGTCTGAATGGAAGCTATCAGAACCATGTTCCTTTTCATTCGGCTTTGCAGAGCGCAAGCCGATGTAATCTGGCCCGTCATCGAAAGGATTCCACACCCACTCGGAATGATGAGGGACAAGCCGATTTGTGTGCATCTCTGGATGTGATAGAATGCGGAAAAGACCATTCCTATTGGTCACTGGTGTCTTGCTTGCTGGAATGATTGTTTTGCCTGGGGCTCAAGCCTGGGGCAACGGTGGCTATTCCGCAGATCCATCAAACCCAGATTATGGGATGCACGATTGGATTGCTGAAAAGGCGCTTGACATGCAAAGTCTGGATGCAACCTTCTTGAAGACCACATACCACACTGAATACCTCTACGGAACGGAATGGCCAGACAACACCAGCAATATCGGCGACGCGTTCAATCATCATGTCTACTATTTTGCAACAGGAGTGCTCCAGGATGATATCAGCGCAGTTCGAGCCCAGGCCATGTACAATCAGGCGCTCACATATCCGGCCAGCTCTGATTACCGCAATGCGGCTTACTACATTGGTGCCATGACTCACTATGTTGCAGATGTTGGGGTCTTTGGGCACACGATGGGTGCGGCCACTGATTGGGGAGCAGAAGTGCACCACAGTGATTATGAGACTTGGTTCAATTCAAACATTGGCTCTCTCACAACGCCCACTGGAATCTCGCTTTTCGACTTCGACGCTCGTAGTGCGACACTCTCCTTGGCGTTCAATATCACATTCGGAGTCGGTCCAATCAAGGCGAATATCTGGATGGATGCAAATTACAATTGGGCAGACTCAGTATTCAAATCAAGCGCCCTTGCATCCTTGAATGAATCAGTCGAAGCAGTTGCCGCAGCTCTGAATCATCTACTGATCGAAGCGGGACAGATCATCCCAGAGTTCAGTTCACCGGCGTCAATGGTCGGTGTTGCGGTCATTATGGTCGTCATGATTTTAATGAGACGCCGAAAGGAGCTGTAGAGCTCCGAGCGATCGCGAGTTTTTGGAGGGCTGGCGATTTTACGGTAGGCGGACCAATGACTCCGGGCTTAGAAGGCTTACCTTCACCAGCCTTCTCGATTAGGCCTTTGCCCTCGGTTTCCTGACCTTCTTCATGTCCTGCTCAAGCTCTGCCCTAGCCCACTGTACGACCTCTTCATCGCTCTTCGGTTGAAACATAGGTTCTTGCTTCAACCCGCCGAGCGCCCTTAAGATCATAATCTGCCGTTCGCCAATGGACGCAACGAATCGCAGCAGCTGCGCCTCCCTTTCGATGTGAGGACCGTATATGCCCTTCGCATCTGCTTCGTGCCACTTCTCAGCCATCTCGACTATCTGCGGGTCATTCATCAACCTCGATACTTGCTCTGTGAACTTCTCGAGATCTCCTTCTAATCCTGGCAACAATGAGGAGCCGCAACGCGCACAGAAGCTGTAGGTCGCGTCATTGTCCTGCTTGCAGACGGGACATGAGATCGGCGTGAGACAGGATTTTTCTGTCTTGGTCGGGACCGGCATGCCCGTGGCCTTCGCCAGCTCATTGTCAACATCGACGGCTGTGAGATGGCTGTACCTTTCAACCATCGCCGAATCATCGGTCCAGCCGAATTGGGCCCTCAGACTCGATTCGCTGACTCCATTCCGTCGCAAAGCCGTCGCTCTGGCGTGTCTGAAGCTGTGGCATCCGACCTTTTTGGTGATTCCTGCTTTGCTCGACGCTTTCAGGATCGTATGCAGGATCGTCTGATAGCCCACGGGTTTCCTCGCGTAGGTCAGCCAAAGCGGAGCATCTGGGCGTTTGTCGTCCAGGACGTTCATGTAGTCTCTCAGAGCAGGAGCCGCTGAGATGGATCTCAGCCGCCTTCTTCCGCTCTTTCCGCCGACGATTATCACGGCCCCGAGATCATCGAAATTGACATGTTGGCGCTGAAGAGAGAGCAGCTCTCCGACTCTTGCCCCCGTGTCATAGAGAAGGTGAACGAAGCATCGATCTCGGGCGGATGGGATATGATTGAGGATGCCGAGCACTTCCTGTTCTGTGAGAATGTTCTCGGGGAGGAGATTGCTTCGGAGCCTGCACGGCTTCCACCAGGAGATGCAGGCCGGAAGGCTGCCGCCGTGTTTCCATCTCAGGAAGCCCTTCAATACTACTCCGAAATCGCGCCTCGAAACCTCGTTCACGATGGTGCCCATATGCTCCACGATCTGATCCTTGGTCAGCTCGCTGAACGAGACGGGGTACTTCCTCGCAAAGGGGACCAGACGCGCGATGTACCTTTCGAGCGTTCGGGGCGAGCGACCTAGTGCATGTAGCTCGTGAACCCAGGCCAGAAGATCGGCCTGCTGACTCTCGGTGAGGCCGTTCTTGACCATCCTGAATGTCGTCGGGGTAAGGCCGTTTTCCATGACTCCGGTATGGGCGGGAGGGTATAAACATTCTGTGAAACCGGCTTTACCTTTTCTTGAATTCTGTATAGCCGCACTTGCCGCATGAGACCCTGTTCAGATGCTCGGCCATGAAGACGCCAGGGCCGCACTTCGGACAGTGCTTCCTGGTCCTCGTGAGCTTCCCGCCTTCGAGCTTGAAGTAATCCTTCTTCGCGATTCTAAGCGTCTTCGCCTTCGGTTCCTTGTCAGCCATCGAATGTCACCATCCTGATGTCTAGGCCTTCTTCTCCGCGTGTTTCTCCGCGGGTTTCTCTCCGTGCTTCTCCGGATGCTTCTCCGCCGGTTTCTCGGCGTGTTTTTCGG
>Ga0315280_10004885_pt1 | contig 19468 bp, 24 predicted proteins | sample YL17G06_40_MG_FD_203697 | JGI IMG/M metagenome (GOLD analysis project Ga0315280, IMG submission 203697) | Sediment microbial communities from Yellowstone Lake, YNP, Wyoming, USA - YL17G06_40 | ecosystem: Environmental > Aquatic > Freshwater > Lake > Sediment | place: USA: Wyoming | collected... | reverse complement strand
CCAAGTCCTATGACTATAGAGAACAGATCTACAGAAAGAACGAGATCTACGTCATCTTTGTTCATCTCTACAAGGAAGAGAAGAAGTGGAAGAACTATCTGGTCAAGAGAATACTAGAGATTGAAGAGGTGAGACATTCAAGCGTAGTGAAGATGTTTCACTCACTTCAGTTCTGACTCAGGCATGGGCTTCCTATTCTTCTACTCATTAGAACACACATTCTTATAAGTTCTATAGGGCTGTCATAAGAAAGCTAACGAATTATTTAACTATCTAGCTTCTCCAGAACTCTTTTTATTCAAGATCTCGAAGTCTTTCGGTTCGCTCGAGAGAGTTTTGGCAAAATCACATGGTTTCAACATACTCAACAATTTCGACATTCGTCATCACAATCGTGAACAGAAAAAGGAATATGACGGAGAGATATGGTATGACTGGCTTTTCTATACATTCCTCGCATCTATCAACCTGCTTCTGAAGTTCAAGAATAGGGAAGTGACTTCATAGGCGTACTCTTCATTTAGGAAGAGTCAGTCATAAGCTTAAACCTCGGAAGCGTAAGTGGTTAATGGGATGAAAATGCCTCTAGAATGGAACGTCTACAATTTCTATCTCAGTTCAATCGAGCTTTTTGATGAGATTACCGAAAGCCTCAGTTCTTATGCCAAAGGACTCATACAGAGTGACGAAATGGATGACTTCTACTACAACAGATACAATTTTCCTCCGACTCCGCCTTATTTGAGATTCGGATGTCACAACCTCAAGGAGGAGGAAAAGCTGATGAAAGAAGTAGACAGGCTAACAGACGAAGGCAAAATAACACGAAAGGAGATTGCCAAACCAGATCTAACCGACGTCGATGGACTTGTAATGGACTGCATCAAGCTGACAGCTCGAAAGATCACGGAGACCATTAAAGCCTATTTAGGAAAGACCTTGACATCAGCGCAAGCTGCCTACTTGATTCATCTGACAATGAACAATTTCTTCGGGTATCAACAAGAAAGAGAGATCTACTCAGGCTTGACAGAGTCCATGAAAAACTCCCTAGAAGCAGCAAAATCTCGTCTCAAGATATGAAGATCTCTGCTGGATCCTGACCAGTATGAACCATAAGGACTTCGTTCTCAAATGTCAGAGACAACAAGATTCAAGAAGCCACTTCCAATAATAACTAGAGGGTGATTTGCTTCAGCCAGTTTGACCGTGAATACCGTAGAATTAGTGGAATAATCAGATTGACTTATCAAGAAAAAACCATTGAATGTGAAACTATTTTTGACTTCTTTCAGCGGTTTTGTACCTTGGGAGACATAGCCGAAGACATCTTTAGAGTTGAAAAAGCAGGAATACCCTATTATGTTTGCCATCTGACTCTGAGGGACTATTTGGAAATGCAGGCTTGTCTTCTTGAAGGAGCTTATCATTCAGCAGCTCGTTCGCTCCGATGGTTGTTTGAAATGAATGTGATTGGGACCACTGCCTGCGTTAATCCTTCATTGTTAGATATGGAGTATAACTCTGAAGGACATCTAGATTTGGGAGAGTTCGAGCAGTTGCTGGAAAGATGTGATATGGAAGAGATTACAATTGGGAGAGCAAAACGCAGAAGGATTTTCGACGAGTTTTCGCTTCCAGCTGATGATCTATCTTTGCTGTATTCTAACTTGTGCAAATACGTTCATCTTTCAAAAATCAGCTTTGACAAAGCCCTAACTTGGCCTAATCTCCAGTACATTCCAGAGAAGTTTGACGAGATCTTTAATATTGCATTGAAAACGATAGACCTGGTCTCTTGGATGGAAAGCAAGATGTGCCTCTGTTTTGACAAAGGCACTAAACAAGCTCTGAAATTGCTTCTCAAAGACCACGACAACCTAAATCAATACTTACCTCTGACAGTTTCGCTGATCTCCAATCTTGGCTAAGATAGGTATAGCGTATACTCGATTCGTATACTACCCTCTATATCCTGCTCTAACTGTTTTCTTGCCTCTGTTCTCTGCTGCTCCCTACTCTTCCCTGATTCGTGTATACGCCCAGCCAATGTCAGCGTAGTTTGGTTTGGTTTGGATAAAACTTTACCCCAACCAACCAAACCAAACTTTGACGATTCAGAAGGAACCATGACCTGAGATAATTGGCTATGGGCGTATACTCGGATCAGGCAAGAGTCCTTGATTGTGGCTATGGAAAACGGGTATTAGGGAAAAAGCAAGAGCAGTAATAGGTAGTATACGAATCGAGTATACGAGGGTATGCAAGGTCAATAGGACTCTATGGAGAAGACAAAATATAAAGCCGAAATGTCGTAATTGTCTTTCATGAAGAAGAAGATTGTCGGGGCAATCTTTCCTGTTCCCAAACAGTTTGTTGATAGGTTGCTTCTTGAAAGAAGGAATGTCTTCGTAAAATATGTTGCTAGGACTACGGGTCTGCAAATAGCCCCAAAACACAAGGTATTGTTATACGTGTCTCATGGCTCAAAGGAGATTGTTGGGGAAGGCAAAATTGAAGAAGTGCTGTTTCTGACACCAAATGAAGCCGTGAAGAAATATGGCAACAAGCTATTCTTAAATGAGAATGAGCTGACGGAATATATGTTGCGGCAACCAAAAAGAGACTCTTCAAGGAAAATGCTTGTCCTGGTCTTGTGCAGACTCAGAAGGTACTCAAGACCGAAAAAGTTCAAAAGACCAATCAGTATGACAGGTCAGTATCTGACACAAGAAGAATACACAGAACTTCTGGGCTGACTGGAAACCATGTTTTTGGTGCGCGGACAAGACTTTGCCCATCTCAGCGAGTAAATCAAACCTCTCGCGTCAATGCGATTATTAGTCACTGTTAGTCATTTATACTGGATATGAGGGGAAAAGCTACGTCTATTGACTTCAAAAGAATAATCGAAGAGCATAATCGATTCGCAAAGAGACGCTCTTCGCATGTCTCAAAACAGATTCTACTTTCTGATCTGCTCAAGAACCTGTTCGGTATCGAACTGGAGGATATTTTCCTTGGTCTGGAGAAAGATGTAAAAAGCGCAGTAAAGGGATTCAGAGGCAAGACTGATCTTCTCTACCAGAACATCATCTTTGAAGTCAAGGTCGATCTAGATCGAGAGTTGGAAGACGGCAAGCAGCAACTTAAGAAGTACTTCCAAGCTTTGCATGAATCCGATCCAAGCTTGAAGAGTGTAGGACTGATCACGGACTGTATCAAATTCATACAATATGTACCCACAATCAATGGCGAAGTTGAGGGGATTCGTGAGATAAGCTCGATAGATCTGCTCGAGGACAATCCCAGAGATATTGTTCTTTGGCTTGACAGCATTCTTTTTTCCAAAACCCAGATATGTCCTGACGCAGATGATCTCAAGTTTCGCTTCGGATTGGGAAGCCCGACCTACACGTACATGCTCCAATGTATGGAAAATGCTTGGGACAAAGTGAAAGACAGCGAATCAATGAACATCAAGTTGCGGCTATGGAAAAACCACATGGAAATAGTCTACGGAAAGGCTCCTACTGAGAGAAGCTTCTTAGAACAAACATATCTTGTTGTTCTCGTGAAGCTTCTGGTGTATCTCAGGATATGTGGATCAAACAGTCAATCTCGATTGGATGTAACGGGAGCTTTAACAGGACAGTATTTTAGGGTTTTTGGCATATCAAACCTTGTCGAAGAAGGATACTACTCTTGGATTCTAGAAAATAGAGTATACGACCAAGTCAAACCATCACTAGAAACCTTTCTCAAGGAACTCATGAGATACGATACGGCGAAAATCAGCGAGGACCTTTTCAAAGAGATTTACCAAGAGATTGTACGTAAGGAAGACCGTCATAGAGTCGGAGAATATTACACTCCTGAATGGGTTGCTGAGATGACTCTCAACGAAGCCTTCACTTACCATCAATCCACAAACCTCGGAGAAATACCCTCTATAGTTGACCCAGCTTGCGGTTCTGGGACATTCTTAACCAATGCCATCTATCTACTCAGGAATCATTTTTTCAAGAGGGACTCTGCAAGAGCACTGAACATCATCGTTGAAAAAGTCGTGGGTGCCGACATTAACCCATTGGCAGTGTATATTGCGAGGGCTAACTACATCCTTGCGCTAGGCGACCTTCTTAGCTACAAGCAAGATGTAATATCGATACCCGTCTATGTTGCTGACACTTTCAAACCTGAAGCAGTTGAGGATGTCGAAGAAGCTCCGAAGAAAGCCTACAGGATCAATGCTGATGGAAACGCTCTCTGGATACCTACCTCCATCTTGGAGGATCACCTGAAGTATAAAGAGACCATCGAAAGACTTGAGAAGGCCGTTCTAATATACATCGAAGCAGGAAAGAAACGTGATCTTTCTCTAACCACCTTTAGAGAGAAGAATACAAGACTTACTCAGGAAGAGAATGAAATACTGGAGAAAACTCTGAGCACCTTGTTCGACTTGATTGACCAAGGGCGCAACTCGGTGTGGCTTTTTGTGCTTTCCAACACTTTGGCGCCACTGATCTTCCAGAAAAGGAAGTTTGACATAGTTGCTGGAAATCCTCCTTGGATTGCGATGCGATTTATGGAAAATGTGCCATATCAGGATTACACAAAATCAAGAGTCCTCAGCTATGGACTAATCGATTCTCAAGAAACTCAGCTCTTCTCCAACATGGAGATGGCGACAGTCTTTTTCAATAATTCCGTAGACTGCTATCTGAGAGAAAATGGAATAGTCGCCTTTGTAATGCCTAGGAGTATTCTTACAGGCGCTATGCAGCATGCTCAGTTCAAAAAATTCAATAATCCCAAATTGAAGTTGATAAGGATACTCGATTTCGAGAATGTTGCACCTTTGTTCAGAGTTCCTTCTTGCACGATTATTGGGGTAAAAGGCAAGGAGAATTCTTATCCTGTGCCGCTTCGAAGATATGACGGTGTATTTGGGTCAAAAAATCTGAGGCTCAACAAGGCAGAGATACACCTGAAAGTTCTGGACAGTGCCTATACCCCGCCAATTGCCGAGCAACCGAAAAGCTTCTATTATGACAGATTCAGAATGGGTGCAAGACTAGCGCCTAGACCCTTCTGGTTTGTAGACTTTGTGTCGCATCCTGTATTGAAGATCAACCCTCGGGTTCCAAGAGTGAAAACAACAGAAGATTCTCGCAGGAAAGCAAAAGGCCAGTGGGACAGAGTCGAGCTTGAGGGAAACGTAGAATCAGATCACATATATGCCACATTGTTGAGCAAAGACCTGCTGCCGTTTGGGTATTCAAAGATGCGTCCAGTTGTCATACCTGCGGAGATGCTTGAACGGAAGTTCATTTTGTTGGATGCAAAAAGCCTTCAAGAAAAAGGTTCTGTCAATACTGCTGACTGGCTCACGAAGGTCGAGTCTTTTTGGAAAGAATACAGGAGCACTAAAGATGAGAAGAACTTTCCAAGTGTGCTAGACAGAGTCGACTATCAGAAACTCCTTACCATGCAGGATCCATCAAAGCGTTTCGTCTTGCTCTATGTCGCTTCAGGAACTTACATAGTGGCGAATGTTATGGATCGAAACGAGATTCCAGATTTTAAGGTGGACCATATGACAATTAAGCCTAGAGGATTCGTTGCTGAGTCCAAAACTTGGTTTCTTGAATCCGATGACGAGGACGAAGTCCATTACCTCTGTTCAATACTCAATTCGAACATACTAAGCGAAAAAGTCCAGAACCTACAGACGAGAGGCTCATGGGGAGCAAGAGACATACATAGACGCCCACTTTTGTTCAACATACCTTCATACCGAAAAGCTGATGGGGATCATAAAAGACTTGCAGAAATCAGCAAAGGCTTACATAAGATTGTTCCAAAAATAAAGAAAATAGGCAATAAGAGAGGAATAAGTGTTCAAAGGAGAAAGATTCAAGAAATAGCTTACAATGAACTCAAGGAGATAGACGGACTGGTGAAGAAGATTCTACATTTAGAGACATAGACCAAGAAAGCATCTTGCCTCCACTGTTAGCGCACACGCTTTGTTGCTAGATCCCTTTCAGACTAGCGTTGCTCAATAATGCTCTTATTTCATCCCAATTAGCAATAATGTCCTTGCTGTTATTCCACCATTCATCAAACGGTGGTTTGTTAGGGGTCTCCAGTATTTCACTATATTGTCCTCTTGCCATGACATCTGGAGCGACAATAGTCTTACATATAATACTCAGTCAACAGATGGCTGTGTATAATTTTGAATTTTCCTTAGTAAAGGTTTTAAGAAAATTATATAAGCTGAGAAAAATCAACCATGGGGTTGTGGAAATTGCTATGACAAAAGAAACACGAGATAAACCTGAAAAGGCAGATCTTTCAAAGGTGAACTCAAGACTAGCCAGAAGGATCTTGGGATTCGAGGTACCAATTGCAAAACCGTTACACATAGAAGAAACAGCGCAAGTATATTCGATGTACGATAAAGTTGGAAAACAAATAGAATTCTGCGAAAATGCAGTCAATTCAGAACTAAAAGATTTGCGCAACAAAACAATTCTTGATCTAGGCGTTACAGGTATGACCGTGATTTTTTTTGGTGTAGCACTTATTTGGTCTAATTTAAATGGTGTAATTGCAGCGGCCGGTTTGGGAGGAACAAATCTCTATGCCCAAGGAAAATCATGGCAAGACACCGTTGTAACATATTGGAAGGATAGAACAAATCTAAAGATACGTGCAGATGACATTAAGCGTAAATATGCTAGTTGTACGTCCAGCGATGAAAGTGGGCTGAAGGAAGTCCAAGATCTTGTCGATGCATTCTTCAGGGAACTCACATCTGCAAGTAAATCAGAAAAATAGGCACCTGAAAAGGGAGTTTTCAGTTCAAAATACTATGAGGACTGTGCGTGAGAAATTCGAGTAGAGGAAATGCTATTCTGAGTCCTTATTTTTGTAACCTCAGATATTTTCTGACTCTTTTCATACTATCCCTGAGAGACATCTTCAGTTCCGTGTTCAAAGGCACATCTTCATAAATGAACTACCTTCCAGTTGTCCTTCTTATCTTACCCTTCAACATGATGCCGCTTTTTATTCCCCACTCTATCCATTCCTGTCTTTCTCTTGCTTCCTTGCCTTTCCCGCTGATTCTTTGCCTGTAGATAATTTCTAGTTGTGGTTTATGCTTCTTCCCCAGAGCACGCTTTTTTGGACTCTGCTTTTGTGCGAACTAGAAGAACATGTCAAGTTGTTGTAATCGTGCCTCTATTTGGAGAATCGTTTGGGTCTCCGTCTCGGGCAGGGCCTCCAGACACTTCATTAGGTAGTTACGTTCAAGTTTCACCTCGCCCATTCGCCTAGTGGCAAAAGCCAAGTTCCCTAAGACCTTAAAATACAGAATTGGATCATTCAGAATGGTGCTTCGTTTTTCAGATTGGGCAAAATATTTCAAAGCTTTGTCTTTGAAACCCATGTACCATTCTGCTTCACCCATATTTTTTAGAGCCACGCAGACCCGGTACTCGAAACCAACAGGCTGATAGTCTATCCTGCCGAAGAGCTTTTTATAGGTATTCTTCAGCTTCTCCCCCGCGCGCTTGTCTTCTCCGCCGTAGCCGATGGAATCTTAACCGACTTCGGCAAGATGATAGCCTTAAACTTCAGGGTCGTGATGACAAACGGAATCCTCGCAGACCTGAACAAACACCAGCTTATTCATGCGGTCATAGTCGCCACGAATGTTCTAAGCATGATGCCGACGGTGGACATGGTGATATTCAAAGCCGACATCAAGAAACCATACATAGAGGATGAGGGAAGAACCGCCGTCATGGGTCTTGATGGCTTATGCTGAAAGCGTAGCAAAGAACAAGGCGATAGAGGAAATAGTTGAACCTCTGTTGCGGAGGTTTGAGCAAAACCTCAAGGAACTTGAGAGATATCGCAGATTCCCGAAAGATACCTGACCGATTACCACGCATGGAAAGGGGTTCAACGTTTGGTTGAAGACGTCTTCAATCATTCTGATCTCTTGATTTCGGTTCAAAGCGTTTCGTCCCGGGCGTTTTTACGAGCGTCTTCTTAATCGGTTGCTTTGTTTCTCTTTGTGCATGCCGGACATTCTCCACAAGGACGATTTTTGTTGGTGGGTTGGCTATTCCATTTGCGCTCAAAGGAAATCTTGGTGAGTTCATTGTCGCGGGAGAACTATTGAAGCGATTTCCTGACCATAGAATCGATTATCGTGGAGACCACTTAGTGGGAACCTCCCGAAGAGTTATCAGAATCGAAGAAACCATAATTTGCAGGGTCAGCGCGCGCTGTAATTGCTGAAGTTAGAGCGGGTAGTGGTGAACGGAAAATCATAAAAAGAAAAAATGGAAAAGCCTTCACATCAAGGAAACCGTACAAGAAAGGAACAACTGTTTGGCTTGTTTATTTAGCGCCAGACGGCAACAAATACCAAATAGATGAGAATCACATGGTTGGGGTTTTATTCTAGAAAGAAGATTAAGAAAATCAGTACGAAAACTTATAGCACAACCAGAAGAAACAAGATCTGGATTCGCGTCTATGAGAAAAGCAGACTTCTTCTTTCAAGAAAATGCAGATAAACTGCTAAGAGAGAAACCCTCATACAGCATGTTCTTCTGCTCAATGAACTGTGGACAGCCCATAGTCCTCTGTGTGGATGATATTTACAGGGAATCAATGAGTAGTGATAAGCTTTCCAAATGGCTAACTTGTGAAGGAGAATGGGTTGTTGACATCTCAAATATCAGTAAGACAATAAAAGACAAATCAGAGATCTGGGAGATTGCTGAGAATCATAGGCAACAGTATTACAATCGGGTGAAACTCAGGTATGAAGGCATTGATCTTCAAGATTTAGTCCGAGATGTTAGAAGGAAAATGCGGAAGAAGGCTGACTTGGAAACTTCTCATGGTGTTATCCAGCGAGACCCTATAATTGTTATAACTCGACCACTTTATGACTTTGCGACTTGGTATACATACGCATGGTGTGACGAACTTATTAGCAAAACACAGGATAGGTTCACGACCATAGACCTTGGAGTTGAACTTGCAACTAGGGAAAACCTAGAGAAGATATTTTCAGAATTTTCTCCAATAATGTACTGTCATATTGGTCATGGGAACGAGAGATGTATCATTGGTACAAGAGGAGAGAAAATAATAGATGATCAGAACTGCGATCTCCTCAAGAGCTGTATGGCAAGTGTGACAGCTTGTCGTACCGCAGCTTATCTGGGTGGCAAAGCTATCGATGAAGGGTGTGTAGCTTATATGGGACATTCTGAAAATTTTCTATTTGTTACCAGATTCCATGCATTAGATAGGCAAATGCAGGAGATATATGAGCGGCTTAAAGGCAAAGGTAGAATAACGTCAATAGATCTGAAAGAGATTGGAGATTTATTAAGACGACTAATTATCAGATGTCTCAAACATGATAGAGACTCTCTTAGACTCTTAGGTGACGAAAAGGCGAGGATTTCTTATGGCAGGTAAGTCTCCTTATTTCTTACGAGCGGGACAAACTTCAAGATGCTTTTGGAATGCATCTGTGGATTTTTCTCCTTTATAGTCTATTTGTGTTCCGCAAAGGAGACATCTGTAGAATTCGGTCTTTGAACACCAATTCCCCTTTGGTCCATGCGCGTTAAGCGCGGCTTGGGCCGTGAAAAGCACTGTTATGAGCGCGGATAAGGACTGACCAGAAGGCTGGAATTGAGGTCTTCAAAGTCTTCCTTGGATATGCGTCGTATTTTCAACCCGTCAACCAGTTCAATGCCATTGGTCAATTCTTTTTCTCGTTCTTTAAAATAGTTCATGACTTCCTCGTTAGTCATTTCAGCGTGTCCAACAAGCATCAATGGAATTTGGAAGTTGATAAGAGGACAGATCACTTTGAACGTTACCATTTTTCTCACGTTTGAAGTAAGATTAGAGATTCTGGGACAAGCATGGTCCAGTTGCCGAATGTGAGTTTACTAAAGCTAAAAAGTCACCTATATCTTTCGACGATTTTAGAATCGCTCTCGAGATGGTCGACCATCTTTGCGGATCTGTTGAAGAGGCAGAGGCTTATCTTAGGTTTATGTGGGAACAAACCAAGAACATAGTCAGCTTGGATCATAATTGGAAGGCGATTGAAGCTGTCGCTAACGCTCTTCTGGAGCAAAAAACGCTCAAATATCACAAGACGCGACGCCTAATCCAAAAGGCTTCAGACGCTATAATTCCACTCATTGATCTCCTGTAATTTCCATTTAGTGGAAAAGATGTCTGTCTCTGTTTCGCCTAAAAAATGTGTTGAGAAAACAGTTAGAAGCATACGGTCTCAAACTTTAAACTTCCAAATAGGTGTACTGCGCAACGTTGGATTTGAACCCTTTTCGAGTATTAGTCCGATAGAAGCCTGAACCACCTGGGATACGGATCTGCCAGAATATGACGCTTGATATATCTCTGGCGCGCACTATTATGGCGGCAATAATACTCTCCTGATGACTTTTAGCATGGGAAAGAGTTTATCGATGCAATCACCGACTTTTCTCGGGTTATCAGTGGTCGTACATGGGCGTTGAACATTCACCTTTGCTGTCAAGAATTTTACTGAAAGCGGAGCGAAGGCCGGTACTAGAAAGTCCGAAAACGTGGGAGTTTGTCCTTCTCCGTGTGGTGAATACTATACCCCGCTAACAGCCTAACGGTGTAGTATTCATGAATAGGAAGGCTGAACACGTATGAACATACGTAATCTTTATAAGCACGTATCCTTATACGTATTGAGCGTGGTCTAAATGGGTAAGGAAAAACTCACACTGAGCGTCGATAAGGAAGTCATCAAGAAAGCAAAGAAGCTAGGCATCAATATTTCCGAAATCACAGAGAATATCCTGAAAGGCTACACATCCGCTGAAAAGCCAAATGGCAGCATATATGACGCATATCACCAACTCTTTGACGCCATTACACCGCTACTAAAAGAATTTGGTGGTCAAATTAAAGTTGGCGAAGGAACCGAGCTTGTGGAAGTGCAAGATGAGAAAGGCAAAACACACGATGAAGAAATCTCTTATGACATTTTCCTAGACCCTGATGGTTCTTTCTACCTAGATACCTATGACTTGCGTATTACCGATATCAAAAAAATCGACCTACAGGACTTTTTCTCCCCTGAAAAGATCCTTTCAAATCTTGTTGACGTTCTCGCAAAGACCAAAGAAGCCAATGAAGAAAGAATGCGACAGATCATGATGGCCAAGAGAATCATCGATGCGATGTCTGAAACCCTTATCAAGAGACCATCGGCAAAAGCGATGAGAAAGGATAGTGGTGAGGAATTCCACACGCCATAATGTGCAACACCCGTCCTAGGGGTCTAGGAGGAAAAGCGTGACCTTGCCACTATCCCTCGAAACACAGTCTGTATTAATAGTCAGACTCCCCCTAATACGTTTCTCTCCAAAACCCGTCTGGTAAGGCACTTTTCAGGTTGCAGGCAGTACTGGTCAAAAGTAATAAGAATCTCCACTAGAGACTTTGTAGTACGCTAGTCTTGTCAGCATATCCTAGTTTTCTAATTAACTTCACTGAGGCTTCATTTGGTGATTCGACTAGGAAAAGCGGTTTGATTTTGCTACGATTGGAGCAGGCATGTTTTACGAACCAGCCGACCAGAATTGTTCCAAGTCCTTTGCGCTGCATTTCTGGAACTACAAAGAGTTGTCGAATCACAGGAATCCCTTTTTCTGTTTTGTTCCATGAAAGGTATCCTACTAACATTTTTCTTGAGAATATTATGTAGCCTTTGGTTTTTCTCTCCACGCTCAAAAATCGTTTGTCTTCCTGTTGCGCCAAGTCATTGAGATACCTGAGCTTAGCACGTTCGGCTTTCTTTTTTGCTTCAATCAAATAAAGATCAATTCCAACGGGTTGACTTCTGGTCACCAATTCTGCAGGGATTTTTCTGATCTCTGAGACATGAACTGGCCTAAGCCCATAGGCCACAACTCTGTGGCAACCAGGACAAAGAAGGTCTTTGTCCGCATTGCAGTGATTTTCCGCGACGTTGGGGATATAGTCTGAACATTTCTCACAAAAGAATTCTACAAGAGGCTTCTCCACTTCTCTAAACTCGTTTTCACGAAGTTTCTTCTTGCATTTTGAACAGGTACATATCCACACACCATTCTTGACTTCGCTAGTTCCTATTGAGAAACTCTTTGCTCCGCAATAGGGACACTGATAGAATGGGTACTTGGTCACTCTTTTCATTTGATTTGGAATGGTCATTTTCGATTATTCCCTGGATATCCGAAGACTATTTTACACGCTCCACTGCTATTCAAGCGTTTTTCTTACCAAATACTGAGGGCGCACACGAAGAATCGGAACAGTCTAAATCGCTTTGTAATAAGACAGAAAACGAGCAAGGTCGATAGGATCTACCAGAATGACCAGATGCCTATTGCCTACAGACTCGCCATATCTGACAAGGCTAGTGATTACACCATCCACAGGTGGTTTTGCTAGAACGAGAAGAACGTAGTCTGGAAATGTTCCATTGAACGCTTTCATTATCTGATGTGAAATATCCCCTAATCCAATCTTGGGATGTTTCACACTCTTATATCCCTTCACTACGCTGGTAAGCGAAATATCTCTTCCGCCAATCTTAAGGACAAAATCCTCTAGGTCGCACACCTCAAGTGAGGAGTCGCTCATCCGTTGAACCATATTGGTGGCGCCTTTTTGTCTCAAGGCGCTTCTTAAGGCATCTTGAATCTTTCTCTCTTCCAGAGGTTCAAGTTTTGGCAAAAGTGCCTCTGCTCTGAGATGGTCTACATCTCTTATTTCGGGAAAAAGTTCGGAGAATGACAATGATCCAAGAGTAGTTGCAACGCCAATCTCTTTTAGGTACGGTGATAGCTCCTTAACAAATGCACTGCAAAATGTTTTTCTGCTTACCCGATTTCCTACAAAGAAGCGAGTCTTTGTTTTCGTAGCTGACAAGACAACAGAATAAGGCAAGTACCCGTCGGAAATGTGGGGAGCGATCTTGTCAACCAGTCTTAAAGAAAAATCATCGGTATCTTGCCAGTGATGTCGATTCAGGAAGTCAAGCACTTGAGACAGTATTCGTGCTTTGGCTTCCTTCTTGTTCAGCATTAATATCGCCCTTTTTGGATGCTTTCTCGAGCTCCTCTCCAAAATTATCAAGCAAATACTTGTCTAATCGCAATCGTCTGACTTGCGAAGTCTTCTCATAGATTATCTTAGCACCCTCTGTGCTCTTCATTTTAACCAAATCGTTTTCAAGGAAGTCTTTTATGTGCCGGCTAACATTGGGGGGCTTCATTCCCAATTTGCTGGCGATTTCATTGACTGAGGATTCGCCATCTATGGTCAGGAAAACCCTAATTTTCTCAATGGATCTTCGAAAACAATTTTCCATGAGGTCAGCTATTACCTCTTGCCTTCGTGCCTTAAGAAGAAGCCCAACTGATTTCTCCACATCTTCCATCTTATAGTTTATTTCTCGAATGTCTTTTTGTGTAGGCTCTTCTGGCATGTTTCTATCACCTAGAAAATCTGCTCGTGAATCTGTCTGCCTTCTTTTTCAGTGGTTGTGATCAGCCCTTCTCGACGCAATATGCTAAGGTAGGAGTTTACGTAATCAGTGGACTTCTGGAGGCTCTGAGCAATCTCTTGGGTCGTTCTTATACCGTCGCATAAATCGTAGACTTGGAGTTTGACAGAGCCTTCCTTCAGAAGGTCTTTCTTGATCTCACTTAGTCTCTCCTGGTTTGCCAACATAAAAACTGCTTTGATTTCTTCCAAAGTTCGCCATATAGAAGCCAGAATTTCTCTTTCAGTTTTTTCAGGCATGGTGCTCATCCCCAGCTCGTCCCGCTTCTTGTGTCACTTCCTCGGTTTCAGGTTCGCCTCTTTCCTCGCGAAGCCTATGCAATATTACACTGATATTGTTAGGTGTCTTGCCAAGCATGTCCGCAATCTGTTTTGGTTGAAATCCGAACGAGGAGAGTATTGAAACTTGGTCTTTCAGCTGCTTGCCTTCGACTGCATTCAGCGCAAGGAGTTTAATGATTGTGTCTATCTTGTTGGATAACTGCTTGAATTGCTGCTCATCCATTACCGTTCGCCTTTTTCTTCCTTCTGCTCTTCAATACTGGCATCAAGTTTGACTTGTTGTGCTTCATCTTCACTCCCAGACATTGAAGGTAGTTTCACAAGGTCAATCCACGAAGGAGGTACGTAGTCCAAAATGCGCCGTGGTGGTTCACCTCGCTTATATTCAACCAACTCTGCAGCCACCCCAGTACTGAGAAAATAGGACACAGCCATAGCGGTCACGCCTGCATCCTTTGCAATATCTCCTGGCATTCTCCTTCCATCTATTAAGAGCCACATTTTCTTTCTGTCGTTGGTAGTAGCTATCTTTGCTAACTCCTTTTCAACTGCTCCAGCATTTACAAGCATCAGAATCTTCGATATCTTCTTCAATTCTCTTAACGTTGCATCAGAGCTCATGGCCTATCCCTCGGCTCAGTCTCTGCAGTTAACTTAGCGTCTGTAGGTTTTTCAGATACTTTGGGCTGAGGGACTTCGATTCCGAAATCCTCGAGTCCAAAGGATTTCCTGTATCTTTCGCCGCCTCGAACTTTCAATGGTTCCACGATTCCTTGTCGAGCCCATGCAGCCCAATGTCTTCTAACAGTTGTGTCGCTCGTTCCAGCGGCCTTCGCAATTTCCAAGCTGCCGTGGTCTCCATCACTAAGATGGTAGATTAGACGCTTCTGTTCGTTGTCCAAAGTAGCCAGAAGCATACTCTTGACTTCTTTTGCGCCAGCAAACTTGATCCATTTAAGAATCTCTCTCAGAATCTCTGTCTGCTCACTGGTTTTTTGCTCCACTTTTTTCAGACTCCGAATTTTTTTGATCAATGCTCTGTTGAGGCTCGGTTGATGCTTGTTGTACGGTGGCTGAGCTTGATTGCGCGATAGGCTTAGCCTTTGCGCGCTTTTTCAAAGTCCCCAATTCTATCCCAAGTTCCTGTAACGTGAACAATGCTCTGTGAGAATTGTTGTATTGGTCAGGCGGAGCTACCAATCCCGCTTGAACAAGCCCACTGAGCCAAATACTAATAGTTGGTTGTGGAACTTTTGTGTCAGCTTCAATTTTGATTTGAGTTATTTTGCCATCAAGCTTGCTGTAAACAAGCGCTTTTTCGTAGGTGTCTATGACGCTTTTTGCAGCAGTTCTTGAGGCTGCCGCTGCGGAAATACGAAGATAAGCTCTTATATCATTAAGGAGCCTTTCAGTTTCACTCATTTTGCTCCACTGTCATTTACTCAAAATGGCGTTCCAGGATTTAAACTTTATCCCAATGTCTAGAATTGAAAAACTCAATGGAAAAATGAACGTAAGTAATCATTCACTAAACGGATCTGAAAGGAGAAGGAATTTCACTAAATCTCGTTGCTAACCACGCGCTTCTCTGAAAGCAGCGTAGCAGCAAACATCCACCCATTAGCCAGCAGTTGAGGCAAGTTTAAATGTATGGACGTGTATATCGTTCATTGCGTAAACCCGAATGAAGTTGGTGTTTGCGGGAGATATCGTCACTTGACTACGATGCAAACCTGGTTCCAGCACCATCACTAACCTGAGAGTTTGAACGTCGCCTCGACTTAGGGTTCATAGTAGCCATGGATAATACCATCACTCTGCTCTTGAAGCCTAGCCTTAATGCGATTAAATTGACTAGGTTGTTCTAGCCTTTTCACTAAGGAGACGAGAGTTCGAGATCATTCTGGCTAAAGATCAAAGCAGCAATTCAAGTTTTCCATCTATTCCCTTACCTTAAACTCGGCCCACAATGGATAATGGTCAGAGATGCGATAAGATAATTGTTGCTTTGTGAGGTTTAGTGGCTTCAATGCTATTTTGGTAAAGTCGAAATTGCCTCCTCGCACAAACTTCAGCGACAGTGCTGGAGTATTATCGCCTTCAGTGAACCACGCAATTTGATCATAGAATTTGCCAGTCTCTGGCTTGTTCGGATCACTAAAGATTGTTCGCGGAACTTTATGTAAATCCTCAGGGATGAACAGCCCAGTTGATGTGAAGGCATTATACAGCCCATCCCCTTTTCGGTCTATGTTGAAGTCACCGAGTGCAATCAGATTATGATCCCAACCATTAATGTCTCTGGCCCATTCAGCAAGCCACTCCGCAATTGCCTTAAGTTCAGGAACCCGTTCCTCAGCATCTTTGCCATAAATAACATGCAGCGTAACCAGAATGAAGGTTTTCCCTGCTGACCAGAAACTGACAGCATAAGGCGTGCGTGCAAATTGCTTGTTGAGGGCATCGGGACCAATTTTGTCTAGTTGTTCTTTTGGAACGACGAGCTCACACGCCAAGCCAGAAATTCGCACCTTGCGAGTATCAAATACGAACGCCATACGTTCGCTATTGCCTGGTGCGCCTTTGGTCACATCTGTTAAAATCAGTCCCCAATCTGGTCCGAGCACTTTGAACATATGGCGCAGGCATTTGAGGTTACTTCTCACCTCTTGAAGGGCAATCACATCGAAACGAGAGACAATCTCAGCAATACAGCGTAGAGCATGTAAGTCTCGTTTTGGAGAGTCATTCTCTTGACATTTCCAACTCTCTGTAAGGTCACCAAACCCTCTTAAATTCCAAGTAGCGATAAGCAAGTTGCGATCAGGGATTTTGGCAGGAACATCTTTGTCAAGTGCGGTGCACAATAAGGCTAGCTCTTCTCTAATCTCCTCAGGCGGCACATCAGTAATTGATGGAATTAAACTCACCCCGCCATAAAATAATAATTATTAGGCATAAAAAACATACGCAAGGTTATACTGGCAACGACGCTTGTGGGTTAGCTCTGCACAACGATACCACGCATGGTTAGCTAGAAAAAAGCTAAATAATCGTGGCTTCTACGCTAGAATGAACTTCAGAAGGCTTGGCTCTTTTGGGTGAGACAAGGAAAAGCAATTGATGATGTTATGGAAGAGGTCTAATGGTTCTATAGACGCAGGATTTGTGCAAGAAGTAGATGCAAAGGAATACAAGAAAGTTCCATAATTTCCCATTTTTGATAGTGATAATATGAGAAGTCATCGCTCCGCATTTCCAGAATCTTCAGAATTGCAGTTGTGTCCAAACTGTATGAGCGAAAATGTCATGCGGTTTGGTTTAAGCAAGAATGGCAGTCAAAGAATGAAGTGCAAGGATTGCCACAGGAGTTTCACGTTAGATTCGGAAAGAAGTCTGTTATTTGAGCGTAAATCCTTGAAAACCCACAATAAACATCCAATAATTCCCAAAAAATTAAGACCTCTGCCATCAATTGGCAGTTTGTTTGACGTTCCATGCTTTGGATGTCCACTTCAAGGAAATTGTCTGCCTCAAACCTGCCAAAAACTAACTGAATATTTGGTGGGGATAAATAAGTATGACTGAAATTCCAGAAATCTTGAGTTCTTATGAAGAATTCTGCAAACATATTATGGGTTTTGGGTTTGAAAAGCCAACAGTTGAACAGTTTGAGCAGGCAGTTAAAGTTTGGAATGAGAGAAACGGTGATAAGAAATGACGGAAGAAACTCTAATCATTCTTTGTGCTTTGCTCGTTGAAATTGGGTTTAATTTGGCTGATATAATTCTAAGGATGAAGAAGAAATGAAAGTTAAAGTCGGAAAGAGCATAAAATCGAATTCGGAATTCCACTATTACGAGATTGAATCTGATGATGTTCCATTGGCAAACCTGCAAACGACTAAAGACTGGCTTGACAAGATTGTTACGGGTTGGTTGAACCAAACAAACTCTAAACCAAACGGCAACGGGGAAATTGGCAACGGAACTGACAAGCCAAAAGCCCATAGTGGTTTCTGCATTCATTGCAATGCGAAAATCGACCCTAAATATGTGCAATGTTATGATTGTTGGAAAAGGCATCAAGAAAGCAACTAGAAGTTCAGAAGTCACTTATAGAAAAACTTATTGCGTCCAACATCGCTATTTAAAGTTATGGAACAACCCAAAACCTCAAAACCTTTTCTGAAAGGCAAAACTCTTCTAATCATCTCAATAATCATAGTTGCATCTGTATTAAGTTTCATAGGTGGATATTTTCTAAGACCACAGTCTCAACAATCAGAGAACAATCCACCACCAGACATCAGTAGCGTTCAAATACTAAGCAATCAAACTTTTTGGTCTATGGCACTTGGCGGTTTAGGTTTTGAGAATGGAAGACCCGTAGATAATTATGACTTAGATGCTTACATCGTCTTGACAATTAAAAACCCGACAAACCATTCAGCACTTCTGAAAATCATGGGAGAAGGGAACGTTTCCGTATCTTATCAAGTATTTGCGGGAGAACCTAGAAGTTTCTCAGTTTTCGGTCACAATACTCAGAATTTCACGATACCACCTTATTCACAAGACATCTATAAGCTCTATCTATTGAGAACTCAGAAGAATTGTGATGTTCCAGACTCAATGACCGTGACTTTCAGTCAAGTTCAAGTTGTAGAACTTTATAGAGAAGCAATTGGAAGTTGAGTAATATGGTTAAGAAAGTTTTGCCTTTTCTTTTTTTGTTTATTTTCTTGGCACTTCCAATTCTTCAATGCAGAGCACAAGCAACGAACCTAAAGATAACCCATGACCAATATGGATGGACAAACGACATGAAACGCTTAAAGATGACTACGCCAGAAAGAGGTCTAGTCTTCAAAATTACAATCTCAAACGAAGGCAATGAACCCTTATCAATTGACAAACTCTACATTAATATCATAGTTGAAAGTAGCAGTCGTCAATTTTGGAGCTTCTTAAAGCAACTATCTATTGACTATCTCTATTTGCCAAAGAATGAAAACGATATTCGTTTCGTAAAGGTTGACTTTGGTGGTGGAGATTCAATAATTGGAAGCTACACAGCAAAGCTAACCTACGGAGTTTCTAGTTATGGAGAAGGAACACCAATAGAGCTTTTTCCCTTTCAATTCAATGTAGTAAGCGAAGAGCAGTTGCAAAACGCAATAAATCAAAACCCGTCTGCTCCGATAATCAATATCTATATTCCAGTAACGCTAATTGGTGGTGGCTCTATAACCCTCATTGCTTGGACACTTTTTAACAGAAAAAGGAAAAGAGGAAGATAGAAGTTTCTTCCAGTTGGCTTTATAAGCGACTTTGATTCGGTCCTCAATTGGAAAAGACTGAGATATCCGCAATTAGATTTCAGGGTTCTCCCGCAAACTCACTTTCTTTTCTAATTAGGTCTTAGTGCACGCGGCTTTTTTCCAGAATCCTTTTATGAGTTCGTTGCAATCAACAGCGTTTTTGGCAATTTTCATCTCTTTTTGGAAGTAGAC
>Ga0315280_10004884_pt1 | contig 19470 bp, 17 predicted proteins | sample YL17G06_40_MG_FD_203697 | JGI IMG/M metagenome (GOLD analysis project Ga0315280, IMG submission 203697) | Sediment microbial communities from Yellowstone Lake, YNP, Wyoming, USA - YL17G06_40 | ecosystem: Environmental > Aquatic > Freshwater > Lake > Sediment | place: USA: Wyoming | collected... | reverse complement strand
TGGCGTGCGAGCGAAGTCTGGTGGGGAGGGGAGGATTCGAACCTCCGAAGCCGCTTGGGCGACAGATTTACAGTCTGTTGCATTTGACCGCTCTGCAACCTCCCCCGACCTGTCGCGCGGCACGGCCCGCCGCCCGCCAACCGAGTGCATGTATGATGGATTGCGTTGCTTTCGGCGTCTTCCTGCAGCGCCGCCGGCCCGGCCCAGCCGGCTGGAGCTGGCGGAGGGATTTGAACCCCCGACCCGCTGATTACAAATCAGCCGCTCTACCGGACTGAGCTACGCCAGCCAGGCGAAAAGGTTAAAAGTAGCACGTCCTGTGCCAAAGCGCAAGTCTATCGATAATAGCACAACTTAGCGGCGGTGGCGCTGCCGAACCGCCTCGAACAGCACGATGCCGGCCGCCACCGACACGTTCAGGCTTTCGACGTGTCCGCCCATCGGGATTGTGGCCAGCACTTCGCAGTGCTCCCGTACCAGCCGGCGCAGGCCGGTCCCTTCCGCCCCCAGCACGATGGCGGTGGGCAGCGTGAAATCGACCCGGTCGTAGGGCAGCGGCGCGTCGCCCGCCAGGCCCACGGTCCAGAGTCCCGCCTCACGCAGGTCGCCGAGTGCACGGGCGATATTGACGACGGTCGCCACCCGCACGTGCGCCAGCGCGCCCGCCGACGCCTTGGCGGCCGCGCTGGCGAGCGGGGCTGCGTGCCTGGCCTGCCTCACCACGCCATCGGCCCCCGCCGCGTCAACCGACCGCAGGATGGCCCCGAGATTCTGCGGATCCTCGATGCCGTCGAGGACAACGACCAGCGCCGGGTGGTCGCGGGCGGAGGCAACCAGATCGGCAACCGAACAGTCGGGCAACGCGCTCACGTCGGCGACGACCCCCTGGTGCGGCGCGCCGCCGGTTGCCTCGTCCAGCGCTCGGGCGTCTACGCGCGTCACGCGGACGCCGGACGCGGCCGCCACCCGCAGCAGGTCCTCGATGCGCGCATCGCTGCGCCCGCTCATGCGCAGCGCGGTCACGCGCCCCGCGCGCAAGGCTTCGAGGACAGGGTTGAGGCCGTACACGATCATGGCTTATGGCTTACGGCTTACGGCCTCGCTGGGCTCAAGGCCGGCATCGGAACGGGGCCTTCAGCCCCGGTCAGGCCCTGAGGCTTAAGCCCTGAGCCCCAAGCCTCTCTTCTCACACGCGCCGCGCGAACTCAGCGGCGCGCTCCCGGCACCCGATGATCTGTGCCAGCCCGCTGCGCGGCGGCAGCTGCGCGCCGCGGTCAATCGCCGGCACCGCGAGATCGAGCTCCGGACCGCCGGCCTCGCCGGTCAGGGCGACGCGGATCGGGTGGAAGAGCTGGCGCGCCTTGCGCCCGGTTCTCTGCCTGACGCGTGCCGCCACGCCGCGAAACGTCTCGCGGTCGATCAGCCGGCCTGCCGCCTGCAGCTCCTCCGCCAGCGCGCGAATGACGTCGCCCGCGCCCGGTTCGGCGAGCACCTCGCGCACCTCGGGCAGATCGAATGCGGTGCGCGCGTCGAACGCGAACAGGAAGCGCAGGCGCGAGGGAATCTCCTCGAGGCGGTCCACCGACCCGGTCGCCATCGCCATGACCGAGGCAAGATAGGTCAGCCCCTCGTCATCCTGGTCGCGGGCGAAGCCGGCCTGCGTGAAGTAGGGCCACGACAGCCGGGCGATCCGCAACGAATCCGCGATGCGCAGGTAATGCCGGTTCACCCACGCCAGCTTCTCGATGTCGAAGACGCCCGCGCTGTGGCCGACCGCGCCGATGGAGAACCGCCGCGCCATCTCGTCAATCGGCAGCAACTCCTCCTCGTGCCCCGGCGACCACCCGATGAGCGCCAGGTAGTTGACCACCGCTTCCGGCAGGTACCCTTTCGCGCGGAATTCCGCCACCGACGTGGCGCCGTGCCGCTTCGAGAGCGGTGTGTGATCGGGGCCCATGACGAGCGCCAGGTGCGCAAACCGGGGCGGCGTGAAGCCGAACGCCTCGTAGAGCAGGATCTGGCGCGGCGTGTTCGAAATGTGATCTTCGCCGCGCACGACGTCGGTTACGTCCATCAGCGCATCGTCGACAACGACCGCGAAGTTGTAGGCGGGGTTGCCGTCCGAGCGCACCAGGACGGGATCGCCGATCACTTCCGTGCGAAAGCGCACCTCGCCCCGGACGAGATCGTGGAACACGATTTCGCGCTGCTCGGGCACCTTGAACCGGATGACCGCGGCCTCGCCCGCCCCGACGCGCCTGAGGGCATCGGCGGTGGCGATGTGCCGGCAGGTACCCGGGTACCGCGGCGGCAGGCCGGCGGCCAGCGCCGCCTGGCGATCGGCTTCCAGCTGCCGGGCCGAACAGAAGCAGTAGTAGGCGCGGGCGCTCGCGAGCAACTCCTGCGCGTAGGAGTGATACAGGTTGAGCCGCTCCGACTGCCGGTACGGCCCGTGCTGCCCGCCGACGTCTGGTCCCTCGTCCCACTGCAGTCCCAGCCAGCGCAGGTCGTCGAGCACGCTCGTCTCGGATTCGCGCGTGGATCGCTCGACGTCGGTGTCCTCGATCCTCAGGATGAAGGTTCCGCCCGATCCCCTCGCCATCAGCCAGTTGAACAGCGCCGTGCGCGCGTTGCCGACGTGCAGGTGACCGGTCGGACTGGGTGCGAAACGGACTCTCATGATTCTTGTTGGCCTTTGGCCCTGGGCTTTGGGCCTTGGGGCTTGTCTGCTGCGGCCCAAGGCCTAAGGTCCAAGGCCTACGGTCTACTGTCCGATCCGGCGCAGCAGCGCCACCGCGTGGCACGCAATCGCCTCGCCGCGGCCGGTCTCGCCGATGCCCTCGTTGGTCTTCCCTTTCACACTCACCGCGGCGCGCGGCACCCGCAGCGCACCGGCGATCCGCCCGATCATCGCCGGGACGTGCGCCGCCAGCTTCGGGCGTTCCGCGATCACGGTGGCGTCGACGTTGACGATCGCGAACCCGATCTCGCGGACGACACGCGCGGCGCCCGCGAGCAGATCGAGGCTGGACGCGTCACGCCACCGCTCGTCGGTATCCGGGAAGTGACGCCCGATGTCGCCTGCGCCCGCCGCGCCGAGAATGGCGTCTGTGATCGCGTGGCACAGCACGTCGGCATCCGAATGGCCGGCGAGACCCCGTTCGGACGGGATGTCGACGCCGCCGAGGATGCATCGCCTTCCCTCGACGAGCCGGTGGAGGTCGTAGCCATGGCCGACGCGCAGATCGTGTGGTCCGATGTCCGATGTCCGATGTCCGGTGTCTGGCTCCGGACCTGACTTCGGACTTCGGACTTCGGACTCCGGACTTCGGACTTCGGACTCCGGACTACTCCCCGCGAGCGCCTGGGCGAGCGCGAGATCCTCCGCAGTCGTGATCTTCATGTTGCGCGGGCTCCCCTCGACGAGCCGGACGCGGTGCCCCGCCTGCTCCGCCAGAAACGCCTCATCGGTCGCCTGCCCCTGCGACTGTCCCAGGCGGATGGCGTCGGCAAGGACGCCACGCCGGAACGCCTGCGGCGTCTGCGCGAGAAAGATCGCGTCGCGCGACAAGGTCTGATCGATCCACGCCCGCTCTGACTTCCCGCTCCTGTCCCAACGCGCCACCTTGACGGTGTCCTGCGCCTGCAGCGCGCAAATCGCCGCGCCGGCTTCCGCGGCCGCGTCGATGGCGCGATCGATGAGCACGGGTTCGACGAACGGGCGCGCCGCGTCGTGGATGACGACGATATCCGCCCGCTCGTCCACGGCCGCAAAACCGTTGGCCACGGAGTCCTGGCGCCGCGCACCACCGACGACGACGGTCAGTGGCTTGCCGGAATCGCGCGCGTACTCCGCACCAATCTCGAGCTCGACATCCGGCGGCAGCACGACAACAACGGCGTCGATACGCGGATGGCGGAGGAAGGCTTCGATGCTCATCGCGAGCATCGGCCGGCCCGCGATCGGCAGCAGTTGCTTGGGCACGTCGGCGCCCACCCGCTCGCCCCGGCCGCCTGCGGCGATGATGGCTGTGATCACAACCCGCTATTAGACCACGAATCGCGCGATCTCATGCGCCCCGGTGAAGCGGGCGGCGCGTTCGGACGTCAGCTGCGCAGCCGCCTCGACGACGGGCCGCGGGAGGTCGCGCGGCGCGAACATCACCGCCAGCGCCCTGATGGTCGCCGGCGTCACCATCGTGCGGGCCGAATCGGACGTCGGATTGCCGAACGCGCCGGCGTCGTCGGCAAGCGTCAGCCGGCTGCCAACGTGAACCGCATCCTTCCGGATGCCGGCGTACTGCTCGCCCGGCTGCCCCAGCCTCAGCAGGACAGGACCCTCCAGGCGATCGAAATCGTACAGGCCGTAGGGCAGCTGAAGCTCCAGCGAGCACCAGTTGCAGATGTCGACGAGCGCGTTGATGCGCGGCAACGACTCGCCGCGCAGCACGCGGCGAAGCAGCGCTTCCGACGAGGGTCGTCGCCTGGTCGGGTCGATCCCGACGCGCCAGTACATCGCCCGCACCGCGGCGCGCTCGGGCGGTGGCTGGCGCCTGACCGCCGCTTCGGCAGCCGCGAGCGGCTCGTCCAGCCGCGCGTCGCGTTCCGCGTTCGCGATCCCGTCGAGCTGGACGATGCCGAGCGAAACGATTGGGAAGAGATCCGGCGCGATGTCAACGCGAGAATGTGACAAGACTTGCTGCTCGCTGTTCGGGCTGAGGCAGGCTCGGCCCCTACTCGCCGCTCGCTACTCGCTACTCGCTGCTTGTCCTTCCACCATCGCGATGATCTGCGCCCGCACTTCGCCGGCCAGGCGCTTGGCGCCCACCACGGTCGGCTCGTAGCGCCCGGCCGTCTCGATCGGCGGCTGCACGACCAGCCTCACGTTGCCCGGCTTCGTCATCAGCCGGCCCTTGAGCATCACGTGCCGGCTGCCGGAGATCGCCACGGGAACGATCGGCAGCCCCGCCTGGATCGCCAGCAGGAAGCTGCCGGCCTTGAACCGGCCGACGCGCCCGTCGAGGCTGCGCGTGCCTTCCGGAAACACCGCGAGCGACAACCCCTTCGACACCAGCTCCATCCACTGCCGCAGGATGGCGCGCGGATCGGGGCTGCGGCGATCGACCAGCAGGTGTCCGGTGCGGCGCAGGTGCCAGCCGAGGAATGGAAACCGCCCGAGCGATTTCTTGGCAATGATCCGCACCTGGTACGGCAACGTGCTGAAGAGGATCGGAATGTCGTAGATGCTCTGGTGATTCGAGACGAAGATGTAGGTCTGCCGCGGCGTCAACGCGTCGACGCCGGTGAACTCCACCGCCACGCCGGTGGTGGCGAGGATCAGCCACGACCAGGCCCGGGCGCACCCGTGGGCGAAGAACCCACGCCGATCGGCGAAGCTCGACGCCACCGACAGGGTGCCGAGGACGATCGTGTAGACGGCTATGGCGGGGATCAGGAAGAAAACCGTCCGCCACCAGTCGAAGGGGGGGAAAGACAAGACAGTTCCTCGTCCCTGGTCCCTGGTCCCTGGTCCCTGGGGTCCCGCCGCGCACCAAGGACCAGGGACCAGGGACGAGGAACCGGTTAGACCTGCGGCACGTGTCGTGCTGGCCGGCGGACCGGCTCCTCCTTGTCGCTCCCTCCGCCATGGCCTTGCGCGGCCGGCGCCGGCGGCTGAACCGACGCGCTGCTGGGGGCGCTCTCGATGAATCGGCCGAAGATCATCTTTCCTGCCGTCGTCTGCAGCACGCTGGTGACGACGATGTCGATCGTCTTGCTGATCATCCTGCGTGCATTGTCGACGACCACCATCGTGCCGTCGTCCAGGTAGGCGACGCCCTGGTTGTATTCCTTGCCTTCCTTCAGGATGAACACCTTCATCAGCTCGCCCGGCAGCACGACCGGCTTCAGCGAGTTGGCCAGCTGGTTGATGTTCAGTACCTCGACGCCCCGCAGTTGCGCGACCTTGTTCAGGTTGAAGTCGTTGGTGACGATCTTCCCCTGGAGCGTCCGCGCCAGCTCGATCAGCTTCAGGTCAACCTCGCGCAGCTCCGGGAAATCGACGTCCGAGATCGTCACCTCGACGCCCGACATCTTCTGGATCTTCTGCAGGATGTCGAGGCCGCGCCGGCCGCGGTTGCGTTTCAGCGTGTCGGCCGAATCCGCCACCAGCTGCAATTCCTTGAGCACGAACTGCGGGATCACGAGGGTGCCGTCGATGAAGCCCGTCTCGCAGACGTCGGCGATGCGGCCGTCGATGATCACGCTGGTGTCGAGCACCTTGTAGCGGCGCTGGGGCCCGGTCGATCGGAACAACGTGATCAGGCGGGCCGGTTCGAGCCACTCGCCGCGCTTGGCGCCGATGACGAGCCCGATGTAGGGCAGCACCAGCAGGATCATGCCCCGCAGGAACATGAACCGGTTGTCGCCGGTGTTCGCCCAGAACATCGCCGTCTCGATCGCCTTCGCGATGGCCAGGCCGATGGCGCCGCCGATGAGCCCGCCGAGCACGTGGGTCAGCTTCGCCGCGCGCAGGCGCGTTTCAAACAGGACGATCAGACCGGAAAGCACGAGGCCGAACGCGAGGTTCGCCGGCCATTCGCCGGGAAGCGGCCGCAGGGCGACCGCGGTCGATGTCACCGCGAGAACGAAGAGGAGCCGAACCAGAAGAAACCAGGCCATAAGGGGGCCTCCCTCCGCGGCGGCCGGAAGATGGCCGCGCTGCAGGACTATGAATCGAGACTTCCTATCTTAGTTTCAGTCGAAGAGCAGGTCCAATGCTTCCCCAATCGTGCGGACGCCGATCAGCTGGCAGTCGTGCGGCGCACCCCCATCGCCGCCCGCGTCGCCTGTCGTGGCGCGGGACGCCGTGCCGCGGTCGGCCAGCTCGGGAGTATCCATGTTGCCGGTGGGCAGCAGGCACCTCGTGAACCCCATCTGGGCCGCTTCGCGCACCCGCCGCGCCGCCTGGGTGATCCCCCGAATTTCGCCGGCGAGCCCGATTTCCCCGAACACCGCGGTCCCCGGCGCGACCGGACGGTTGCGGAAACTCGACGCCACTGCGGCCGCGACGCCAAGATCCGCGGCCGGTTCATCCACGGTCATTCCGCCTGCCACGTTGACGAAGACGTCGTCCGCGAGCAACGCGAGCCCCGCGCGCTTTTCCAGCACCGCCAGCAGCAGCGAGACGCGGTTCGCGTCGATCCCGATCGCGGTGCGCCGCGCGTTGCCGAACGTGCTGGTGCTCACCAGGGCCTGCACTTCCACGAGGATCGGGCGCGACCCCTCGATGCAGCAGATCACCGCCGACCCGGGCGTTGACGCCGGGCGTTCGGCGAGAAACAGCGCGGAGGGATTCGGGACCGGCTGCAGCCCGGACGCGGTCATCTCGAAGACACCGAGCTCCGAGACGGCGCCGAAGCGGTTCTTGACGGCGCGCACGATCCGGTGCGCGTGATGGTGTTCCCCTTCGAAATAGAGGACCGTGTCCACGATGTGCTCGAGCGCCTTGGGACCGGCCAGGCTGCCGTCCTTCGTGACGTGACCGACCAGGAACACCGGGATGTTCTGTCCCTTGGCCACGAACAGCAGCTGCGTGGCCGACTCGCGCACCTGCCCGATGCTGCCGGGCGCCGACTGCAGCTTCAGCGAGAACATCGTCTGAACGGAATCGACGATGAGGAGCGCGGGACGAATGCGGGCGACCTCCTCGAGGATGCGTTCGAGGCAGGTTTCCGACAGCAGGTAGAGGGGGGCGCGCCCCACGCCCAGGCGCTCGCCGCGCAGCTTCACCTGGTGCTCCGATTCCTCGCCGGAGCTGTAGAGCACGGGGCCGCACGTTTCGGCAAAGCGCGCGGCGGCCTGCAGCAGCAAGGTGGACTTGCCGATCCCCGGTTCACCGCCGAGCAGCACCAGCGATCCGGGCACGACGCCGCCGCCCAGGACGCGGTCGAATTCGTCGATTCCCGTGGAGAGGCGCGCGGCGGGCGCAATGTCGACCTCGGCGTACAGCCGGGCGGTCCCGGGATTGACGCCAGAGGCGTAGCGGGACGCGGCGGCCGCCGCGGGCACCGGTTCCGCGGCACGCTCCTCCACGAACGAGTTCCACGCGCCGCAGTCCGCGCACCGCCCCATCCACTTCGGCGCCTGCGAACCGCATTCCTGGCAGACGAACACCGTCTTTGGTGGCTTCATTTCATCCGGCTGCACGCAAGATTATGCGTTCAGGCCGGATTATATACCCGCTCGATCCGCGTCCCGACGCGGCACAGGATCTCGTAGGGGATCGTGCCGATCGCCTGCGCCATCTCGCGAACGTCGATCTGGTCGGCACCGTCGCGTCCGAGGATCACGACCGGATCGCCCGGCTCCACCGGGATGCCGGTGACGTCGATGGCGATCATGTCCATGGAGACCGAGCCCACGATCGGGGCGCGGCGGCCGTCGACCAGGACCGAGGCACGGCCGGCCAGCCGCAGGTCGAGGCCGTCGGCGTAGCCCGCGGGGACGATGGCGATGTCGGTGGCCCGCGAGGCGGTGAAGCGCGCGCCGTAGCCGACCGATTCGCCGGCGCGGACGCCCTTGACGGCCACGACGCGGCTGCGCAGGGACATGACGGGCCGCAATGCGATGTTGGCGGACCCACGCGGCGTCACTCCGTACAGCAGCAGCCCGGGCCGGACGTAGTCGAACCACACGCGCGTGTCGCGAACGAGCGCCGCGCTGTTGGCCGCGTGGAGCGCGCGCGGACGGCCGCCGAGCGAGGCCACCGTCTGCACCGCGTCGTCGAAGCACCGTCGCTGATCCTCGAAGAGCGGGTTCACGCGATCGTCGGCGGTGCCGAAGTGCGTGTAGACGGCGTCGAGCACCAGGTTCGGGCCGGCCAGCAGTTCGGGCAGCGTGTTGCGCAGGTTGTCGTGGCGAAAGCCGAGGCGGTTCATCCCCGTGTCGATCTTCAGGTGATACCGCAGGCGCGTCGCGCGGGCCGCGGCCGCCGCCTGCAGCGCGCGCGCGGCCGAGGGCGTCGAAATCGTCGGCGTGAGGTCGTACTCGAAGACGCCGGCGAGATCGCTCACGCTGAGGGCGCCGAACACGAGGATGTCGCGCTGAACGCCCGCCTCGCGCAGCGCGATCGCCTCTTCGATGTCCGCGCACGCGAGCATCGTCGCGCCCGCCTGCTCGAGCGCGCGCCCGACCGGGCCGGCGCCGTGACCGTAGGCATTGGCTTTGACCACCGCGATGATGCCCGGCGGGCCGGGGCGCGACCCGGCAACGGCCGGCCTCGTGGCCAGGTACTGCGCGATCGCGCGGAAGTTCGACTCGAGGGCCTGGAGGTCGATGTGGGCAAAGGTGCAGCGGATCATGCGCTCCTATTATCCATGCTGCAGATGAACTCGCGTCACAACGGTTTGTCGCAGGCGCAGCGGGGCGAGCGCGCCGCCGCCCGAGCCGGCTCCACAGCCTGGGAACGCTTCCTCGCTTCGCTCCGTTTTTGGATCGACCGTCCGGCAGCCTCCATTCGGCGACGCTCCCGCCGTCGCTCGCCTGGATCCGAAGCGAGCTATGGCGAGGCCTCGCCGTAGCTGCGCAGGCCAGGCGCGCAGCGGAGGCGGGTCGCTTTCGCCTCAAATCGGCAGCCGGAAAAACTCCGCTCCGCTCGTCGCGTTCCAGCATCGACCCCAGGCTGTTCCGCAGGCTCGGCCGTCGGCGCGCTCGCCCCGCTGTCCCGCGGATCAGTGAGCGACGCGATTCGGAATCGTCAGGCGGGTGGCCGAGCGGCCGTGACCTGGGGTGAGGGCGGCCGCCGCGCAAGCGGGAATCATCAGCGAACCGTGCAGGGCGCGCCCACAAAGCGCGAAGCGGTCGTGAGCGGTCAACCGCGCGTCGCGGCGGGCGACAGGGGGCCGGCCCGAGCCCACAGGTCGCGGCCGCTCGGCCAGGCCCCGCAGGACGTTCCCCGATTCCGAATCGTTCCCGTCAGCGCGCGCGGAGTTCGAACTTGGTGCGGCCCTTCATGAAGACGAGATCCACGCTGCCGGTGGGGCCGTTGCGCTGCTTGGCGACGATGAGCTCGGCGACGTTCTCGTTCTCGGGCGTGGGATTGTACTGGTCTTCGCGGTAGATGAGCATCACGACATCGGCGTCCTGTTCGAGGGCGCCCGATTCGCGCAGGTCGGAGAGCTGCGGCTTGTGGTCGGCGCGCGCTTCCGGCGCCCTGCTCAACTGCGAGAGCACGACGATCGGAATGTTCAGTTCCTTGGCCAGCCCTTTCAGCGACCGGGAGATCGAACCCAGTTCCTGCGTGCGGTTGTCGAACCGCCCGCGGGCCTGCATCAACTGGATGTAGTCGACCACCAGCAGGTCGAGCGCCTTCTCGCCCTGCAGGCGCCGCGACTTGGCCCGCATCTCCAGCACGCCGATGCCCGGCGTGTCGTCGATGTAGATGCGCGCGTCGCCGAGCACGGCGAGCGCCTGCGTGAGCTTGTCCCAGTCGTCGCTGTGCAGGAACCCGGTCCGCAGCCGCTGGCCGTCGATGCCCGCCTCGCCGGAGAGCAGGCGCAGGAAGATCTGCTCCTTCGACATCTCGAGGCTGAAGAGGCCCACCGTGTGATCGGTCTTCGTGCCCACGTGCTGGGCGATGTTCAGCGCGAGGCTGGTCTTCCCCATCGACGGCCGCGCCGCGATGATCACCAGGTCGCCCCGCTGCAGTCCCGAGAGCATCTCGTCGAGATCCTTGAACCCGGTCGGGATGCCCGTGACCAGCCGTTTTTCGGCGTAGGCCTGCTCGATCGTCGCCAGGCTCTTGTGGGCCAGCGAGCCGATCGACACGAACCCCTCGCGAACGCGGTCCTCGGCGATGCTGAAGATCGCCTGCTCGGCGCCGTCGAGGATCGTGTCGGCTTCGTCGCTGGCGGTGTAGGCGTCGGTCAGGATCCGGTTGGCCGCGTAGATCAGGTTGCGGAGGGTGGCCTTCTCCTTGATGATGCGCGCGTAGTAGTCGACGTTGGTGGCGCGCGGCACGCCGTCGACCAGCGACGCGAGGTAGGCCGGCCCGCCCACCTCGTCGACCTCGCCCGTCTTTCCGAGCTCCTCCTTCAGCGTCACCAGATCGATCGCGTTGTGTCGCTCGCTCAGGAGCACCATCTTCTCGAAGATGCGCCGGTGCGCGTCGCGGAAGAAGTCGCCCGCGTCGATGACCTCGGCCGCGTGGTTGAACGCGTCGTTGTGCAGCAGGATCGCGCCGAGCACCGAGCGCTCGGCCTCGAGGTTGTGCGGGAGCGTGCGATCGGGCGCAGCGAGATCGGTCATGGAGAATCGTTCGCGGTGAGGTGCGGGAGGGGAGTGTAGCAGAACTCGGGCGTGCGGGACAGGCGAACGGGAAGTGAAGGGCGCTGGCCGACGAAGTAGTGAGTAGCGAGTAGACGGAAGATGGCCGGCGACGACATCGCGTGCCTGCCTGCGGCCTACTCCCCTACTCACTACCTACTCTCTACTCGCTACTCGCTACTTGCTACTGCTCTTCGAGCTTCGCCACCACCACCTTCACCTGCGCGGTGACCTCGCGGTGAAGCTTGATCGGCACGCTGAATTCGCCCAGCTGCTTCAGCGGCTCGTCGAGATGGATCTTGCGCTTCTCGATCTCGAAGCCCTTTTCCGCCAGGCAGGCGGCGACGTCGGCCGTCGTCACCGAGCCGTACAGGACGTCCTCGGCGCCGACGCGGCGCTTGACCTCGCACACCAGCTCGTTGAGGCGCGCGGCCGTCGCTTCGGCCGCGCTCTTCTCGGCCAGCTCGCGCTGCTCGAGCACCTTCCGCTCGTGCTCGATGCGGCGCCGGTTCCCCTCGGTGACCGGCAGCGCCAGGTTGTGCGGCAGCAGGTAGTTGCGCGCGTAGCCGTCGGCAACCTTCACGACATCCCCGCGCCGCCCGAGGTGTTCGATGTGTTCACGAAGGATCAGTTCGATCATGGATGGTCTCACGTGTGCTTTGTGCTATGTGCTATGTGCTTCGTGCTGAGTGCTGAGTGCGGAGTGCGGTGCTACGTGCCAGGTGCTGGGTGCCGCGGTGCGCGTGCACCGCGCGCCACGACACTCAGCACCAAGCACCGCACGTCGCACGCAGCACCGCACGTCGCACGCAGCACCGCACGTCGCACACAGCACCGCACGTCGGTCGCACACAGCACCTAGCACCTGGCACTCGTTCAATCCGTCACGTACGGCACCAGCGCCAGCTGGCGCGCCCGCTTGATGGCCGTCTGCAGTTTGCGCTGGTGCGCGGCGCACACGCCGGAGATGCGCCGCGGCAGGATCTTGCCCCGCTCGGGCACGAACGGCGTCAGCATGCGGACGTCCTTGTAATCGATGTAGTCGATCTTGTCCGCGCAGAACTTGCAGACCTTGCGCCGCCGGAACAGCGAGCGTCGCTGCGTCATGTCCTGTTTCGCGCCGCCGCGCTGGCCGCCCCGGCCGCCGCGCCCGCCGCCCCCGCCTCGCCTGTGTTCGTCTGGCATCGTTACGCCTCCGGCTCCTGACCGAGTTCCCCTTCGCCCTCGCCCTCCGGCGCACGGGCCGCTTCCGGCTGCGGCGGCGGTGCCGGCCGCCGGGCGGCCCGCCGCTGCGCCTCCACCTGCCGCCTGGTCCGCGTCCGCTCGGCCGCGCGCAGTTCCTCGTCCACGCGCACCACCAGATGGCGAAGCACCTGCTCGTTGACCCTCAGCCGGCGATCGATTTCCTTCATCACGTCGCCGCCGCCGTCGATCACCTCGAGCACGTAGGTCCCTTCCTTGTGCCCGCCGATCTCGTAGGCGAGCTTGCGGCGTCCCCAGTTCTCGGTCTTCGCGAGCTGCGCGCCGAAGCGCGCGATCGTCGCCTCGACCTGCGCGTGCAGATCGGTGACATCCTGCTCGGTCGCCTGCGGCGACACGAGGTACACGAGTTCGTACTGACGCTGTCCGTTCATGGTCCTCCTTCTGGACGTTGTCGTGCGGCGCCGCGTCGCGGCCCCGCCCCACGGCCACGCTGAGGTGGCAAGGAGTTCGCTGGCGATCACGGGTGAAGCAGCGAGCAGCGAGTAGACGGCTGCCGCCTCGCGGCTTTCGACTTCTCCACCCACCACCTACCCGCTACTCACGACTCACTGCTCACTACCAGGTCATCGGGCCCGTTGAACCTGTTCATCACCTCGCCGATGCCGTCGGTGACGAACACCTCCGCTGCGTCTGCCGCCCGTGCGATGGCTGCCGCGATCTCATCCTGTTCCCCGGGATCGAACCGTGACAGCACGTGGTCGGCCAGGTCACGCTCGAGGTGCCCCCGTCCGACGCCGATGCGCAGCCGGGCGAACTCCTGCGTCCCGAGCTGCGCGACGATCGATTTCAGTCCGTTGTGCCCGCCGTCCGATCCCCGCGCCCGCGCCCGCAACCGCGCGAGCGGCAGGTTCGCGTCGTCCACGATGACGAACAGGTCGTGGAGATCGATCCGGAAATAGCGAACCAGGTCGCCGACCGCGTGGCCGCTCAGGTTCATGAACGTGAGCGGCTTGGCAAGCAGCACCGGCCCTGGTGCAGGCCTCGCCTTCGCCATCATCGCGTCGGCGGGCGCGCTTTCGAAGTCGACCCGGTAACGAAGGGCCAGTGCGTCGAGGGCGGCGAAGCCGACGTTGTGACGCGTCTGCCGGTACTTCGCACCGGGATTGCCAAGGCCCACAATCAATTTCACGGCGTTAGGTCTTAGGCCTGAGGTCCAGGACCCGGGGCCTCACTTCTTCTCGCGCTTCTCTTTCTTCTCTTCTTCCGGCGCGGCCGCTTCCTCTTCCTTCTCCGCCTTGCCCTTCTTGATGACTTCCGGCTCGGCCGGCGTCGCCGTCGCCGCCGCGGCCGCCGCTTCCGGCGTCGGCGCCTCGACCTCGGCCTTCGGCGCGATTACGTGCACCAGCAGCGTGTCGGCGTCATCGAGCGGCGTCCACCTCGCGTTCTCGGCGAGGTCGCGCAGGCGGATCGCCTGGTGCAGCATCAGCTCGCTGACGTCCACCTCGACGCTCTCGGGGATGTCGGCGGGCAGGCACTCGATCTCGATCTCGCGGTGCACGAAGTCGAGCAGGCCGCCCTGCTGCTTCACGCCGCGCGCCTCGCCCTTGATGACGACGGGGATGGTCACCTTCACCCGCTTGTCGAGCGCGACGCGGAAGAAGTCGGCGTGCAGCAGCGCGTGCGTGACCGGGTCGAGCTGGTACTCGCGCAGCATCACGCGCGACTGCTCGTCGCCGAGGTGCAACCCGATCAACGTGTTGGCGCCGAGGCCCGAGTGCAGGATGCGCCCGAGGACCTTCGGATCGACGGCAATCGGCGTGGCCACGGGCCGGCCGCCATCGTCGCGCGACGCGCCCCCGTAGAGCACCGCCGGGATGAACCCCGAGCGACGCAGGCGCCGCATCGCGTTCTTGCCGAACTCTTCGCGCTTGACCGCGTTCAATATCGCTTCCATGTCTATCCTTCGACCATTGCCGCCCGCCCGCCGCCTTGCCGGCCCGTCGTCCACGCCTGCCGCCTGACGAGCGTCAGACGAAGAGCGACGAAACCGAACTCTCCTCGTGGATGCTGCGAATCGCCTGGCCGAGCAGGCGGGCCACCGAGAGGACCACCAGCTTGTCGCTCTTCACGTGGTGGTCCTTCTGCGGGATCGTGTTGGTCACGACCAGCTTCTCGATCGGCGAGGCGTCCACCCGAGCCATCGCCGGCTGCGACAGCACCCCGTGCACCGCGCACGCGATCACGCGCCCGGCCCCGCTGTTGAGCAGCGCCACCGCCGCCTTCGTGATCGTGCCGCCGGTGTCGATGATGTCGTCCTGCAGGATGCAGGTGCGACCCTTCACGGCGCCGATGACGTTCATGATCTCGGCGGCCCCGCTCTCGCCGCGGCGTTTGTCGATGATCGCCAGCTCCGCGCCCACCCGCTTCGCATACGCCCGCGCGCGCTCGGCCCCGCCCGCGTCGGGCGAGACGATGGTCAGCCGCGGGTAGCTCTGGCGCGCCAGGTAATCGATGATCACCGGTGCCGCGAACAGGTGATCGACCGGGATGTCGAAAAAGCCCTGGATCTGCGCCTTGTGCAGGTCCATGGTCAGCACCCGGTTGGCGCCTGCCGCGCCGAGCAGGTTCGCCACCAGCTTGGCCGAGATCGGCACGCGGGGCTTGTCCTTGCGATCCTGCCGGGCGTAGCCGTAATAGGGCAGCACCGCGGTGATGCGCGCCGCCGACGAGCGGCGGAACGCGTCGATCATGATCAGCAACTCGACCAGGTTCATGTCCACCGGCGTGCACGTCGGCTGGACGACGAACACGTCGGTGCCGCGGATGTTCTCCTCGATCTGGAACGAAACCTCCGTGTCCGGAAACCGCGTCAGGCGCGCCTGCCCCACGGCAATGCCGAGATAATCCGCGATTTCGCGAGCCAGTTCCGGGTGCGCGCTGCCCGAAAAGAGTTTCATCTCCGCAAACGCGATGCGCATTCAGGCCCTCGCAGCAGGGGCTCCACCCTTTCGTCGTCCGCGAAACGAGATGGCTGGGGCGGAAGGATTCGAACCTTCGATACGGGATCCAAAGTCCCGTGCCTTACCACTTGGCCACGCCCCATTCCTGGTCTGCAGAGGGCGGCCCCGGCTGCGACCTGCACCGCAGCACCTCATCCGATTGGACAGACTGCCGGAAGGCGTGGTCCGACCACGACGCAAACCGTTAGTGTACACGACACGTCCGCTTACAGACAAGCTGGCGCGCTCGCGCGCTCGTACTCCGCGCGGGTCAGCGTTCGCGTGATGGTCAGCGAGCACCCGAGCCGGTTCATCGTGCGCGCGGCCGCCGCCAGCACCTCGTCGCGCTCGTAGAGGCCGAACACCGTCGACCCGCTTCCGGTCATCGCGGCGGCAACGGCACCCCGATTGAGCAGGTCGGTCACGATGCCGGCGACCTGCGGGTGCCGCACCGACACGACCGGCTCGAAATCGTTCGCGATCTCGATGTCGCCCACACGAGAAGTCCGAAGGTCCGAGGGTCCACCATCGGACTTTCGGATGGCTACCCCTGCGCTCCGATCCTCGTCGAGCCATCGGTAGGCATCGGCGGTCGACACGTCGAATGCCGGCAACACCAGCAGCACGCCGAGCGGCGGGAGATCCGGCAGCGGAGAGATCTCGTCACCACGGCCGACCCCGAGCGCGGTACCGCCCGTGAAGAAGAACGGGACGTCGGCACCGACCTCGCGCCCGAGTGTGACGAGATCGGCTGCCGGCACGTCCTGCCCCCAGAGGCGCGCAAGGCCGGCAAGCGCGGCGGCGGCGTCCGCGCTGCCGCCGCCGAGCCCCGCCTTCATCGCGATGCATTTCTCGATACGGATGGCGACGTCGCGCATCGCGCCCGCGCGACCGAGATGCCGCCACAGGCTGTCGGCCGCGCGCCAGACGAGGTTGGTCGAATCGGTCGGGACGCGCGCGTCGGACGACTGCAGCGTGAACGGACCGGAAACCGGGGTCAGCCTGAGGATGTCGTGCAGCGCCAGCGCCTGGAACACGGTACGCAGGTCGTGGTAACCGTCCGGACGGCGGCCGAGCACCCGCAGGTTCAGGTTGATCTTCGCGTGCGCGCGAACGCGAACGGTTCCGCAGATTTGCGCAGACATCACCGATCCGCAGATTTACGCAGAGTTACCGGTCCACAGATTTACGCAGAGTTACCGGTCCACAGATTTGCGCAGATTCACGCAGATTCACGCAGATTCTCGCTGCCGGTCCACAGACCCGCCTTCGCCCGCCTGCAATCGCCGCGAGCAACCGCGCAGCAAAGGCGGGTTCACACGAATTCAGCCAGATTCAAATCCAATTCATCCGCCGATTTCGCCGAGTACGCCGATTGACGATCCTTGGAACGGCAATATCGCTGGCCGGTGGTCATGGACAGCGAGGGCCGCAAGAGACGCAGGTCATGCGCTTCGAAAGCCGCCAACGGCGGCTTGCGCGGTGGGGCGGGCAGCCCTTCAGGAGGGCCCGATGATCGGGCAGGCCCTCGTGAATGGCTGCCCGACCCACCGCGCAGGCGGGACGGCCGCTGGCCGTCCGCGTCGAAGCGCGCGACGTCGCCAATCGGCGTAAATCGGCGTAATCTGCGGATCCGTTCGTGACGCGCCCGAGCGCTCCCCGCATCGCGCTACTTGCCAGACGCCGCGCGGCCGCTTCCGTCCCCTTTCACGCCCAGCGGTCCGGTCCCGCGCAACTCGGCCAGCGTCATCGGAACGGCATCGGCCGGCACATCGACGGCGAACGCGGCCGGGCTCAACGTGATGTTGGTCGCGACGTCGGAAAGCGCGAGCGAGAGGTCAACGGCCACCTCCGACCATTCTTCCGCCCTCGATCTGATGGCGATTCGCCGAGGCAAGCCACTCTCGAACTGCTGGTATTGAACCTCGAGGGCTGGAAGAAGCGCTGCAACGATCCGCCACTGCCCCTGATCCTGCCGCAGATACGCGGTCGCGCCGCCGCCGACCTCGACCGCCATCCACCCGTTCTCGAACCTGCGCCCGTCGCCCGGCTCGGGCGACGGCACGACGCAGCCGGTGAAGATGGCGCGCAGGCCTGCGGGGTCCAGGCGAATGCCGGCCAGCGCTTCGAGGATATCGGCCGCCGACACGCCGGTGAGCACGCGATTGTCGCGCGGCAGCAGGAGCGTCGCGGATCCCGTGCGGGCCACGAGGATGAAGCCCGGCGGCCCGAACGGCGCAACGCCTTCGAGGCGCAACGCGTCCGGCCGTTCCAGGCCCCCGATCAACGTGCCGCGCATCCGTTGCCCGCCGGCCCGCCCTGACAGTGCGACCGTCGTTCGCATGGTTCGGATGCCGCGGCAGGCACTCGATGCCTGGTCGAACGCCGGGCGGGCTTCGGGCGCCGGCGTGCCTGCCCCGACGGGCAGGATCAGGCGCTTCGGCCCGCACGCGGCGGTGGCCACCAGCACCAGCGCCACCCCCGCCCTTGCGAGCAGTATTCGGCGAGTCACTTGCCGGCCTTCTCGCTTGCCCGGATCTTGGCTTCGATCGCCGCGCGGTTGATGTCCTGGCCATCCCCGGCGAGCGCGCGCCGCCAGGCCGCAATCGCCTCGTCACGGCGTCCGAGCTTCTGCAGCAGATCGCCCCAGTGATCCTGCACGGCCGAATCGTTCGGCCGGTCCGCGGCCGCCTGCCGCAGGTTCGACTCGGCCAGGTCGAGGCGGTTCATCTTGAAGTACGCCCACCCGAGGCTGTCCAGGTACGCGGGGTTGTTCGGCTCGATGGCCAGCGCGCGCCGGACGTAGTCGACCGATTCCTGCAGCCGCAGCCCGCGGTCGGCCAGCATGTAACCGAGGTAGTTCAGCGCCTGCGCGTGCAGAGGATCGCGCGACAGCACCTGCTTGAACGCCTCCTCCGCCTCGTCATATCGCTTCTGCCGTTCGTACACGGCGCCCAGGTCGAGCAGCACCGACACGTCATCGGGAAACCTCGATCGCGCCTGCCGCAGCACGCTCTCGGCCTGCGGCGCCCGATCCCCGCTCATCAGCAGTTCGGCCAGCGCGACAGAGTTGCCCGGATCGTCCGGGTGCGCCTGCTGAACCTGCTGCAGGATCGACACGCCGCGATCGAGCTGCCCGCTCTGGCGCAATGCGTCGGCCTCGAGGCGCGCGAGGCGGAAATCGTCCGGGTGCCTGGCGCGCGCCTTCTGGGCCAGGTCGATGGCCTGCGAGTAGCGCCTGGCGGCGATCTCGGCCTGCACCAGGCCGACGTCGACGGTCGGGTTGTCCGGCGCGCCCTGCCGGGCCCGCTGCAGCGCCACGATCGCGCGATCCGGCTCGTTGAGATCGAGGTAGGCGAAGCCCAGGTGCAGCAACACCGGCGTGAGATCGAGGCCGGCCGCCACGGCGTCCTGCGGCCCGATGCGATCGACGAGCGACTGCAGCGTGTCGGCCACCTTGCGGTACTCGTGCTGCTGTTCGTAGACCTGCGCCAGGGCGTACGGTCCCGAGGCGCCCTGCGGATCTGTCGCAATCAGTTGACGCGCGGTCGCCTCGGCCGCCTGGTAATCGTTCAGGTCGCGCTGCGCCTGCGCGAGCAGGTACAGCGCCCGGGTGTCTTTCGGATTGGCGCCGACGATCTGCCGCAGCAGGTCGCGCGCCCGCGCCGCGTCGCCCGGACGCCGCGCGTTCAGGAGCGCGACCGCCCACCGTCGCCTCACTTCGGGGCTGGTCGTTCCCCGCTGCACCGCCTTCTGGTATGCGTCGGCGGCATCGTTCCAGCGGCCCGCCCGCTCGTACAGGTCCGCCAGCATCGGGTAGAACGACGGCTCCTGTTCGGCCGATCGCTCGAGCAGCTTCGTCGCGTCCCCGTCACGCCCCGCCTGCGTGTACGCCTCGGCCAGCAGCGCGACCCCTTCAATCGCATCCGGCTCCTGCAGCACG
>Ga0315280_10004883_pt1 | contig 19472 bp, 13 predicted proteins | sample YL17G06_40_MG_FD_203697 | JGI IMG/M metagenome (GOLD analysis project Ga0315280, IMG submission 203697) | Sediment microbial communities from Yellowstone Lake, YNP, Wyoming, USA - YL17G06_40 | ecosystem: Environmental > Aquatic > Freshwater > Lake > Sediment | place: USA: Wyoming | collected... | reverse complement strand
TGGCAAATTATCGCTCCAGTGAAAGAGGAGAAAAAGAAGCCGGCGGTCACGCCTTCCACCCCGCCGACAGCGCCACCGACCCCGGTTCAGCCGCGCCGAATAGTTGAGGTGAGGAAAGGACGGGGGCTGTTCACTTTCGGGTTCGGCTACGGGTCTTCGTTGGGAGGAGCAGGAGGATTTATCCAACTCAACACCAGGGCTGGGATCGCTCTCCACGGCGGAGTGGGGCTGTATCCGACCAAGGTCATTTATTCAGAAACAGACTGGGTGAAGAATGAGCTTCTTTACAGCGTAGGCCTCAAATATTATCTTCCTTTTAAATCCACTTCTGTTTATCCCTACCTCGACCTGCAGTATGGCGGCCTGAGAGTCGAGGCCGCTCAAATTGTCATGGGTGTTTGGGAATCCTCCTATGTTTATAGCCATGAGCAGAAAACCCTCTGGGGACCTTCGTTCCTTGGGGGAACAGAAATCAGGATGGGCCATATCGGTATTAACGGCGCCGCCGGGGTTTCCTACAATATGACCGAGTGGGAATTCCAGAAGCAAAAACTTTTTCTCGCCTTTGACGCCAGTCTGGTGATATATTTCTAAACTTCTCTATTGGATTGAAACCAAAAGCTCTCGACAAAGGCAATCGTTGCGGTTAATAAACAAGAAAGAGCGTCATTCAAGAAAAGTGAAGAGGAAAAAGAGATGAAACGAGAATTTAGAATTTTGAGATGTCTCGTCATCTTCTGTCTCCTTGCGTCAACGAGCCTCTTTCCTCAAAAAAACCCACAAACACTTGCGGCCAAAAAAGAAACAACCATCCGCAACCTGACCAAGGAAACTGTGACATACATCATCCAGCGGCTCACTCAGGACAGTCAGCCGATAAAAAGATCACTCTTACCGGAAGGGCTCGACCGCTGGGATTGCGCGAGTGACCTCGACGTAACCTTTGAGCGCAGGGGCAGCGAGATCAGCTACAGGCTTGAATGCGGCCTGCCCTACACATTTCGCTTAGACGAAAACGACGAGCTTGAGCTCTACAGCGGGGCTCACGGGCTTTTTGGCATGGCTGACTTGGCGCCCTTTGTTCCGACGCCGATGGTTGTCGTCGAGAAAATGCTCGAGATGACCAAAGTGGGGAAAGACGACATTCTTTTTGACCTGGGCTGCGGCGACGGCCGCATCATCATTGCCGCAGCGAAAAAGTTCGGAACGAGAGGTGTGGGCATCGATATCGACCCCCAGCGCATCGCAGAATCCAATGCGGCGGCTAAAGAGGCGGGCGTCGAGAATCTTGTCGAATTCAGGCAGCAGGATGTTATGAAAGCGGATTTTTCCAGGGCCACGGTCGTGACCCTTTACCTTCTGCCTGAGTCCAATGAGCTTCTTCGTCCTCTCTTAGAAGCCCAGCTCAAACCCGGCGTTTATGTTGTTTCCCACAACTATTCCATCCACGGCTGGGAAAAGAAAGAAGTGGCCTATGTCTCTATTCCAGACTCTACAGGCAAAGACCATTCTATTTTTCTCTATAAGAGATAATTAAAAAAACAACATACCAAAGGAATTCTATGGCCGGGCCGAATAATCGGTTATTCTCGGAATTTCCATGCCTGAGGCCTGAGAAAGGAGAAGAAAAATGGTCTCTTTGAAATTTAGGATTCATAGGAAAGTCATTGTTGCGCTCTTTTTCCTGGTTTTGTTCCTTCCCAGCCTCTCTTTTGCCGGCAGTGTGCTGACGCCAGAAGATGTCCTGAGGATCAAAACGTGCACCGGTGTGGCCATCAGCCCAAACGGAAAATGGATTGCTTACACGGTCAGCGTTCCTCGGGAAGCCAACGATGAACCCGGTGGAGCTTACAGCGAGCTCTATGTTTTCTCTACGGAGACGGGCGCCATCCGTCCTTTTAGTACTGGAAAAGTCGGTGTCGGCTCTCCCCGCTGGAGTCCGGACAGCTCCAAGATCGCCTTCCTCGCCGAGCGGGGTGAAAAAGCTTCCACCCAAGTCTGGGTCATTCCTGTAGACGGTGGCGAGGGTTATCAAGTCACAAAAGCCGAGACTTCAATTTTGGATTTCCGTTGGCACCCCTCGGGCGAGAAAATTGCCTTTATCGCGACAAGTCCGCCCGCCAAACGCGAGAAAGAACTGGAGAAAAAAGGCTACGGGTTCATCTTTTTTGAGGAGAACCTCAAGCACCGCAACCTCTATCTCGCTCAAGTTTCCGGCGGAAAGCCAGCCGAACAGCTAACCGACGGCGTCGCCGTGTGGAGCTTTGAATTCAGCCCGGATGGACGCAGTATCGCCGCGGCCGTTTCCCCCGAGAACTTGGTCGATCAAAGTTATATGTTTCAAAAAATTCATCTCCTTGACCTCGAGACAAGAAAGCTGACCCGGCTCACCGACAATCCCGGAAAACTGGGGAATTTTGCTTTCTGCCCCGACGGCTCGAAGCTTGTCTATACAGCCGGGCTGGAAAGAAAAGACCATGCCGTCAGCCAAGTTTTCACCATTCCGACTGCCGGCGGACCAGCCAAAAACCTGACTCCGCCGAATTTTCGGGGACATGTGAGCTGGGCTTCCTGGAAAGACAGCAACACCATCATCTATCTTGCCGGAGAGGGCGTTTGGCCCACTCTGAGCCTGGTGAGCGCTGATGGCGGGGAAAGAAAAGTTATCCTTCACGCTAAGGACTCGGGCATTATTTTCGGTGAACCGAGCTTTACGGGTGGCTTCAAACAATTGGCCATGGCCGGAAACACTCCCGATATTCCCGGAGAGGTTTATTATTGGGAGGCGGCTAAGGCGCTAAAAAGATTGACTACCTTGAACCCCTGGCTGGCCGAAAGACAACTCGGAAAACAGGAAGTGATCAAGTATAAAGCCCGCGATGGCCAAGAGATCGAAGGCCTCCTTCTCTACCCGGTGGATTATGCGCCCGGCACTCGCTATCCCCTCATCGTCACCGTTCACGGCGGCCCGGAGTCGCATTATTCCAACGGCTGGGTCTCGAGATATTCCGAGCCCGGACAGGCCCTTGCCGGCAAAGGATACGCGGTCTTTTATCCCAACTACAGGTCGAGCACGGGATATGGCCTTAAATTCGCTTGGGCAGGCTATAACGATGCGGCGGGAGTGGAGTTCGATGACATCGCCGACGGCATCGAGCATCTCATCGAACGCGGAATCGCCGACCGGGATCGTGTCGGACTGATCGGCGGATCTTATGGCGGGTTTGCGGCGGCCTGGTTTTCTTCCTATTACACCCGCTATATGAAGGCCGTTTGCATGTTTGTCGGCATCAGCGACCTGATCAGCAAGCGTGGAACTACGGATATTCCTTATGAGGAGTTCTATGTCCATTCCGGGAAACCCCTTGAGGAGATGTGGGATCAGAGCTTGAAGCGCAGCCCGATTTATTGGGCCCACCAGAGCAAAACAGCCGTCCTTATTCTGGGAGGGGCGGCGGACACGCGGGTTCATCCGTCCCAAAGCCTGGAATATTACCGCATTCTCAAGATGAACAACCACCCGGCTGTGCGGCTCGTCCAATATCCGGGTGAAGGACACGGAAATCGGCGCCAGCCCGGCCGCATCGACTCTCTTTTCCGCGAGATTCAGTGGCTCGACTGGTATGTCAGGGACAAGAAGCCGCTCGATGGCCCGATGCCGCCTCTGGACATCAGCGAAAGCTATGGACTGAACCTGGAAAATTGAAAAATTCGATCCTTTTTACTCCTATTAAGATCGGGCCAGTCACCATTCCCAACCGGTTTGTCCGCTCAGCCACCCATGATTTCATGGCCAACGATGATGGATCAGTCACAGAAAGGCAGGTTGAGCTCTTCAGGCAATTAGCGGAAGGGGAAGTTGGGCTTATCATTACCGGGCATGCCTTTGTTCATCCCGCAGGAAAAGCCAGCCCGCGCCAGATTGGAATCCATGAGGATAGTCTGGTGGAAGGGTTGAAACTGGTTCCTCAGGCGGTTCACCACTTTCCGACTCGCATCTTCCTCCAGATGGCCCATGCCGGCCGGCAGACGAAAGAGAAAATCTGCGGCTGCGCTCCCCTCGCTCCTTCAGCTGTCTATGAGCCGACGTTCAAGGTCATGCCGAAGGAAATGAGCGCCGCGGAGATTCAAAAGGTTAGCGACGATTTTATTCAAGCGGGCCGCCGGGCCAAGCAGGCAGGGTTCGACGGTGTCCAGGTTCATGTGGCCCACGGCTATCTTTTGAGCAGCTTCATCTCGCCTTACACCAACAGACGGAAAGATGAATGGGGCGGCTCACTTCAAAACCGCGTCCGCATCGTCTCCAAGATTGTTCGCGGGATTAAAGAAGTCGCCGGCGAGGCATTTCCCATTATCTTAAAACTCAATTCTTCTGACTTTTTGCCTCAGGGGTTGAGCCTCGAGGAAAGCATCGAAATCGGCCGAATGCTCGAAGCGGATGGCCTAGACGGCATCGAGGTGAGCGGAGGCATGTCAGAGGCCGGACAAGGGTCTGTCTGGAAAGGCCTCCGACAAGAGAATGAAGAAGGATATTTTGTCGAAAACGCTTCCCAGTTAAAAAAGGCTGTGCAGGTTCCGGTCTTCGGGCTGGGCGGGAATCGAACCTTCAGGGTCATGGAACGGATGGTGAACGATGGAAAGGTTGACCTCATCTCGATGAGCCGGCCTTTTATCCGGGAGCCATTCCTCGTGCGGAAATTCCGCCTCGGGGAGGTCTCTAAGTCCGAATGCATCTCCTGCAACAAATGCTTCAACCCCCGTGGAATCCGCTGCGCCGAGTTAGGCAAAGCCACCTAAAGCATTCTCACAAAAAATTCGCAGCCACATACCGAGTTCAGAAATTCTTGGAGATGTTCCCAAATTCTTCAGCGAGGCTTCCGCAACTATTTCCAAGCATGATATCGACTCCTGACGGCCTCGAATATGCCGGCGGGGTTTTGCATAGCTTCAGGCCAGAAGCCAGCGAAGCTTCCATCCTTATTCTTCTTCGGCATGCAATAAAGAGCGACTCCGTCCGTATTCACCCTGGAGAGGTCGATTAACTCCCCTACCCACTTCGGGTCAGGAAGGTCAGGACAGCTTGTGTGCCTGGAAACATAGATATCAAGGATAACGGGAATTCCCGGGTAGACTTCCCTGACTCTTTTGATCTCAGCGCCTAAAACCGAAGTGTCTTTATGAGATAGGCCTTTGCCTTGGCTCTCGGCCATATAAGGATAGAGAACCCCGTCGATGGCGTCTGCTATTACACCCGCTGCTTTCAAAACCTCAAGCTCATTCTTAGGAGCGACGTCGTTCCAGTATAAAACCGAAACCAGGGCCAGATTAGGGTTATATTTGTCTGCGGCTTGACGCATCTTCTTGAGGTAATCGCGCGTGTAGAGAGCCCGATTCTCCGGAGCCCAATAAAAATCATCAATGCAAACAGCCGTAACCATGGGGTGGTCAGCGGAGAACTTGGCCACATTTTCCATCCAGGCGACATAATCCAACCCGAAAGGCTCGGAGCGCATCTCCTGGCTTTCTGAAGGAGGGACAAGATAGACCCAGACGGTAAATTTCCGGTCCTTCAAAATGGAACTCTTTCCGGCCTCCTCGACAAAAGCTTTGAAATCCTCCCAGTCTGTCTTTTGATGCCAGATCAAAAAATGATAACAGTTCACTCCCAGGTCCTCACAATGTTGGATCAGTTGTCTGAGATCAACCCGGGTTGGGGCCGAGGCGGATGCGATCAGCCGGGGATCATCTGCGAGCCGCGGCTCGGAATTATAATCCGCCCGCGCTCCTTTGACGGCATTCCGGCGGGCCGCTCTTTGGGGGTCGTTTTGGAAGCTCTTATCCGTAAGCCGCTGTCTCATTTCGAAATAAGCTTTTCGCACGCTGTCCGCATCGCTTTGAGCATGGAGAAGATAACCTGACGATAACGCCGCTAAAATGAACAGAGCTGGGATAAGAAGTCCAGTCATTTTCTTATTGATTTGCATCCTCTCCTCCTTGAAACAGACACGAGGCATCATAACATGCCCCATTCAGGCATGCCCTATCATACTGAGTGTTGAACGAAAAATCAAAAAGGGGACCCCACGAAGTGCTGGCGCCGAATATGTCTGAGCCTCCTTTATATCTTGGGCAAAGGGCCATGTGTGAAGGTGGACATCCGGAGCCGAGCGGGCAAGGGCCCTCGAATGAAAACAGAAGAAAGCGAGGCGAAGACGTGAGCGAATTTGACTCGATCAAACTTATCTTGAAGTCCGGCTCCAGTGTCGTTAAAATATTTAATATAAGTGTTTTTATCATATATCATGGAAAGGAGACTATCATGCCTAAAAGGAAATGGATCGCCGTCATCTCTGTCCTTCTGCTCTGCTCCCTGATTTTCGGCTGCAAGGGCAGAGAACAAACACTCGCTTATCCTGTCACCGAAAAAGTCGATGCCGTTGATGAGTATTTCGGAACAAAAGTCGGCGACCCTTATCGGTGGCTGGAGAATGATAAGGATGAGAAAGTCAAGCAATGGGTTGAAGCCCAAAATAAAGTCACATTCGATTACCTGGCGAAAATCCCCTTTCGGGAAAAAATCCGGCAGCGGCTGACCCAAATCTACAATTATCCTCGTTATTCAGCGCCTTTCCGGGCCGGCGAATATTACTTTTTTTATAAGAACGACGGCTTACAAAATCAGAGCGTCATCTATATCCAAAAAGGTTTGGACGGCGAACCGAAGGTCTTTCTTGACCCCAACACACTTTCTCCCGACGGCACAACGCGGGCCAGCCTGGTCGGTTTTTCCAACGATAACCGCTATGTTGCCTGTGCCCGTTCCGAAGGGGGCTCAGACTGGCAAGAGCTTCGTGTTATGGAAGTCGAAACAGGAAAGGAGCTCGAAGACCGCGTCCAGTGGGTCAAATTCACCGGCGCCGCTTGGCAGGGCAGCGGGTTTTACTACAGCGGCTACGAGAAGCCCAAAGAAGGCCAGGAACTGACGGCCAAAAATGAATACCAGAAAATCTTTTATCATAAGCTCGGAGCTCCTCAGAATGAGGATCAGCTCATCTATGAGGATAAAGAGCATCCTTTGCGCTACCACAGCGTGGATGTAACAGAGGATGAGAGATATCTTCTGCTTAATGTCACTGAGGGAACGCACGGCAATGAGTTATATTTTAAAGATTTGAAAGCGAAAACCTCCGCTTTTATCCCCCTGGTCAAGGGCTTTGACTATAACACTGGTGTGGTCAACAACATCGAGGATAAATTCATCATCCTCACGGATAGGGACGCTCCCAAGAAAAAGATTGCGCAGGTGGAGACAAAAAATCCGGGCCAAGAAAACTGGGTCACACTCATTCCGGAAAAAACGGAGTCGATCGAAAGCGCCAGCATCGTGGACGGAAGGATTTTTGTCTCTTACCTCAAAGATGCGACCACCCGGGTCTACCAGCATGACCTCTCCGGAAAGCTGGAGAAGGAGATTGAACTACCGGCGATCGGAAGCGCTTCCGGATTTGGCGGCAAGAAAGATGACCAGATTCTTTTCTACACCTTCACGTCTTTCACGTACCCTCCGGCCATCTACAAGTATGACATCGCCTCGGGAAAATCAGAGGTCTTCCGGAAAACCGAAGTCAAGTTCAACCCCGACGATTACGAGGCCAAAGAGGTTTTTTATCCCAGCAAGGACGGGACAAAAATCCCGTTATTCATCGTCCACAAGAAGGGCTTAAAGCTTGACGGAAATAACCCCACCTATCTCTATGGCTATGGCGGATTCAATATCAGCCAGACTCCCGGTTTCAGCGTCTCCAACATCATCCTGCTGGAGAATAGCGGCGTTTACGCGAGAGCTTGTCTCCGGGGAGGCGGCGAATACGGCGAAGAATGGCACAAAGCCGGCATGATGTTCAAAAAACAGAATGTCTTTGACGACTTCATCGCCGCCGCAGAATATTTGATCAGGGAAAATTACACCTCCAAAGAAAAATTGGCCATAGCCGGCGGGTCCAACGGCGGGCTGCTCGTGGGCGCCTGCATGACTCAGAGGCCGGACCTTTTTAAGGTCGCCTTCCCGGCTGTAGGTGTGATGGATATGCTCCGCTACCATAAATTCACGGTCGGATGGGGCTGGGTTGTGGAATTCGGTTCGAGCGATAACGAAGAGCAATTCCGTAATCTTTATTCCTATTCGCCGCTCCACAATATCAAAGAAAGCGTCTGCTATCCCGCCACATTGGTCACTACGGCCGACCATGATGACCGTGTCGTTCCGGCTCACTCCTTCAAGTTCATCGCCACTTTGCAAGAAAAGCAGAGCTGCGCAAGCCCGGTTCTGATCAGGATCGACACAAGATCTGGCCACGGCGCAAGCTCCACCACCAAAGCCATCGAACAGCTCACCGACGCCTGGGCTTTTATGTTTCACAACATGGGATTAGACGTGGAATACTGAAAAGACATTAGAGTCAAAAAATTCCAGTCCGGAGAAGAGGATGAAGTTCGAAGACGAAATTGAGATGTTCGTTTTTATGGAAGCTTATTTTTATGCCGGCGCGCTTTCTGATATCCTGGATGAAATGGGCTATCCCGAATGCGCGGTCAGCCCCCACGCCCTCATTAGGCCTCTCTATCCCCAGGCTATCTGTGCCGGCAGAGCGAGAACACTCCTCAACGCACCCTGCCGGACCGGCCGCGAAGACCCCTACAAACTTGCTCTCAAACTCATGGACAGTCTCAACCCGGGAGAAGTGGCCGTGGCGACTTCGACTGAGCCTCTGGAAACCGGGATCATGGGTGAGCTATCGGCGACGGCGATGCGCTCGCGCGGAGCGAGAGGCTGTCTTGTAGACGGCTATACCCGCGATGCCAGAAAAATCATCCGCATGAAATTTCCCGTTTTCGCCAAGGGCGTCTCCCCCATCAACACAACCGACCGTGCGGCTGTCGTCGACTCTGACTGCCCGGTCACCTTCGGAGGCCGGAAAATCTATCCCCAGCAGATCGTCTTTGCCGACCTGGACGGAATTATCTTTATTCCTAAAGACGTGGAAAAGGAGGTCATCCAGGAAGCAGCCAAACGGGTCCGCGTCGAAAAAAAGGTCCGCCGGGAGCTCGGCGCCGGCAAGAAAGCCCGAGATGTCTGGAATAAATATCACGTCATGTGAAATTGGACCTTGGTGCGGAGGTCGTCCCATGAGAAATTGCCTTGAGCTCGACCGAAGGCCGATATTATCTATGGTCGGGCTTTTATTTCTATTTGTCGCCTGCTTTTTTAACGCTTATTCCGCCGGAATCACTGAGCTCGAAAAAAATCTCGAGCCCTTTATCTACAAAGAAGATTTTGAGTCGAATGAGCTCAACGCCTGGGCTTCTTATCCCCTCTGGCAGGATACAGCGTTTGACCCCAATTTCAGAGTCGGCCGGATCGTGCCGGGCGATCCTGATATTTCCATCATCCAAAGAGTCACGCCTTACACGAACGTCGATACCTATGCCGGCGCCCAGAAAAAGATGGAGATCTATCTTGTCCCCTGCGCCATGGTCAGCCTGCGTTATTATCTCAAGTCCGAGCTGAAGCCGGAATTTATCAAAATCAGAATTCCCACTGGAAATGACGGCGTCATCGATTTTACGATCTTGAATCCGCCGACCAATGCCTGGGCAGCAGTCACGATCACCTATGCCGACCTCGTCAAGCAGAATCCGAGAATAGACGGAAAAATCATCAAAGCGAACGGGTTGGCTGTCCTGGCCAAATTTCCCAAGGCTGACCCGGCCATGCCCATCTACTTGGGATTGGATGACATTGTCTTCAAGGGAGCGCGAACTCCCGAATTCCGGTTCATCGAGCCGAAAATGTATAAGCTCTCCGAATGGAAGCCCTATATCCCGCAGAAGCAATTTCATAGACGTGAACAGCTCGCACTCAAGGGCAGATGGCCGGTGGCGGCAAACAAGGTCAGCCTTCGCGTCGCCGATTTCACGGCACGGACGAAAACTCTCTTCGAGGGAAACCTGAAAAAGATTGGAAGCGAATGGCAAGTTTCTCCCGTGAAGCTGAATTGGCCGGAAGGATTGTATCTCGCGGAGCTCACGGCTTATAGGAACAAAGAAAAACTTGCCGGCACTGAATTCACTATCTTCATCGCGCCGAATAGCCTGAGCCAACGGCATCCACGCCTCTGGTTCGATAGCCAAGTCCTGCGCGTTATCAAAGACCGTCTCAAACAAGAGCGCTTCAAAAGCGTAGCGGAAGAGCTTTCGAGGAGCGCCAATGAAACAAGAAAAAGCCTGCCGTTGGAAAGCGTTATTTTTGACCTAGACATATTTCCTAAAGACGAGCCCTTGCTGGGAAATGTCCCTCGGTCGATCTACCCTTGGTTTGACCGCATCAGGTCATGGCGAGCCGGACTCCAGGACAATTCCCTCGCTTATGCTCTGTTAGAAGACAAGGAAGCGGGTGAGTATGCCAAAGCCCTGCTGGTCAGGCTCGGCCGGTTTCCCTACTGGCTCCATCCCTGGTTCAAAAGCCGCGGCCAGCACATCTATTATCCTGTGGGAGAGCTGGGAATGGATCTGGCCCTCGGCTATGACCTTGTCCATGACCTTCTGAGCGAAAGCGAGAGAAAGATTGTGCGAGAAGCGCTGTGGCGGAATGTCGTCATAGGATGTCACAAGAGCTATGTCGAGGACAATCTCGTCACGAGCAATACTTCCAACTGGGTGGCCCATATTACCGGCGGCTCGCTGATGTGTCAGGCCGCCATTTATGGAGATGGGCAGGACGTCGATGAAGCTGAACCCTACCTGACGGGAGTTCTCCTTAAGATGCACGAGTTCATCCAGAAATCCGTCGGCCGAGACGGCGGTTACGGCGAAAGTTACGGTTACTGCAGCTTCACTATGGAATCCCTGGCCAAAGCGATTCCAGCCCTGAATAATGTCTTCCACATCGACTTCTCAGGCATGCTCGACCGCGCCTGCAGGGATTTGGCTTGGGCCGGCCTCATCAAAGACAAGCTCTTCTTTCATTTCGGAGACAGCGGCGGCAAACTCGGGCCGATGACCAACTGGGCCTGGCTTCTGGCCAAGAACAAAGACCCGCTTCTCGGCTGGCTTTATCATTTCCTCAAACAGGGCGAAACGCTCCTGGATGTCATCTACAAAACTGAGGCAGCGCCGCGCCGAGAGCCCTTTGGAGAAAATCCGGTCAGGGCCTTCTGGGACATTGGGACGACCGTCTTCAAGAGCGGCTGGGAAAAAAATGATTTTGTCTTCGTCTTGAGGACGGGCGCCTTCTATAACCACCAGCATCTTGACCAGGGCACTTTTTGGCTGGCTGACCGAGCCAGCCTGTTTATCGAGGAAAGACAGGGCAGCACCTATTACGATGACCCCATCTACCAATCGCACTATACCCAGCCCATCGCCCATTCCACCATCCTCATCGATCACAACGCCCAGAGCCAGAGGGTCGGCGACCCGCTGCTTTTTATCGAGGGGCTCAACGACCACGCTTTTATCCATCATTTTCTCGATGGTCAAGAGGCCGCTTTTGTCGCCGGCGATATCGGGAGGCTCTACTGGGGAAAAGTCAAAGAAATGAGGAGGAATGTGCTCTATCTCAAGCCCCGAACGATCCTGATGCTGGATACAATCGTGCCGGCCGCAGAAGATGTGGACGTGACGCTTCTTTATCAGACCTCTAAATACGATGATATCCAGGCAGGCGATAAATTATCACGGATCAACAAAGGAAAAAATAGCCTCGAGATCCATCATCTCTGGCCCGAAAAAGCCCAGGCGCGGGTCGAGGAAACTCCGCTCTACATCAACTCCCTGAAAACGGAAAAACCGTTGCTAAAAGAAGGCCTGCTGACTGTAACCGCCCGCACAGAAGGAAAGCCGCTCGTGATGGCTAACCTGCTTGCCACAACAGCTGGTGGAAAAATTGAGCTGGAGCAGCAAAGAGGAGAAGGCTGCGTTTTCGGAAAAATCGAGGGAAGAGAATTTATCTTTTCCCTGAGTCCTGGCCAGGTTTATCATCATCAAGACTGGATAACTGATGCTTTAGCCATGACCTGGAGCCGGTCAAGGATTTTCGCCGCCCTTATGACAACCCTCATCAGAAACGAGAAGCCTTTCCTGCGCTCGACCGAACCGATGACCTGCGAATTCTCTGAGGCCGGAATAAAGTATTTTCTGGCTAAGCCGGCAGAAGTCTTGCTCTTTCTTGAAAAAAGGCCTCGCGAAATTTTCCATTCTCCAAACAAACAAGCGAAGCTGGTCCTTCCGGCTGGAGAAGGGACAATTTTGTTTAAGCCCCAGAATTGAGGAGACGAGAATGAAAAGGCGGAATTTCTTGGGCAAATCTTCGGCTGCGACCGCTGCCGTTCTCACAGGTCCTGTTGTTTCAGCGGCGAAAGAAATTCTTCAGTATCATCACCCTGGTCAAGTTTCTGCCAAAGCGGGTGAGAAGGAAGCCTTATCTTTGGAGGAACTCGAGACATTAAAGAAACAATATGAGTCTGATCTGTTTGAAGATTTCCTTCCTTTTATGGATAAATATGTTATCGACCGCGAATACGGCGGTTTTATGTGCCACACCGACCGGGACGGCGCCCATATCACAACAGATAAAAACACCTGGTACGAAGGCCGAGGCATATGGGTTTATTCTTTTCTTTACAACAAGTTAACGCCAGGTCCCGAATATCTTGAAGTGGCCAAAAAATCCGTCGAATTCATGCTCAAGCACAAGCCGGAGGGCGAAAATCTTTGGCCTGGAGGATTTAGCCGGGAAGGTGTTGTCAAAGCCGGCCCGGATGCCCGAGGTTATGGGGATCTTTTTGTGGCCAACGGCCTCGCCGAATACGCTCAAGCTTCAGGCGAAAAAAGATACTGGGAGATGGCCAAGGACATTATGTTTAAAATCATCCGGCTCTATGACCGCAGCGATTACCAATCTGATGCTGCCCGCACCTATCTCATACCTGGAGCCACTTTTCCCCCCGGCGCAAGAGTCCTGGGCGTGTGGATGGTCCTCCTCAACCTGGCGACTCATATGCTCGATTTTATTCCTGACCCCGAGATCAAAGCCGTCGTTGACCGCTGTCTCGAGGCCATCATGAAATACCATTACAACCCGGATTTCGACCTAACAAACGAAATCCTCAACCATGATATGTCTCGACCTCGAAATGAACTTGCCCAATTCGTCTACACCGGTCATGCGATTGAAACCCTGTGGATGGTGATGGACGAAGCAGCGCGGAGAAAAGATGAAGAGCTCTTCGACCTCTCCGCCGCAAGATTCAGGCGCCACGTGGATGTGGCCTGGGACGATGTTTACGGCGGCGCTTTCCGCTCCCTCGATCATGTGGACAAGAATATTTGGAAAACAGACAAAGTCCTCTGGCTGCAAGAAGAAGTCCTGATAGGGTCTCTTTTTGTCTTAGAGCACACGGGCGCCGCGTGGGCCAAGGACATGTTTTATAAGATGTTCGATTATGTCCAGGAAAAATTCACTTTAAAGCAGCACGGATTTCCGCTGTGGAATTATGGCTCCGACCGGAAAGCGACCTTTGAACGGCATTCTACGCGAGTCGAAAATTTCCATCATCCGAGGCATCTGATGCTGAACCTCCTCGCTATCAACAGGATGATCAAAAGGAAAGGAAAGGAAAAGAACCATGGATAAACTCCATTTTTTTGACTGCCATTGCTCGGTCGGGAGAACAGGTTATCCGCATCTCCTGGATATTTCTGATGCAGCGGGGCTGCGGAGGGAAATGGAGATAGCCGGAGTGGAAGAAGCCCTGGTTTATCACACCGTGGCCCGCGATGGACATCCCCCTCTCGGCAATGCCCTGCTCCAGGATGAAATCAAAGGCAAAGAGGGGCTTTATCCCGTCTGGGTCCTCCTCCCCCACCACACCGGAGAGATGCCGCCTCCAGAAAAGCTCCTTTTAGAAATAAAAAACAAGGGGGTCAAGGCTGCGCGCCTTGACCCGACGCGAAGCCACCACAGCTTTTCCTTGGCCGAGTGGTGCGCAGGCGAGTTGCTGGGCTGGCTCGAAGGCGCCCGTCTGCCGGTCATCCTCGATATCGAAATCGTCACCTGGGAGGACGTTTTTTCTATTCTCCAAGCTTATCCCCGTCTCCCCCTGATCATCTCCAACTGCAGCTACCGGCATAACCGCTTCCTCTACCCGCTCTGGGAAAGATTTGAAAACCTCTATGTTGAGATTTCCCGGTTCATGGGTGCAGGCGTAATCGAGGATGTGGTCCGCCGTTTCGGATCTCGGCGCCTCCTTTTCGGCACGAACATGCCTCAATATACAGGCACAGCTGCCGTGGCGCTCATCGCTTACGCCGATATCTCAAGGGAAGACAAAATTGCGATCGCTGGCGGCAATCTGCGCAATATTCTGAAGGAGATATGGCTATGACAGACTATTTCGACCGGATTCACAGCGGCCTTCCCCTTGAGGATATCGAAATCATTGATCTGCATGCCCATCTCGGCCCCTACTATAACATGCACATCCCGGCCTGCGATGCTCCAGCTATGGTCAGGCTCATGGACCTCTGCGAGATCAACAAGACTGTGGTTTCGGCTACGTTGAGCTGGGATGCTGATTTTGTCCTCGGCAATGCCATGATGCTTGACGCTGTAGCCGGCTTTCCAGGCCGGCTCTACGGCGCTTGCGCCGTGAACGGCAACTATCCCGAGCTCTCACTGGATGAGCTGGAACGGACCTTGGCCAACAAGCGTGTGGTCATGGTCAAGATCCACCCGAGCGGAACAAAATGCAAGCTCGACGACAGACGAATGAAGGGCATCTTCGAGTTTGCCTCAAAAAAGAAACTTTTGCTTCTTGTCCACACTTGGCTGGACAATGACCCCTACGGAAGCCAGGGCCTTTTTCGAGAGGTGGCTTCTGACTATCCTGACATCCAATGGATCATGGGCCACTCGGGCGGGCCGTATGGGAGCGTTCACGCAGTGGAGATCGCTCAAAAGGTGGAAAATACCTTCCTCGACATCACGCTTTCGATGTGCCCGGCCCAGCAGATCGAGTTTTTTGTCAGGGAACTCGGCTCAAAGCGAATTTTCTTCGGCACAGATAATCCGTTCATCGACCCCCGTCCGCAGATAGGCCGGGTGGGACTGGCTCAAATCACTGACGAGGATAAGGTCAATATCTTCGGCGGCAACGCTAGGCGGCACATCCATTTCGATTGACCCAAAATCAAAGGGGCAGCCAAGTCCCCACGCCCTTTTCTAAGGCCAGCCTGTAAACCAAAGGAGCCGTGGCCAAATCATCCAGAGCGAGGCCAAGATTGCACGCCATCGTTCGTTCCCCGGCAGACTCCCGACCGGGTTTTCGGCCGGTGACGAGATCGCCGAGGGCGGCATAGACGGGAGGGATGTCCTGAAAGTAGCCGACTTCCTTGTAGTATTCAAGCTGGGGAACATCATCCGTGCAGAATTTGTCGACTTCACGGAGGGCATCAGGATGCCAGTAGGAATCATAGTCAACTAAAGAGGCGAAAGCGCCGGGTTCAAGCCAGCCTGGCTTTATGGTCGCATGGGGAATCTTGAGAATCGGCCCGGCTGTGACTACGATATCGCAGCCAGAAACAGCCTCTCTCGGTTCTCGCGCAGCAACGATTTCCCGTTTGAACTTTGCCGTCATCTCCTCAACATAAAGACTTAAAGAAGTTGGATTTATGTCATAAGCCATAACTCGCTTAAGGCCAAAAAGAACCATCAGGGCCTCAAGATTGCTCCTCCCCTGCACCCCGCAGCCGAGGATGCCGACAATCTTAGAGTCGGGACGCGCCAGGTATTTGGCCGCAACCGCCGTTGCCGCGCCAGTGCGCTTGGCCGTAATCCAGGTGCAATCCATGACCGCCAGCGGGAGACCTGTTTCCGGGTCATTGAGAATGATGAGTCCGCTGATATAAGGCAACCCTCTCCTTAAATTCTCGGGATAGCCGCTCACCCATTTCATTCCGGCGGAGTTAAGGACAGGGATGTAAGCCGGCATGGCGTGGATGAAGGAGTCCGGCCGGGGATGGATGCCCGGTTTGGGCGGCATTTCCACGCGGCCTTCGCCCTTTTCACGGAACATGCCTTCCAAAGAGTCAATTATTTTTTTCATATCGAGGCCGAGAGAGGCGACATCCGCCTTAGAAAGATAAAGAATTTTTTCATTCATCGGCGTCCTCCGAATTCGCTGCCCAAGCAGCTTGACAGCGGATATGATATCAAATATACCAAAGACAGTGAAAACCGCAAAAATCACTTTTAAAGTCACAGACTATATCGAGCGCGACCTCAAATGGGAAGAAGAAGAATGCTGCAGACTCGGACTCCGCTTTGAATACTACCAGCTTAAAAACGCGTCCCCCTCAAAAATCACAAGACATATTAAAGACGCCGATATTGTGCTTGTCAATTTGGCCAAATTCACAGAAAAAGTCATTGCCGGCCTCAAGAACACCAAACTTATCATCCGCCACGGCATTGGTTACGACAACGTCGATGTGGCGGCGGCCACGGCGCATGGCCTTATTTTAGCCAACGAACGCACCGCCTCAAGCGAAGATGTGGCCGAGCATGCCGTCATGCTGATCCTTGAGACTTACAAAAAAAAGAAAATTCAGGATAAAATTCTCAAGGATTGGATAAGAACGGGCCGATGGAGCTCAAAAAGAATTTATCCCCTCCACCGTCTGCATGGAAAAACAGTAGGTCTCGTGGGCTGCGGCAATATCGGAAGCCGCGTTCTCAAGAAAATGCGAGGCTTTGGAGTGGATATTCTCGTTTGTGACCCCTATCTCTCCTCAAAAAGGCTGAAGGAGCTGGGCCTAAGCCTAACGCCGTTCGATAGGCTCTTACAAAAATCAGACATCATCACTATCCATGTCCCGGTGACGGATGAGACAAGAGGCATGTTCAACCTTCAAAAGTTTGCGCTGATGAAAAAATCAGCCGTCATCGTCAACACTTCCCGCGGCTCTGTGGTCAAGACTGAGGACCTCGTCGAGGCGTTGAAAAAAGGCCTGATCGCCGGCGCCGGCCTGGACGTCTATGAAAAAGAGCCGCCGCCCTCGCAGCTCGAGCTCCTCTCGATGGACCGCGCCGTCCTGAGCCCTCACATGGCCTGGTACTCTGAGGAGGGCGGCTGGGATATTCGCGTCATGATCATGAACGATGTGAGAGCGTATCTCAAAGGCAGGCTGCCCAAATTTGTGGTCAACAAGGAAGTCCTGGACAGGCCAAACCTAAGGTTCAAACCCTGCCCTCAGAAATAACTAGCCCGGGCTATTCGGCGATGGTTTCCCAGCCCCGTTTATTCAGGTCGACGTAGATAATGCTGCCGAAAATTAATCCCATTGCTACCAATCCGAGCCCCAGGGGGACCTGTCCAAAAATGATCTTTCCCGCCCCGAAGAGAAAAGCATAGATCATGGCCACGCCGCAGAGCCAGTCCATTAGATTAAAAAGACCATCTTTACGGGGGACTATATCTACGGCCTCCTTGGCAATGGGCCCCCACAGTGCGGCGCTCGGCCGCACTCGACGGTAGAACGCCAGCAGGATTTCATTCGGCTCCGGCTTAGTCAGAAAAGTCACGGCAAGCCAGACGGCTGTTGTCACAACTACAGTAATCAGGACAAGATAGGCGAATTCCTTAGGGTCGGTCTCGCTAAGCCCAAACCCGAGCTGGAGAGCGAGAGAAGTAACAAAGGCAGCAATCATGGCCGAAACTTCGCTCCAAGCGTTTATCCTCCACCAGAACCACCGCAAAAGATAAACAAGGCCCGTTCCGGCTCCTACCGCAATCATGAACTTCCAGGCATCGGCTATGGATTCCATGTAGAAGCTGACGATGGCCGATAAGATCATTAGCGCCATCGTCGCTAACTGGGAAACGGCGACATAGTGCTTTTCCCCGCGCTGGCGCACAAAAAAGCGGCGGTAGAGGTCGTTCACCAAGTAACTCGCTCCCCAGTTAAGCTCGGTGGCGATCGTCGACATGTAGGCGGCGAAAAAGCCGGCTACCATCAATCCTCGCAAGGACGCCGGCAAATCGGCGATCAAAATCCGGATATAGCCGGACTCAGGGTCTGCGGCAAAGGCCGGGTCCCCATGGAATTTTACGATGGCAACGAGAGCAACTATTATCCAAGGCCAGGGCCGGAGGGCATAATGGGCAATGTTAAACCATAATGTCGCCAGCAGAGAGTGTTTCTCATTTTTAGCGCTTAAAATCCGCTGGGCGATAAATCCTCCACCGCCCGGCTCGGCTCCCGGATACCAGGAGGCCCACCAGTTAACGGCAATGTAGATGAAGAAGGTGATGAGAGGCATCCAAGTGGAGTTGATCTCGGGAACGAAAGATAGGAGAGAGCCTGTCGCTTCGCCGCTTTTTTCGATGGCCTGGATGGAACTGACCATTCCGCTCATCCCTCCCACGGAATGGATGGCGAAGACAGCCAGGACAATCACCATTCCCATAATCAGGATGAACTGGAACATGTCGGTGACCAAAACTCCCCAAAGTCCTGACAATGTCGAGATGGATGCCGTAATGAACATGATGCCTATGGTGATCAGGAGCGCCTGGAACTTTGTCACTCCCAGAACCAGCATCAGGATCTTGACCAGAGCCAGATTGACCCACCCCATGATGATGAGGTTGATCGGCAAACCCAAATAGAAGGCTCTGAACCCGCGCAAGAACCGGGCCGGGCCGCCGCTATACCGGATCTCGGCGAATTCCACATCAGTCAATACTCCGGAGCGTCGCCAAAGCCTGGCATAGAAAAAGACTGTGAGCATGCCGCTGAAGGCCATGCTCCACCAGATCCAGTTGCCGGCGATGCCGTTGCGGGCGACTAATCCGGTCACGGCCAGCGGCGTATCCGCGGCAAACGTTGTCGCCACCATCGAGGTGCCGGCCAGCCACCAGGTGACATTGCGGCCGGAGACAAAAAAATCGCCCACGCTTTTAGTCGCCCGCCTGCGGTAATAAAGACCTATTCCCAGGCTGATCAGAAAATAAAGGCCGATGACAACCCAATCAACCAGATTCAATTTCATCCGGGCCTCTCCTTCCCTGGTGTTCTTATCGTCTCTATGAAAATATTCTAAATTCAGCCGCCCCTGCGAGAAGAAATTGGCCTTTGGGTGTAACCGTATCTCTTTCCGTTCCGGGGCTCATTCATCACCATCAGCAGTCAGCAACTTATAACAAAGGGTCAGAGCCCTGTCAACTCAGAGCCCGGCTTCGTCAACGTCATATCGCCAAGCTGAATAAGGTCAACTAAAATAAAGCTCTGATGATTAAATCTTGATAAGGATTTTTCTCTTATAGAGCCAGAACAGATAGACCATAAAAGCCCCCACACAACCAGGCTGGTGATGATCTTTGCGGACAGCTCACCTGACCAAGAGAAAAATC
>Ga0315280_10004882_pt1 | contig 19473 bp, 16 predicted proteins | sample YL17G06_40_MG_FD_203697 | JGI IMG/M metagenome (GOLD analysis project Ga0315280, IMG submission 203697) | Sediment microbial communities from Yellowstone Lake, YNP, Wyoming, USA - YL17G06_40 | ecosystem: Environmental > Aquatic > Freshwater > Lake > Sediment | place: USA: Wyoming | collected... | reverse complement strand
TCGAACCCTTCCGGCAGCAGCACGTGGGCGCCGAGGTACATCGGCCGGCCCCAGAACCTGCTCAGCAGCTCGCTCTTGATCCTGACGTGCTTGATGTACTTGGTGTCCTTGGGCTCGGGAAGCGGCGCAATCTCCTGGTCGAGCAGGATCGCGAGCCGCCCGCCGGCCTGGGGATCGATCCGCAATTTGGCCGGCTTGCTGTAGATGTTTCCGGGGGCCCGGTTCCAGTGCTGGCCTTCGCCGCGATCCATGGGCAGCTTCAGCACGCGGCCATCGGAGAGGCGAAACGTCTCATAGCGGTGAAGCAGCGCCTGCACGTGATACTCGCCCGGCTTGAGCTGCGCCATGCTTCGCACCGGATAGCCGAAGGCGCGGGCATCGACCAGCGCCGCCTGGCCCGGCTTCCAGCCTTCCACGTCGATGCCGAAGACGAGCTGCGTGCCGGGACCGTCATTGATCTGGAAGCGCGGCTCGGCAGCGGGATCGGTGGACAGCAGCACCAGCAGGCGCCCGTCCAGCGGCGCGGCGCTCCGCTCCCGGGGGAAAGAGACAGCGAATTCCAGCGCCCCATGCAATGGCAGCCCGCCCAGCAGGCAGGCCACAGCGAGGAAGACGCAGGTAAGGCGGACGATTCGGTGCAGGCTCATGTTCGTGACTCCCGTAGCGGCCAGTGTAGCGCGAAACCAGTGGTATAAAAGAGGCTCAGGCCGGAAATGCGAATCTCAACCTTGCTGCTTGCCATGCTGATGGGGGCCATCGCGGCCGCCGGCGCTCCGCGCACAATCGAGCTGCCGGCCGACACCGTCCAGGACAAGATCCGCGGCGGCCTGCTGGGCCAGATTCTCGGCGATCTGAACGGGCTCAAGCACGAGATGAAATACATCGCCGAGCCCGGCAACGTGGAACGATACACGCCGGCCCTCCCGGAGGGCGCATGGACCGATGACGACACCGACATCGAGTGGGTCTACATCGTCGAGATGCAGCAAAGCCGACGGCTGCTGCTTCCGCCGGCGCGAATCGCCGCGCTGTGGAGGGCCCATATCAACCGGCGCATCTGGTGTTCGCACCGCTACCTGCGGCAACTGCTGGATTTGGGCATCGAGCCGCCGCTGACCGGCCGCGTGCAGATCAACCCCTGGGCGGACTTCAACCTGTCCGGGCAGTTCGCGGCTGAATCGTGGGGGCTCATCTCGCCCGGAATGCCCCGGACGGCGGCCCGCATCGGCCTTCACTACACCCACGTGAGCATCGATGGCGAGCCGGCGCAGGCCACACAGCTTTTCACGGCCATGATCGCCGCGGCGTTCCTGACCGACGATGTCGGACGGGTGGTGGAGGCAGGCGTTGCCGCGCCCGATCCCCGCTCCCAGATGCGCCGGCTGGTCGCGGATGTCATCCACTGGCACCAGCAGAACCCGGGTGACTGGCGCGCCACACGCCGGCTGATTCGCGACCGCTACAGCCTCTACGGCGGAAGCGACGTCCGCGACCGCAACGGCATGATGCTGAACGGCGCCGCCACGATTGCCGCGCTGCTGTACGGCCAGGGGGATTTCGCCGAAACGCTGCGTCACGCCTTCAATTTCGGCTGGGATGCCGACAACAACGCAGCCACCGCCGGCACGGTGATCGGCGTGATGCGAGGCGAGCGCTGGATCCGCAGCCAGGGTTGGGAGATTCAGGACCGCTTCCGCAACACCAGCCGCGACGCCATGCCCATGGACGAAACCATCACCCGTTTCGGCGACCGGCTCGTGGCCCTGGCCGAGCGGGTGATCCAAGAGAACGGCGGAGCCAGGCTGCAATCGCGCGGGCAGACGCTCTATCGCATCCGGGTGCAGGAACCGGCCAATATCGAGCCGCTGGTGGACGCGGCAACCCGCGACCGGGAGCTGAAAGCCGGCCTGCGTGCCGGTATTCAGCGCGGCATAGTCCGCGGGGCATCGGCCCAGGAACGCGCCCGCGCCGCCTATCTTGCCATTTGCCTCGATCAAGCGCCGGCCTTGAAGGCCCGGCATCCGGCGCAGTGGGAGCAGGCGAGGGTGGCGCTGAGCGCCTACCCGAAACTCATGCACGTGTTGTTTTTCGATTCACCGGCGCCCGCCGGCGAGCGGCTGCGCCAGAAAGCCATCGCGGCCGGCCTGCGCCCGCCGGCCCAGAAAGCGCAGTTCCAGTGACCTATCGCGGAAGAAGCGGGCCGCGAGTTCCATGCCGGACTGATCCAGGAGTAGCCATCGCCGGCCTGATCGAAGACCAATTCACCACAGAGTCACAGAGGACACAGAGTTTCGTCTCCTCTGCGTTCTCTGTGTCTCTGTGGTGAATTCCTCGCCGGTCAGCTTTCGCAGTAGGATTCAGTGATGCGCCGCAGGTGGTAGCCCATGATGGCCAGGGCCATGGCGGTGTCGAAGCTGCGGCGATGGTGCAGCAGCGTCTTGGCCAGGAAGCGCCAATAGGCGAAGCGGGAACGATCGAGCAGGCCCTGCCGCAGCAGCGATTTGGCCACCGCCACGTAGTCGGAGAACTTGTGAATGCTGCGGGCCGCGCTCGGCCCGCGCTGCTCCAGGAAGCGCAGCACGCGCCGGTAATACTCCTCCGGCGCGTAGATTGACTTCAGCAGCGCTTTATACCCCTCAACCAGCGTTTCCGTGTTCATGCGCGGAATGAAATTCAGCGCGTCGTGGGTGTTATTGCCGGTGCTCTCCAGCAGCAGCCGCCCTTCCTTCAGCAGGCGGCGGTATAACTGGGTGCCGGGCAGGGCCGTCAGCAGGCCGACCATGGCCACCGGAATCGCGCTTTCCCGGATAAACCGAAGCTGCTGCTCGAAGATGCTGGGCGGGTCGTTGTCGAAGCCCAGGATGAAGCCGCCCATCACTTCCAGCCCGTAGCTCTGAATCCGGCGCACGCTGTCGAGCAGGTCCTGTTCCCTGCGCCGGGGTCCCGGAAATGAACAGTGCGAATTATTGAATCGAAACGAGCGACGATTGCCTCCATGCGATAGAGTTGCCGCAAAAACGCTGCCGAGATGCGCCGCAGGTTACTCCATTTGACCGGCGAGCGCGGAGCCATCGTGAAAATCCTGTCGCCGCTTCTTGTCCCGCAGATGTCGTTTACCGTATACTTTTCTCGCTTGAGGCGTCCCTTAATGTAAAGGGATTCCTGCAATTTGGGGCGCACAAACAGACCCATAAGGGAGTTTCTAGATTTAACTGACCGCCATCTCAACTTGCGCTTGGTGAAAGCTGAATGTTGGGCGCATGGAGGAGCGTTCAATGCCCGCGATTGCCGCTCGCGTGTACGTATTTCCTTCCCATCCCCTTGTCCAACTCGTTTGCGGGCGCATTATATCGAGCCAGCAAGACCTCCATCTCGTCAGCGCGGAGGAGCTTTTCGATGTCGGAATCTTCGATAGCGCGGACAAGGAAATTGATGATGCCCTCGCCGAGGCGCACAAGCGCTTGCCAAAGATGCACCCGCTGCTAATGGCGGAGTCCATCGATGAAAACCAGTGCTTGCGGTGGATGATCCTGAGCGGCGTTCGCGGAGTGATCGCATACGATAAGTTGGAGAGCACGCTTGCCGTGGCCATCCGGCATATCGCGCACGACCAAATCTGGTTACCCGCCCGGGTGGCGATGTACGGCCTTCTGATGGAGGCTGGCGCGCCGCAGCCAAGGTTTCCAGGCAACCTCACTCGAACAGAAGCAAGGGTCGCGCGCCTGCTCTCCGCTGGACTCTCGTACAAGGAGATCTGCACCATAACGAATACCGAAATAACAACCGTCAAATCGCACGCTACCAACATCTACTCGAAGCTCAGAATCCACAGCCGCCGGGAACTCCTTGCCTGGTCCACAACCGCGTGATGCCCCGCAGGTTCTGATCCAGCCCACGGAACACCGAATCATGCGCATTGTGCGCCGGTGCGGCAGCCGCAAGTGAGCCTGCGAAGCGAGCTAAAGACGGCATGCCGCTGCCACCTGCACCTTTCCTGAAGGTTAGGACAAGTCGTCCGTGCCTTTCTCATACTCATTTCCGCCCTCCCATACTTTTTCTGTACATCAAAGGGCTAGCGTCCCTGTGGTTCCTGCCGTATAAAAGCGCACCTTAAGGGTGAGGCGAATCCGGTGGCGGCAGGGAACGGGATTCGCGGGCACCACTAAAACTTCGCAAAGGAGGATGCGTGAGCGAGTTGGGCGCATGCGAGGCATCGGCTCTCGAGTTCGGCGTTCAGCCCTTGCCCTTTGCCAACCGGGGTTACTACATCTACGTCACAGAAGCATGCAATCTTCGGTGCAGCTACTGCTTCGTCAGCGACAAGACCAACAATCGCCATCTGACGCCAGACATGGCCGACAAGGTGCTGGCGTTTGTAAAATCGGACGCCGCCGGGCTTAAGAACACCTACATCCACTTCTTTGGCGGCGAGCCATTAATCCGGCCTTCCCTCGTTGATCACCTTGCCGGCCAACTTCGGACGTGGTCGCAGGAGCGGGGTATCAAGCTCAAGCTGGGAATTACGACAAACGGGACGCTGCTCACCAAACAGAACTGCGAAGTCCTGAAGCGTCACGACATCGGCGTTCAGCTCAGCCTAGACGGCAGCAGGGAGGGCAATGACGTTCACCGTCAGTTGATGGGGGGCACGCAGCGCGGCTTCCGTCCGGCCGGAGCCTTCGATCTGGTCCAGGTGCAAAACTACTTCGAATACTTCGGAAAAAGCCGCCCGAACTGCCGGATGACCGTGACCATTCACAACGTGGGATTCCTGGCGAAGTCGATTCGGGAGCTTCATGAAAGGGGTTTCAAGAGCTTTTCCATCATTCCCGATGCCGATTGCGGAGCCTGGACGGAGAGCTACCTGGCTCAATACGAAGCCGAGATGGCGAAGGTGTTCGAATACTGGGCGGCCCATCGGGAAATAGAAGTGAACGCGATCGAGCAGACGATGGACAAGCTGGTGCGCAAAAGGGTCTCGCCTCACTTGTGCCAGGTCGGCCGATCAATTCTGGGAATCACGGTTGATGGGGATATCTACCCGTGCCACGACTTTTCCGGAAAATTCGCGACAGATCCCGTGGAACGCGCAAGGCTCCTCATCGGCCATGTGGAAAAAGGTTTCACTGCGAACCAAAGCAGGTTTTCCGAGTTGCCAACTGAAAAAGCGAGGTCGGGCAACGGTTTCGACTGTTCCACATGTTGGGCGAAGTGGGTCTGCGGGCGCGGTTGTCCTTATATGAATTACGCCCGATCAGGGGACGTTCTGGAGGTCAATTCGGTTTACTGTGCTACCACGCGAATCAACGTCAATCTCGCTCTGCGTTGGATGAGCACGCTGGATGATTGTCGATTTCTACGGGCGAAGGACATTGCCGCGATCCGCCAGAGACTAGCCAGGGCAGTACTGAACGCGAGCGGCGGAGACGAAGAGGCCCCCTTCGGGCGCAATAAAGAGGGCCGGGCTTTGCTGCCGAGCCCAATGAAGATGCGCCAATTGGGTTTCGACCCATGGGCGGACGGGGCTGGGAGTGGTGTTGCGGCAGGGCGGCGCTTACCGCAGCAAGGGCCCGGCCGCCCGAAGATCAAGGAGGCCGGGCCGCCGATCACGGCCGGCGAGGCACACGACTGCGTCTGAATGCCGGCGGTGGGTGCGTCTCCGGTTCGGTGCGTTCCGCACAGTTAGGCAGAGAGTGACGGAGATGTCCCGAGTGGTGTCAGATGCTGGCCCTCCGGATTGCCTGATGGCGCAGATAGCAGAGCTTTGCGGAAGCCCTCCTCTTGACCACGGATGCTTGAAATCAGCCGCCGGTTGGAGAGTCGGCACCAATAGCGCATCGTGCGTGAAATGCCTGCGGCACCGCAAAGCGCTCCATGAGTGGCTGTCCTTGCCGCTCCTCGACAAACGGTCCGATCTTGAGGCGTATCTGGACTTCCCCCTCCCAACGGCGCGCTCGGATCCAGGCGGACACCCAGCGATTATGTTGACTGCGGAGGAGGAGCGCCCGCTGGCGTTTCGGTGGGTCTTACACGGCTCCAGCGCTGCGACCTCGCCGTGCTGCTCAGCAGCCCCAGCTACAGATGCGTCCGGCATCCGAGAAGCGGGCTGGCATTTCTCGTGCCTCGTACTGGCCGGTGAAGCGGGCGGATCGTGTAACCAAATTACGGTGCGCCACTGTCCAAATCGACTCTCCTATTTTCATTACCTTCCTTTCGCGCCCGAACGGATGACCCGGCCGGCGCGGGAGCTCTTCGTGTCGAATCTGACAGCCGTGCTGGGGTCTATCCGGGCCGAGCGATCTGTGTTTCCCGACAGTCGGGTTTCATTGTCGCCGGTAAGAGCGGCGGTTCGGACAATTTTCGAGACGAGGGGAAGCGTCCAATCGTGTCTCAAGACAATGTCCAGGCAAGTACATCTCTCGACAAGTTACCTGGCCGTGATCTTCACGAGGGTTGTAGGCGTCTGCTTTCGACAATACGTCAGAAGCGTTCGGCTGGCGAACGCGGCCGAATCCCTGGTTAACTCTGGCAACCGAATCTCCAACATCTCAGCGGCGCTGGGGTACACCGAGCCGAGCAATTTCGTAAGAGACTTTCGCTGCGGACTCGGTGTATGTCCTACCAAGTTGAGGTGTTCATACCCGCGTGAGGGCTTTGTTTGGCCCTGCCCCTTGAAATCTGGAGGGGCAGGAGCGGAAAGACGCGGCGGGGAACATCCGAGAGCGTTTCTTAGCGAGCGTTCGGCCGCAGTCGCCTGAGGGCCTTAGGCAAATACGTGGCGACTCTAGACCAGGACGATCTTTTTCGATGCGCGCCGCTTACCCGCGTTCCCCTGGGCAGCTCAGTTGATCTGGTCTATCTTGCTTTGCGTGACACGGCGCAGCTTGTGAGCTCCTCGGGCGTCAGCTCGGCCTGTTCGTGTTCACGGTTCCGAAGTCTGCGGGAACATGCCGACCGCTTAGCGCGCATGGAGCGCACGTCCGAGCGGGAAGCGTTATTGCATCTTGCGCGCCTCGCGGAGCAAGGTTTATTGGTGTCTCGCGCCGAACTGTTCAGTTGCCTGGAAACCTGCCAGGAGAGAGATCCGGCCTCCGAGATCTCTTGTCTCGCGGTGCCAACGTCGAACCGCCCGACCGAACTCCGTCGGGCCCTTTGCAGCTATGCCTCGAATTTCCTCCGCCATGGGCGTAAACCGGCACTCCTGGTCTGTGACGACTCGGCTTCTGCCGATCAGCGCCGCTTGTCGCAGGAGATATTAGCGGGTGTGACGGTCGATTCGAACTTTTCGTCCTGCTACGTCGGAGTCGCGCAGAAGCGCGGGCTGATCGATCGCTTGACGGACGGCGGCGACGTCCCGCGGCAGATCGCGGAATTCGCTCTTTGTCCAGAGGGGGACTTGCCAACGACGGGGGCAAACCGAAACGCGATTCAGTTGTACACGGCTGGCGAGATGATTATAAGCGTCGACGATGACACGATCTGCAGACCCTGCGCCGCTCCCGGCGGGAACGCCGCAGACCGCCTAAGCCTCGGCGGTGACTCTAATCCGACAGAGTTTTGGTTCTTCCCGGACTACGGCGCCGCCCTGGCTGCCGCGCAGTTCACAGAATTCGATGTTGCAGGGCGGCATGAACAATTGCTAGGCCGGCATCTCCGCAGCGTCGTACGTGATGCCGCGAGAAAGTCCAGGCTGGATCTCGGCGGCCTATGCGATCACCTGCTCCTCAGTATTTGGTCGGGGCAAGGGCGCATTCTGGTGACCGCTAACGGGTGCGTAGGCGATTCTGGAATGTACTCCGGCGCTGGCCTCCGGCGTCATCGGGGTGTCGGGACGCGCCAGCGGCTTACGGCTTCTGAGCCAGAGTATCGTATGGCCTTGAAAAGCCGGCAGGTCATCGGCCAATCGCCCGCCGCCACCGTCTGTCACGGGGTTCCATTTACGACAATGTTCGTCGGGCTCGACAACCGGCAACTGCTGCCACCATTCTTGCCGGTTTGCCGAAATCAAGACGGAGTGTTTGCGTGTTCCCTAGACCGATGTGTTCCCGACGCCTATTTTGGATACCTTCCCTGGTCGCTGGTGCATGGCCCGGCGGCTCATCCGGACTACTGCCAGGGCGCGGCGGAGGATATGCGGCTCTCAAATATCATCATCTCGCTAATGTCATTGTGGAAACCACCAAGCCAAGATAGCGCTCCAGACCGTCTGATGCAGTCTCTTGGGACTCACCTGTCGGAAATAGCTCGTGCCGCTTCGCGTGATTTCCACCACCTGCTGCGTTCGCTCGCGTGGAACCGAGCATCGCACATAATCCGGCGAACGGAGGCGCTTATTAAGCAGTTCGAGAACTCCCCCTCCTATTGGGCCTCGGACCTCCAAGCGGACATTGAGGCGTTTCGGGAGGCAGCTACGGGACCAGACTTTGGCTTACCATCCGACTTGCCCGAGGAAGGGGGGCGCGCCACGCGCCTTCAGCTAACTCAGACCCTGGTTCGTCTCTTTGGTGAACTTCTCTTCTGGTGGCCCGCAATCGTGGAGAGGGCCAAGGCGCTTCGCGCCAACAACGATCTTCCTGCCCTCTCTGTTCGGTGATGCACGAAGAGAAATCCGTCAGCGTTCCGTTGTAGGTAGGCATGGCGCGCATGGTGCCTATCCGCCCCTCTGCCACATCAGGTGGCAGAACGCCTCTCAGTCCGAAGTCACGCAGGTCTAGTTTACGCCCGCTGCTTCGACGCCCTTCGGTTTGGGATACTGCCCGGATGAGCGCAAGAATCACGTGTACGGGCCCTACCCTCCGGGGTAGTTCAAGCTTCTGACGCTTGGCTGCATGGTCGTACAAAAAAGTCGATTTTGAATATTGTGTTACCCCTTTGGCCGGGCTAGCATGTGGCCTCCGTTTTCCGGTGCAGCGGTGAAGGATAAGAACAGCAAGGCAAAGCCGGAAGCGCAAAGAGCCGCCGGCAACCGTTGGTTAAGCACCGGTGAGGAGGCAATGATGAGCGATTCTTCTGAGAATTGCCACCTGGAGCCGGACAGCGAGAAGAGGGAAACGGCGCCGGAAACTCCGCGCCGGACCCGCCGTTCGCTTTTCAAGCTCGCGGCTCTGGGGGTGCCTTTCTTCGCGGCCTGGGGCAAGACACAGAACTGCTGCCGCGCTTCCTGTGAGGCTACGTCCGAGACCTCCCACCCGGATTCCGCGTGCGATATTAACTGTCAGGCAGCGTGCCAAACCGCCTGCGAGGTCGCCTGCCAGAACGTCTGCGAGTTGGCCTGCCAAGACATGTGTCAGGTGACGTGTGAATGCACCTGCGAGTTGAGGTGCCAAGCGCTCTGCGAGATCCAGTGCCAAAGCTGGTGTGAGCTGGGCTGTGAGCACTCCTGCGAAGAAATCTGGCAGGCAGGTCAGGGCCAGTGACCTGGCACCGAGGGAACCCGGGAAAGCCTGGGCAATGGGAGAGCCTGAGACCCCGTGGGGTTCCGGTGTACTGACGAGGGAGAAGAACATGAACCGAAAGTCGGAAACGGCTAGCTTGGGGCGATCCGTCAGCAAGGTGGCAACGGGGCGTCCACCCCTGTCGCGGCGCGACGTAGTGAAAGGGTTTCTGCTGGCCCCCCTTGCCCTGCAACCCGTAATGGGTGAGGCGCCAAAGCGTGAACGCAGTTCGCCATGCTGCCACGGCAATTTTCGTCCAGATGATCTGTTTGCCGCCAAGTCGCTCATCGGCGATTTGCAACGGGCGCGGCATGGCGACCTGGCGGCCACCCTGCGCGCGGGGTTTGCCTATTACACCGGAATGGGGGGAAGGCTGGACATCGCCCGCGCGCGGTCGTATTTCCTGGTGGCGTCGCAGGGTTCGGTTGCGGGTTCCGCCTGGCTCGGGTATGTGGATGCGGCCACCGATGGTAAGCCCGGCAGGGCCGCTCGCCGTAGCGCCAGCTTCCAGGGACTGGTCAAGGCGGCGGAGGCCGGCGATCCGGTGGGACAAACGCTGCTAGGGCGAGTATACGAGCGCGGGCTTGCCGGGTACCGGCGCAAGCCGGATAAGGCGCAGGCCCTCTACGAAGCGGCGGCGCCGAACTTTGCCTTGGCGAAGACGTACCTGGGACGGCTGCTCCTCAAAGGCGGCGCGAGTAAGCAGGCGATTGCGTTGTTCAAGGACGCAGCGAAGGCCGGTGAGACCACCGCAATGATTTCTCTGGCCGACCTGTATTCGCGAATGAAGCGGCCGGCGGCGAAGATTCCGGAAATGAAGCGGCGCCTTCGCGCCGCGGCCAAGAAAGGCGACTCCGAGGCGTTGTATCTACTCGGCATGCAGTACCTGCAAGGAGCGACAGGATTTCGAGCCAACCCGCAGCGCGCCCTCAAGCTGCTGCACAAATCCGCGACCAGGGGGCATAAACGGGCTCAAAACGCCCTGGCAACCGCGTACGCCAACGGAGCGGGCGGCGCCGCTTCCGCTCCCCAGTTGGCGCAATTCTGGGCGCGAAAGGCTTCTCTGCCCAGTCTGAACAGGCCGGGTCCGCCGGCGGGCCCGGCCAAGAAGAGGTCGGCAACAGCGGGTTAAGGACCGGTGAGGAGGCAACCATGAGCAATTGTTCTCAAAACTCCCAGCTTGAGCCCGACAGCGAGAAGCCCGAAACGGCGCCTGTGACCAGGCGTCAATCACGCCGGGCGCTTTTCAAGCTTGCTGCCCTGGCAATGCCCCTCGCCGCGTCCTTGAGCAAAGCAGAGGACTGCTGCGGCCCTTCCTGTGAGGGTACGTGCCAGTATTACTGCGAGGAGCCGTGCCAGATCGAATGTCAAGCCGAGTGCGAGTTCTGTGAGGGAGAGTGCGAGAGCTCCTGCATGCTCGGCTGCCAGGTCTGCCAGGACGCCTGCGAACATACTTGCCAGACCGGGTGTGAGCTGTCGTGCCAAGGCTCCTGCCAGCCGGCGTGCCAGACCACCTGCGAGTTGGCGTGCCAGACCACCTGCGAGTTGGCGTGCCAGACCACCTGCGAGTTGGCGTGCCAGGAGGCCTGCGAGTTGGCGTGCCAGGAGGCCTGCGAGTTGGCGTGCCAGGAGGCCTGCGAGTTGGCGTGCCAGGACTGCCAGCCGGCGTGCCAGACCACCTGCGAGTTGGGGTGCCAGGAGGACTGCGAGTTGGCGTGCCAGACCGACTGCGAGTTGGCGTGCCAGGCCAACTGCCAGTTGACGTGCCAGGAGACCTGCGAGGTGGCGTGCCAAGACCCGTGCGAATCATCATGTCAGGATTCGTGTGAGTCATCGTGCCAGAGCGCCTGTGAACTGGCTTGCCAGGCGTGTGAGGGAGACCCGTGCCAGACCGGATGCCAGTCGGCCTGCGAAGTGGAGTGTCAAGTCTGCGAAGCCAGTTGCGAGTACGGATGCGAGATCTCCTGTGAAGTCGGCTGCGAGCTTTCCTGCGAGACCGGTTGCGAAATCACCTGTGAGGACGCGTGCGAGGTTAACTGCGAAGAGGAATGCGAGTCGTCATGTCAGGACCCATGCGAAGCGTATTCCATTGGTTGCGGTGACTGCGAGGTGTACTGCGAGACGGGTTGCGAGGGAATCTGCCAAGACTATTGGGAGGGCTGGAGCTGAACTTGGCGGAAGCCGATGCAGGTTGAGGCGGAATTCCTCGATCGACGCCCGGCGTCCGGTCGAGCGCGGTCCTGACCGATTGTATGCGGCAGGAACGGCGGCGAAGTGACCGAGGGAGAGGAGCATATGCGAATATTTCGAATCATCTGCCTTGTGGTTGGGGCGGCGGGGCTGTTATCGGCTCCCGCCATCGCGCCGGCACAGACTCCGTCCGCCTTTCTCACAGTACAGAACATCACGGGCGACCCGGCGGCCTCCAAGATGCGCGTGGTCGTCAAGAATGTGGGCAACCTGAAAGTCACCGCCTGCGGGTTGGTCGCATCGTCGCGGCAGTATACACAGGAGTTGTTCTATGCTATTGGTATGGAGCCGAAGCTGGCGCTGCCACGGCCGTCCGGGTTTGGCGGCATTCAGCCGGGTGAATCGGCGGAGTTGCTCCTCCCTTTGAGCCAGGGCGGCGCGTTGACGGCGGAGATCAACGCGGTGATTTTGGAAGACCGCACGGCGGCGGGCGACGAAACTGTGATCGCTTCGATGTTCCGGCAGCGGCTGGCGTACGCGTCGGAGTGGGAGCGGTGGGCGCTGGTGATGCGGGGAAGCTCATCGCGCCGGACAGCTCCGGTAAGACCCGACGCGGAGAGGGCGGACATGCTCCGGGGTTTGAAGGCGCCATCGAACGACCGGGGAGATGCGGCGACGGTGGCGGGCCGAATGGCCGCTCGCAAGGCGCTGAGCGCCCTCCTGGTGCAGACCCAGCCGGAGAACCGGGGCTCGCTGCTGGAGTACGTTGAGGAGCGGGCGGCGTCGCTTCGGTTGCACGCACATCGCCAGGGAGCGGTGCCAAGCTTGGCTCCGGTTGCGGCGGGCGGCGGGAATGCATCCGGCCGCGGGAATGCATCCATGAAGCCGAGCACGGGCGAGGTGAGGAGGGAAGCGTTCTCGTGCCGCTATCCCGGCCAAGTGTTGGGCGTAGCGGGGTACTCGGACGTGCTCGACGAAGGAGGAGGAACCGCGCAGGCGCGCTCCGCCTCCAAGGTGGGCGAGCTCGCGGCTACCGCGATGGGCGCCTGCGGGGTCGGGAACTATGTGCCCACGTGCAATCCCGAGTTTTTCACGACCACGAATTCCTCGCCATCCTCGGCGACGATCATGGGGGTAAGCGCTACGTACGTTGCGGGACTGGGATGCGCGATCTCGGGGAGCCAAACCGCCACGCTTGTGAACATGCCTCGCGAAGAGTTGGTTGCTGCGCGTTTTAAACCGCTGTTCATCGGCAGCGGCTGTTGCAGTGCGTGCGCCTGGAATCCCTACATCTGCGCCTACGACCCCGCCTGCCTCCCACCCCCACCCCCGCCGCCGCCTCCGCCCCCACCGCCCGACTTTACGGTTTCCGGCCCGCAGTCGGCGATCGACGGGGGGTCCGCGAATTTTTCGATCCAGATCCTCTCGGGCACGCCGACTTGGTACCTGTGGTCGTTTACGTATCCTGCGGGTGCCGGCAACAACCCGAGCGTCTCATTCTCCCCCAACAATCAGGCAAGCACGACGACGAACGCACACTGGTTCGCGCTGCCGGATTCAACCTGCGGCGCAGGCACTGCCAGCACGTACACGATCACCGCATCCGTAGGGTGGACCAACGCGCCCGTGGGCCAGAAGACCACAAGCCTGCAGGTGTACCTGCCGCCAACGATGGGCTACGTTAACCCGGGCGAGGCGGACGTCACCGGCCAGCCCGTCACGTCGTTCGACGAGGTCAACCAAGTGTTCACCGTCTACTCGATGGGCAACCTGGCGCGGAAGGTGCCAACAGCGCACATTAACGTCCAGTCGTCCAGCCAGTTCTATGCCAAGGTGGTGGCCCACGAGCAGGCGCATGTCACACAATGGCAGTCGGGCCTGTTCAGCGACCTTTTCGTTCCGGCCGACTATTACAACCAGATCAAGGACCTGACCGACTCCACCCTCCAGGGCCTGATGGACAAGATCAACTCGGCCTACGCCACGTACCGGAACGCGCAGATTGCCATGGCAAACTCTCGGCTGAGCACCGCTGAGCAGCAGGCGTATGCCGTGTCAGACCCCATCGCGCCCCAATACCTGTACCAAGCCATCTGCAGTCCGGCCGGACTGTAGGCTCCGGCCCGGGGCAGGGGGCGTGCCGGGCGCTAGGGGGCGGAGGGTGGGGAAGGGGGAAAAAGCTAGCATCGGAGGTAAGTAATGAGGGACATGCTGCTAACAGCGGTTGCTTTGTCTGCTACGTTCGCCGCGGCCTGGGGCCAGAGGTTCCATCCCCAGCCATCGCCCCAGGAACGAGGCCAGAAGCTGGCGCAGGTGCTAGTAGCGAGTGACCTGGTTGTCGTCGGCCGCGTGGTCGGCACGAACGGCGTCGTGAAGCGTCTCACCCCAGAGGAAATCAAGAGAGTTTGGGACAGCGTGGGCGTCAGCGGAACCTACGGTGGCGCCCTCTTCCGCTTCAAGGTCACTGAGGTTCTTTGCGAGAGGGGCGATGTCCCGGGCGGCGGGGCCGAGGACAGGAATGGCACCCAGACGGGCAAGACGGTCAGGCCGACAGAACTGCCGGTGTTCGTTCCCGGCAATGCCCCGCTATCCGACGATCAGGGACCCGTCGAGTGGTATGTGCCCGGGCGTTCCTACCTGCTGTTTGCCGAGAAATACCCGCACGAGGAGGAATTGATACGGGCCAATAAGCTCGATGCGGGCATCGACTACTATCGGGCCTATCTGGGCGGCGAAGGTATCATAGAGATGCCAAAGGGCGAGCAGCAACTGGCCAGAGTCCGGAAGCTGTGCGGCGCGTTGCGCCAGCCACGCGCGGTTATGAAGCTCGGAATGCTTCACCAATTGCAGGGTACAGGCGACGATGTCCTGGACTCCGCCGCCGATGAGCTGATCCGAATCCTGCAGCCGCCCAAGAAGGACGCGAGCGAGCGGTGAAGCAGGGATCAGTTTGGGCCGAACGGGTGCTCGGGAGCGCGCTCCCGGGTAGGCGAAGGAGCGGGCCGCGTTGCTTCGGTTGCACGCGCGGCGCGAAGGAGCGGTGGCCAGCTTCGCCCCGGTTGCGGCAGGCCGCGGGAATGCATTGGTAAAGCCGAGCACGGGCGAGGTGAGGAGGGAAGGATGCTCGTGCCGCTATCCTGGCCAACTGTTGAATGTAGGGGGGTATTCGGACGTGCTCGACGCGGGAGGAGGGGTCGCGCAGGCGCGCTCCGCCCCCAAGGTGGGCGAGCTGGCGGCTACCGCGACGTGCGCCTGTGGGGTCGGGAACTATGTGCCCACGTGCAATCCCGAGTTCTTCACGGTCGCGAATTCCTCGCCATCTTCGGCGACGATCATGGGAATAAGCAGTACGTACCTCGCGGGGCTGGGATGCGCGGTCTTGGGGAGCCAAACCACCACGCTTGCGAACATGCCTCGCGAAGAATTGGTTGCTGCGCGTTTCAAACCGCTGTTCATCGGCAACGGCTGTTGCAGCGCGTGCGCCTGGAATCCCTACATCTGCGCCTACGACCCCTGTTGCGACGATCCGGTGTGCTGCGGCAACCGCTGCCTGTACAATCCAAACATTTGCAGCAACAACCCCGCCTGCATCCCCCCGCCACCACCCCCGCCGCCGCCGCCACCGACCGTGAGCATCTCGGGCCCGTCCGCCGTCCCGCTACGCTCAGGCTCCGACGGCGTAAACTGGATAACACTCAACGCGACCGGTAATCCCCCAGGCGGCGACTACAGTTGGACGACGAGCAGCCAGAAGGTGAGCTTGAGCAACTCCGTAACCGGCCCCATTGTGACTGTCACCTCTGTGTTTGCCAGCTCCTGTACCACAGCCGAAGCCGTGACCGTGACCTACACCCTGAACGGCGGGCACGCTCAGGCAACCCGGAACATTACCGTGCAGCAGCCCAGTCAGGTCACCATGGTTCCCGGCACGGACTCGACTACAAGTGAGGCGTCGTGCGGTAGCAACCCGGCGGCCTGCGGCGTGACCCGGACGTTCAACTACCAGGTTGTTGATCAGTGCGGGGGAAACATCAGTTACGGTGGCATGCCCTTCTGGGACTCGATTACGACTGGGTCTCCGAATAATCTGAACTTGCAGTCGTACACAACAACCTGCCCGAACAATGCCGGTCCGTGCGGGTTTTCGACCCAGTCGAACGGCACCTTCCCCGAGACGCTGCTTGTGTGCGCCCCCGCCTGCGCGTCCTCCGGAGCCTGTACTTCGGGGAGCACCCTTTACACGAACGCCACGCAAGTTTGGAACGTAAACGGATTTTCTACAGCGTCAAAGAATTTGAGGTACCAATGCGACCAGATACTCGTGAATGGTCAGTGATCCTGCGGCGAGGCATCGCGATACTCGCTGCCTGGCTGTGTCTCACGGCGGCCGCGACGGCGCAGTCGACGTGCGGCGGCAAGGGCACTAAAGCCAAGTTGGAGGCCCCGGTGGAAGTCTACGAGGTCTCGGAAGGCAATTTCCTTGATGGCTTGCTGAAGGTCGCGGCCGACTTCAAGCTGCCGGTGGGGATCGAGTGGATCAGAGGCCCCGCGACCCTCAAGCCAGTGCGGCTCACCCGGCGCGGTACTACGCCTGGGGAGATCCTTCAGCTCCTGGTTAAGGGAATACCGGGCTACACGTTCGACGTCAAAGGCGAGACAGTACATGTTTACCAAGGGAACCTCGCGGCCGATCAGCGCAATTTCCTGAATCTGCGGCTCCCAGACTTCACGGCCAGAAACCAGTACATTGCCACGGCGGAGTTCGCGCTTCAGGTCCGGGCCCATGCTGCCCTCAGCGGCAAGCCCCCGGATCCTACAGCCGGCTACGCCGGAAGCGTACAGACGAGCGACGGGACGGTTACGCTGAAGCTCCAGAACGTCACCTACCGCGATGTCCTGGATGAACTGACGCTGGACGCTGCCGTCCTCAAGGTGTGGGTGGTCACGTTTAGCGAGACCACGGGGCCCCTGCCCAGCGGCTTCTGGCCGACCGTACTGCCCAAGACCGGAGAGCCGCTGCGCGGACCCTACCAGCCCGGTTGGGAGCGGCTGGGGTGGGGCGTGAAGCCCTACTGAGCCGAGGTCGTGGCGGGGGTCGGCGACCGGTGCGCCGCGGCGTGTGCCAGTACGGCCCCGAGAAAGGGAAGTCTACAGCGCTAGGAACGCGCTTCTCGCTGTTATTGCGCGCGCTGCTCCTTGGATCAATCGTTCGAACGGTCGCGTCCGGCGGGAGGCCGAGCGGGCCGAGCGGGACAGCCTGAACTGGGGCCGAGCGGGACAGCCTGAGAGTCTGTCGGAGATAGATTTCGCGCAACCGAGAATCAATGACATGCCGGCTATTTCGGACTCTTAATTCGCCGCAACCGCTTGATTCTTCGTTCGAGAATTTCTATCTCCGACAGGCTCCTGAAGTGAGCGATTTTTCCCCGGCGCGCGCGCTGTCCCCGCGCTCCGGAAACTCGCACGGTTCACGAATGTCCCCAATTCCCCAATCCCTCCTCCTCCGCCAAGTTTCCTAAGCTGCTGCTTGTGGCGGCGGGGCCGTTATGGACTTCCGCCATCGCACAGGCACAAACTCCGTCCGCCTTTCTCACAGTACAGAACATCACGGGCGACCCGGCGGCCTCCAAGATGCGCGTGGTCGTCAAGAATGTGGGCAACCTGAAAGTCACCGCCTGCGGGTTGGTGGCGTCCTCCCAGCAGTATACGCAGGAATTGTTCTATGCTATTGGCATGGAGTCGAAGCTGGCGCTGCCACGGCCGTCCGGGTTTGGCGGCATTCAGCCGGGTGAATCGGCGGAGTTGCTCCTCCCTTTGAGCCAGGGCGGCGCGTTGACCGCGGAGATCAACGCGGTGATTTTGGAAGACCGCACGGCGGTGGGCGACGAAACTGTGATCGCTTCGATGTTCCGGCAGCGGCTGGCGTACGCGTCGGAGTGGGAGCGGTGGGCACTGGTGATGCGCGGAGGCTCATCGCGGCGCGCCTCTCCGGCGGGGCGCGACGCGGAGAGGGCGGAGATCCTCCGGGGTTTGGGGGCGGCATCGGACGAGCGGGGAGATGCGGCGACGGTGGCGGGCCGAGTGGCCGCTCGTAAGGCGCTGCGCACCCTGCTGGTGGAGACCCAGCCGGAGAACCGGGCCTCGCTGCTGGAGTACGTTGAGGAGCGGGCCGCGTTGCTTCGGTTGCACGCGCGGCGCGAAGGGGCGGTGGCGAGTTTTATCCCGGCCGTGGCGGGCGGCGGGAGGGCATCCGGGCGCCGGAATGCATCCGTAAGGCCGGCCACGAGCGCGGTGAGGAGGGAAGAGTTCTCGTGCCGCTATCCCGGCCAACTGTTTGGTATAGTGGGTCATTCGGACGTACTGGACGGAGGAACAGGAACCGCGCAGGCGCGCTCGGTGTCCAAGGTGGATGAGCTCGGCGCCACGGCGATCGGTGCTTGTGGGGTCGGGAGCTATGTGCCGACGTGCAATCCCGAGTTTTTCACGACCACGAGTTCCTCGCCATCCTCGGCGACGATCATGGGGGTAAGCGCTACGTACGTTGCGGGACTGGGATGTGCGATCTCGGCGAGCCAAACCACCACGCTTGTGAACAGGGGAAGGGTGAGGGAGCAGTTCATACCGGTCAACCCCTGCCCGCCGCTCCCACCGCCGCCCCCGCCGCCGCCGGCCGACTTCAGCATCAGCCCGGCCCAGACCGTTGAGGATGGCGGCGCCGGCCAGTTTAGCGTCACCATTCTTAGCGGTTCGGCCACATCGTACCAATGGTCCTTTACTGCACCGTCGGGGGCCGGAAATGGGCCGAACGTGGGCTTCACGGCACCCAATGATGCGTCCACCGGTACGGATGCCCACTGGTTCGCGCTGCCCAACGGTGAGTGCACCGCCAGCTTCAGCAGCGCCTACACAATTAGGGCGCTAGTCGGCTTTGTCGGGACAGGCAGCAAGTCCAAACACACGAGCCTTACGGTGACAACGCCCTCAGGAGCCGTTGGGTGGGTGCCGTTCGGCTTCGTTACAATTATGGGCACCCCGTTCATTCAGGAGGGCGCGGACCACATCTGGCGCGTTGCCGGCCAGGGGTTCTTGACACGGTATGTACCCGACGAGGCGATTTTCATACCGCCGAGCAGCCAGTTTTACAATAAGGTGAAGGCGCACGAGGACAAGCACATGGCGCAACTCAATCCTGGCGGACTGTTTGGCAATTACTACAGCGTCGCCAGCTACTACGCCCGGATTCAGAACCTGTCAGCGCCTAGTCAACAGGAGCTTTCGGACCTGATCAGAGATGCGCGGGCCCAATACGACCGGGATCAGGCGGCGTTCGCCGACAACAACCGAAATCAGGCCGAGAGGGAGGCGTATGCCGTGTCGGACCCAATTGCGCCGAGGTATCTGTATCAAAATTGCGGCCGGTATTAGCTGCAGCACTGCGAGCAACGTATGAACAGAAGATTCGGAATCCTGGCAATTTCATTGTGCGGCGCCCTGAGCGTAGCCGGACAGGCAGCGCAAGATCCGCTGGCGCCCTCTGGCGCTGAAATCGCCCGGCATTTCATGACGAGCACGCTGGTAATCGCCGGGACGCCAACAGGTCTCGGCCGTCCGGTCAATAAACCGTACAGCGAGGAACAAAAAAGAGCCCTGCGTGAGATCGAAGTCAATCGCCGCGGGTTCTTACCGTTGCCAGAGACCGCGGGATCGCTGCATGACCTGAACGTCGAGCAGGCCCTTTGGCGTCGCGACGAAGTTTCGCCGGGTCAAGAGAAGGACGCAACCGCGCGGCCGCAGGCCACGCGGGTCCGGGTTTTTGTGGCGCGAGACCCGGATCTCGCAAGACTTGGTT